>Ga0134127_10000396_pt1 | contig 43250 bp, 81 predicted proteins | sample KB31753_FD_96459 | JGI IMG/M metagenome (GOLD analysis project Ga0134127, IMG submission 96459) | Terrestrial soil microbial communities with excess Nitrogen fertilizer from Kellogg Biological Station, Michigan, USA - KB3-175-3 | ecosystem: Environmental > Terrestrial > Soil > Unclassified ...
CGGTCTCGCCCGAAAGGGAGGGGCGACCCCTCCCGCGCTTCACAGATGACTCCACGCTCAGGTCCAGCCCTTCTCGCCGATGCGGCGGGTGGCGACCGTGTCGTTATGCTCATTGCAGATCACGATCCGGTGATCTATGAATCCACCGCCGAATTCCTTGGTGGCCTCTCGCTTGGCCTTGGTCAGACTACCCTCGATTTCGATAATCCGGGCCTGACCGATCGAATGGTGCGTAATGGTCGCTTTGTACTTCGCCACTTTCGTCTCCCGCCAGAACCGCTCCGGCATGCTCATTAATATACACCGATATTCAGCAGAGTCAAGCTATTTCGGTGTATTTAATTCGTGACCCGCTTCCTGTGGTGGAGCGCGCCTACCGACAACCTGCCGGCATTCAGGACAGATACGTGTTGGCGTGCTCAGCGGCCCGCCAACGTCCTTATAGGTGCGCCCGTGGATGATGTCCTGGATACTCTTGCGGTTGCATCCCCAGAAGAACGCGAGTTGCTTCTGGCCCGCCCCGGCCGCGTAGGCGTTGCGGATCTCGAGCACCTGGCCCGGAGTGAATCTAGCCTTCATGACCCGCGTCCACGGTTGGATCAGCTCGCTCGACAGTGATTTCGAGACGCTTTAGCAATTCGTCGAGTTCCTGCGATCCCCAGATATAGTCCATGGTCTGGCCAGCATCCTTCTCTTCACCAGTGATGTCGGCCGCGGCAGTTACGACTGCATCCAACATGGCGTGTTGTCGGTCGCCTACCGCACGTAACCCAATGAGTTGATAGTACTGAGCCTGAGTAATTGTCTTCATTTGTCGAACCCTAGTAGTGGCGGCATCTTGCCGTCTTTGTACGCCTGCCCGATCTGTGGAAGTGCCGCCTCCGCCATCGTGCGGCCGTCTGGCAGCACCACGTGAGCCATGAACGACTCTTCGAAGGTCTCGATTCCGGTGGCCACGGCTTCCAGCTTCGCCTTGATGCATAGATTGAGAGCGCGCCAGCGGCGGCGCGTCTCGCGCTCCTTGGCGCCATCCTTCTTCATCCCCTTCAAATCGGCATCGGTTGGCATCGGCAAAACAAACTTGATATGCCTGCCCTGAGCACGAAAGACCACCACAGCAGCGGTGTCGCGCCACCCGTAGCCAAACTGATCGGCGCCGAACTTGGTCAGCGTTCGCTCGATTTCAGCCTTCGAACGCTCGGCCGGAACCTCGGTGCCTTCGGCAAACTTAGCCACCTGGACCACCTTCTGCGCTGGGAGCATGCCTGGTGCTCCAGCATTTGAAACACACCTGAAGGGGACTACCGAAAGCATCCTTTCGCCAATCGTGTAGGCATTTTGGATCCACGATTCTCGCCTCATTGATCGCGGCCTTATTCATCCTTCTACTCGCCAGCGTTTCCATTGTCCGAAGCTCGCTTGCGTCCGGCGAAGACGGCGCGCTCAATCTCCAGAATCAGCGAATGGCTGGCATCAGGCGATAGTGATATGACCTCGCCGTTGGCCACAATCGAGAAATTCCACGTCAGCTGATCGAACGCAATCGCCAGCTGTCGCGGCTTCGACTCGGCAACCGGTCCGGTGATATAGAGGGCCATCATTTCTCCTGTATGCCAGCGGTGGATGTATGAGCGTTCGCCTTGGAGCGGGCTATCGTGGCATCGCGCAGCGCATCGGCACCGGCCTTCATGCCGTCGATATACAGCTCCTCGAGCCGGCGCAGTAGCTCCAACTCGCTGAGTGCCGTAATACCGCAGGCGGCTTTCATGACCTTCAGCTTGATGTCCATCACGTCAATCATGTTGACCACCGTCGTGCTGTAGATGTTGTCTATGGACCACGTGGCTCATCCTTGTTTGGATATGGGAACGCATACCGCTTCAGCGCTTCGACCAGATCGTCCCATCGAAGTGGTGCCGATCAGGGTGCGCGCAGGCTTCGCACAGATCCTCGGGGACACGCTCATTTGAGGTGAGCGTCTCATTTGCCATTGGATAACTCCTGTCCAATCTTCTTTACCAACCGCTGCCGTGCTGAATCCGCTTGAGACTGGGTAATGACGCGATGAAGGAAGCATGTCGTAATGGCATCGGCCACGTGTTGCCAGCGCCGCGCATCCTTGACTTTCCAACCGCTGATGCGTCCCTTGCGTAACTGGCTGGAGATCGTGTCCGAGAATGCTCCGAACGCCAGCTTAAAGCGAGCACGCTCATCCGATGGACGGGAGTCGTTCATAGATACTCTGCCGGGTCGTAATCTTCTTCGCGCCCATCGTGGCAAGCGCACGAGCATGGACCGCCATCCATTTCAATCTCTCGGGCAGTCTGCACGTCGTTCGCGTCGTTCGAGGGATAGCGACTCTGCCAACAGTCGTATGCGTCCGTTGAATGGCAGGCGCAGCGCTTCTCTTCGGTGTGCTGCTCACGGCTCATTGCTTGCTCCTTAACACGTAGTAAGTGCCACGTCGTATTTCTTTAGCGAGTTGCTGTGCCGTTCTAGTTAAGGTCGCGGCGGCTTTAGTTCTGTTGTCGTTGGCGTCGTCGAGAGCAAATGCAGCAAGCATCCGAAAGCAGACCGAGCTTGCATGGCCTGGGCAGCAAGTACGATCTTGCAGCACAAGCCGCAACTCGTTAGCGAGCTGCTCCATTTCCGCTTCTGACATGGTGGCGCGCTCATCTGCAGGGATGGAGTCTTGGCTCATGGCGCCTCCCAGGTCGGACAGTCGGCTACATCTGCTATGTTCTCCACTCGTAGGTCACCTGTACGCATGGCCACAAATGCCGGGTCGCCAGGCTCGTGTCGCGGAGTCTTCGCGAGCGTGACCGGATGGGAGCACGACACCCAGTCTGTCACCGACCAGATGTAAGTGTTGTGCTTGCAGGTCCGGCAATCGTGGACCATCGCAGTGGAAGGAATGTTGTCTGCCATGCTCAGTACTCCGTACAGGCGAATAGCTCGGGCCTGTGGAGACCTTCCGCTACGCGTCGCGCCAATTCCTCACTGAACGACCGGCGCGGCCCTCTGATTGGCAGATCGCCCTCATCCGTATCAACGAACTGCAGCCGATCCATATCGGCATCCGTGAGTTCGTGTGCGTCATCTTTCTCCACTGGCTCGCCGGTTACCCGAGTGTAATCCTCGATTGCTTCGGCCATTGTTCGTGCAACCCACCATTCGCAGTCGGTGAGTTTGAAGACACGCCAGGGTAGCGGCGTGGTCATTCCGGGGGTCTCCTGCACGGAGAGCAGGGTCTCAGTGGTAAGCGGCTCGCTGGTGGATGTGGTCATTTCTTCTCCTCGGCTTTGGGCTTGCGGCCCATGCAGCGCACACCAACTACGAATTTGAACTCGCCGTCTCCGGGCCATTGCTCCACCTGTACGCCGCCGATGACCAAGATGCTGCCGCCCTTGGATTCGACGTATCGGCGCACGGCTCGATAGAGTTGACCGGTTGGAGTGCGGTCACCCGCCAATGGATCGCGCTGCTTTTTCTTCGTTTTGACCTTCACGGCTTGAACTCCACGACTTTCTGTTCTGAGCGCGGTAGCATCTGGCTTGCCTCCACGCGATCGATAACTCGTTCGCCAGTCGGCAGCAGCATGTGTGGCATGAACACGGCGTCGAAACTCAACACGCCGCACTCGATCGCCGTGACTTGGCCCTTAACCCAGTCGCGCAGGACCGAGCACACGGCTACCCGGCCTATCTCCAGCGCCTTCCTGTCGTACGCCTGCCGGTCATTGCCGCGAACCGTGGCCCAGGGGTGCGCCTTCTGCCACGCCGCCGCGTAGCCCTTCCAGGAGGCTTCCAGAGATATCGTACGGTCACGCCATTTGAACTGAATAACCGTCATGCCACGCTCGGCATCTGTCATATGGCCAAAGGACTGACAGCCGAACTTGCCGAGGATCTTCTGGATTTCCAGCAGTGCTTTGTCGCCGCTGGTGGCCGTCTCGTAGGGGATCGTCGCCATTAGACTTGCTCCTCGGCCATACGATGTTAGTTGATGACGAACGGGCCGCGTTTCAACATCATGACGGATGTCTCCTCGCCATACGCGAATCCATCGGGACGAATGACTCGTCTCGTGCACATCCAGTAGGGCGTTGCGCCATCGAGAGCAGCGTCGTAGGCCATGTCATATCCATGGCTCACACACATTCTCTGGCTGGAATCGTATTCAGCAAAGAACGCACGATCGTGTTCACGCTGTATGCGCCATTGGCAGGTTACGAATCCGAGAGTGCTGCCGAGGACGGCAGAGAGTAGAAACCATGTGAATATTTTCATGATGTGCGCCATTACCAAATCAAGTCTTCCCAGTTCTTCCGCCCATCCTCGAGAGTGCGTTCAAACTCGCGATTCACTGCGGCCAGTACTCGCACAAGCCAGCTCGGTAGTTTCATAGCTCCGGCTCCCCATGGCTCAAACACTCGGGATTGTCTATCTCAAGAGGCAACGCGCAGACGAGGCACCGTGGAGGATCGGGTAGCTCCGTGATGACATCCCAGATCCGTTTGCTCGCGTAGAGACTCACCAGGGCAAAAAGTCCCCAGCACACGTAGATTGGTATCATGGCCTTCTCCTAAGATCGAAGAACCCAGCTCTCCGGAGCTGTCTCTCAGCTTTCCATAGAGCCAACCGAGGGAAGAGCGCTTCAAGCGCATCGTCCAAGGCAAACTCAAGGGCAAGGGCAATCCCGCGGATCGGGGATCGGCGAATGAGAAGCCGTAGCTCGTTCATGGGGACTTCTTACGTGCGAGAAGAGGGCGCCGCACCGGTTGCGAAGGCGGAACGACTACATCCGGCTCAGCGGGCCATTCGAGGTTTTCAAGGAGCCAGGCCGTCCAGATTTTGGCTGACTTTCGATTACGAGCCAGAAGCCGGCGACGGTGAACGGTGCGCCAGTAGTACTCCCGATGGTAGGTCGCGGCGTGCCTCATGCGCGCCCCCGTAAAATATTTTCAGCGGATCGCGAAGCGAGGTCGCAGATTACCCGGCCTTGTACTCCCACTCCTGGGGTAGTGGCTGATCCTCTTCGTATCCACCAGCCTCCAGAAAGGCGATCTCTTCCTTGAGCGCGGCATTCTCGTTTCGGTAGGCCGAGAGCTGGGCCTGAGTGAGCTGAATAGCGAGCACGTCCCCGGGGGTCGCTATCCAATTCTCTGGAGAACAGAGCTCGCCGCGGCCACTGATATGCCAGCCGGACCACCTCGGATGGAAGCAACCCAAATCGCGCCGGAGTACCATCAGCGCGGTTTCCGGCGGGACAACTTGTCCGCGCTTCCAGCGTGTGGCCGTCTTCAATGAGATTCCGCATAGTCGCGCTATCTCATTGATATTGAAGAAATCGAGTTCAGGCGGACGCGTGGCCATTTGGCCACGGTACCCGATAACTCTATTTTACGTAATATACAGTGTGCGCGCATAAGCAGAATCAATGCCCTTACGTTTAGTTGTTAAACCAACATCTTAAAGTTATATCGTCAGTTTTGCGACAGTAGACAATCTGTCTGAGCGCAGACTGGCGATCCGCTGCTTACGTTGCGTTGTGATGTAGCGACAGACGGTCGCGACATGGATCCCGAACTCGGCGGCGCACTGCTTAAGCGTGGCGCCTTCTCGGCGCCTCTGCCACAGTCGCTGCATCTGTTCATGCGCTAGTGAGTAGGGGCGCCCGAGGTTGCCACGCTCATCCGCAGCGGTATTGGTCCAACGGTCCACCATATTGTCGGCACGAGAGCCGAGATACATATGATCGGGGTTACAGCAGATCGCCTGTAGCTCACACACCTGCTTGCTCTTATGGTTAACGCACAGTCCATCCCGTATAGGACCGTGGGTGAGAATCCATGCTTTGCGACTCGAATGAATCGCCAGGCTGTCGAGCGTGGTCAGCCCGTGACCGCTCGGCTTGGTATAGCCCAGCCACGGCCAGCATTCCTCGGGGGAACCCTTCAGGACCTTGTCCCAGAATCGCCGCTGCTGTCGCATATTAATGACTAGATCACGTGGAACATCTTTTTCAGCGGTCATGACTTATCCCTCGCAACCACCAATATCCCCTCACTCACCAACTGAATCAGCGTGAGCGCACACAGCGTCAAAAATTGCTCGCTGTGGTCGTACTTCAGATCCTTGTTTCGGGAGAGCGTGTCCATTTCCAGATGACACTCCTGGCACAATCGAGCATGGATCAGATCCGACACCTTGATGCCGTATCCGCCTCCAAAAGCCTCTCTACGCACCCCCGTGTAATGGCAGCCGACTACCCCCTCGATCTGCCGCTTGCACCGGACACAGGGCTTCCCGTTCGCGCTGGCGAGCAGTTTTGGAGAGCGGAAGACCTGGACCTTGATCATGCGGCTTGCTTCGATTCTTCGAGTAGTCGCGCTACTGCAACCGTAAGATTGATGCCAGGGAATATCTCGTGGAACCGAGCGGCTTGGAATTCGTCCAGCTCGATGGTGATTTTCAGTCCCCCATCGGCGGTCGTTCGATAGCCTGAGAGAATCCCCATGATGGCCATTGGATCGGTCACGCTGCCTCCAGAGAAAAGGTTGAGTTGTAGCCTCTACGAATCTGCCATGCCCGAAGGAAACATCGGAACACTTCCCAGCCATCTTGAATCTCACACTCGTCCCATTCGCGCACTCGGATTAGACCGGGCACCCGAATACTCACGAAAACATTCAAACACTCGGCTTTGGGTATGCGGAAGCCTTCCCTATAAGCGGCAAGCTGAGAGGCGTGCTCAGGATAGGCGAGATCCTTTGCTTGCTTTTCGGGGCCGAAATCCTTGCACTTGAAGTCGAGTACGATCTGTAGAGATCGGTTCAGGAGATCGCACTTCCCTCCGAATCCCAGAGGGTGAGCAAAGGAGCGCTCAGCCTCCCACGGAAGCGACGGCTGCGGATAACGCTGCTTCAGCCATTCCGTGAAAGGAAGAACGTAGGGCATATCTTCGGCGGCTGTCGGCTGACCCTCGAAATATCCCTCAAGGGCAGCATGAATCTGTGTCCCTCTGGCTGCGGCGTTCTTCGCTTGCTGTTGAGAGTCTTCCCGAGCCCGAATCAAGAAAGCCTCTTCGGACTCGTCCTTCAGTCGCGGAAGAGTGAGCGCAGAGAGCAGTGCTTGCTCGATCTGCCACTTCACCAAAATAGGTTTGTGTTCCATACCCGCAATAGTCGAGACACCCGGAACCAGGCCAAGGGAACGAGCATCCCGGAGGGTTACAGGGCGCATCAGCCCGTTACCCTTGGCCCGGATTTCATACACTGGAGCACCATCCTTCGCATACCAATGACCAGCCTCGCTCGGGCGACCGGTCGAAGTGTCTTGTGCGATGATGGCCATCAGAAAGGGATATCGTCGTCAAAATCACCGGCCGGAACCGAAGCATTCGCGGCATGCGCACTAGGGGCGGCAATCCGGGTTTCGAGTTTTTCCTTGATCCAGTTCGGAAGGTGCTCGTAAGCCTCAGGATCTGGATCGTCCAAGGAATACACCACGACTCCAACTTCTGATTTCGCGCCCCGCGCGCGTTCCCGTTGATCGCGGCTAATGCCCATGATACCTGTGATATTGGCGTAGGTCTTATTCCCGCTCTCCTTGTGCTGGACCATGATCTGACAGCAGGTCCCTGCGATTTTCGTCACATCAAACCCGCGCAGTTCTTCGGGAGTAAAGGCTTTCCCCCTCCAGTTTTCGAGATCCTTTCGCAAGTTGGCTTTTTCCGAGAGAGAGAGCGTATAGGTGCGACCAATGGAACAGGGGCCTTCTACCTGTCTACCGTCCTTTTCGTAGGTCACGCGCTCGTCGGGGACTTCCCACCTCAGATAGATTTGATGTTGGGATTTCGCCTCGCCTTTAAAGGTGGTTTCTTGGATACCGAGATCCACCACCATGTTACAGATCGCGAAATGACACCCGGCAGGGACCTTTTTGAAATCCTTGCCTCCGTTATCTTCAGCGATGATCGCCATCGTTCGTCTCCGTTCGTAATGCGGCCTCAGCCGCGAGTTGAATCAACCAGTCGAAATAACCGGGATCAGCTTTGAGTGCGGCTTCCTCCTCTCGATAGCGACGCTCTTGGAGTTCTTGTTCGGCCCAGGCAGCATCGATCTCGTCTTGAAGATCCTCATCCACAATCGCTCCCCATCGGATCGCGGTCTAGCGGATCAGGCAGAAACCGCGACATCTGCGCGTCATAGGCATCCGCGCAATCGATATGCGCATAGTCGAATTTGAGGATCGCGTGCGGTGCCAAGGTGTCGAGAAACTCCTTGCACACGCAGCAGATCGCAGCCGTGGATGTTTGTGCGTCCATTAGTCAAGGCTCCTCCACGCACCAACCACGTGCAAATGGTTTACGACCGCAGATTGAACATGGAGCGCGCATTAAAATCCTCTACGGGTAAGTTGGTTCATCTGCACTTCAAACTGACCGGTGCGCTCGCACTGCGGAGAGGGCGGTCCGAGCCGTCGCTTGCGGCGCGGAGTTTTCTGGAGTTGCTCGGCGAGGAACTGACACAGCCACAGAATCGCCAGACACCAGAGCAGGAAGTCCATGAGTGCGTGATGGAAGCTCATGCGTGCACCGGGAGTTTGAAATCTGGGAAGCTGCGCTCGACCAGCGTGCGGGCTTCCTCAATGCCATCGGCTTTCCCCTCGCGGTACCCCTGCAGACGTCCCTCTTCGAGACCCGCTCGATAAGCCTTGGCGAGAGCATCCGCCTGGGACTTCAGCATTTCTGTGAGATCGTGCACTTCGTTCTCCCATCGCAATTCAGCGTGTAGGGAGAGCGTAAGGAAAGTTTATCCTAGCGTCAAGGATTATTTATCCCAACGATGGCAAAAGTTTGTCGCAGTGCAGTGGAAACTATAAAGAAATCAGAAGCAGTGCAATATTCAGCGCGGCCGTTGCAGTATTTTCAGTACGGCGGCATCCGTCAGGCGACGTTGCGTTTTTCTTGCCTTAGGCTGGAGTGGTGCGCCTTGAAAGGGACATTACCCGCGAACAAGTATGTGATGTGGGTCTTGGTGAGTTCGCAGAAGGCGTATATCAGATCATGGCGCAGTAGGGAGCCTTTGGAATCGAGCTTCTCGTATTTGCGGTAAGTATCGTAGGACACCGTACGACCTGACATCCGTTCAAGCTCAGTAGCAAACTCGGCCGGACTCATTCCGGTGCTCTCACGCCGCTCTATGACCCGCTTGATGAAGGCGAGCTTCCATTCAAGAGCACTGCTAGGCCTACGTCCCGGTGTTCCCATGCTGGACATGATTAACCGGATATAATTTCCAGTCACGGGAGACGTAATCCGTCCTTTACAGGATAAATAATCCTCGGTATAAGGGAGGATATGGCCAAAGTCGTGGACATTTTCAAGCTATGGGATTCGACCACTGTCTTCGCGAAAGCAATCTCGGCTAAGCCGGATACGGTGCGCAAGTGGAAGAAGTTTGGACGCATTCCACAGGATGCATGGCCAAGCGTCATCGTGGCTGCAGCACTCAAGGGCTGCGAACTGACCGTCGAGGACATCATCGCCGCCAACACTCCCATGAAGCAGAGAGGGCGACCTGCGCATAAGCCGAAAGCTTCAAAGAATCGACGGCGCGGCGACATCGCGCTACCTGCCTAGTTAATTGTTATGTCGATCATCCTGACACAGCACCCTGGGCTTCGGTAGTGCAACGCAACATAACATCCGCTGATCATTCGTACAGGGCGAAAGCCTTTTTTTTCCGGCCAAATAGCAACGTCAAGGCCGTAGTCTCCCTCGGCGAGTGGTTTTCACTCGCTCTTTCAGCCCGGATAGCCGGCGTTCCCGGTGTCCGGGCTTTTTCTTCCTCCCCGTCCACACAGCCGCGTAATGGCGAGGTGCTACCCGTCGAAGATCGGCAGCCGGGGAGATCCTCGTGAACCAACTGGATTTGGTCGAGGAAATCAACCGTCGAGTGCATTTAGACGGAATCACCTATTCACCCGAATTCGATTACGAGCGTTTAGGTGCGCAGCTAAAGCGGGTTTTCTCAGTCATTCGGGATGGGCACTGGTACACGCTCCGAGAGCTTTCCCACATAACGGGGGATGCTTCCGAAGCCGCTATTAGCGCTCGTCTGCGGGACTTACGGAAACCGAAGTTTGGGGGCTTTCAGATCGACCGACGCCGACGGGGTGACCCGAAGCTCGGGATCTGGGAGTACCAAATGAAAAACCCCCGGTGGAAGTGATCCATCCGGGGGTTCTGGTAGCGCTGAGACTTTCACGGAACGTGGAAAGTATTAACCAGTTTCGATCGGATCACAAGGGTCGCACTCCCGGAATACGTGCTGGCTTGTACGCAAGGTCGTACTCAGTCGATAGAGACCAACGCTAAAGGCTGAATTCCGGGCTCTGCTGACCCAATTGCACCCCGGTCGTAGCGGAACCCCACGAGGTGGGGGCCTGAACAGGGCAGGGCTACCTTAGTACTCCCATACCGGGGGGAAAGGGGTTGAATTTTGTCTGGAGGTTTTGTGATTACGACTGGCTACGGTTTTGCGTTCTATCGTTGGCACCGACTTGTATCGGAGAACGTCGTTAGATGTCAGCGCGGTAGCATTCACCTGATGCTCTGGACCGGTGAGAAATATAACTGCTGGGAACGATTTGCCTCTATGCAATCCGATTCTGCTCCAAAGCTTCTTCCCACAGAGCCTGTAGGCAACAGGGCACCTGGGAGCGATCGAACGCTTCCGGATGGGCAAAGATGATGGCGAGCAATCTGTTCATGGGCTTATCCACGGTTCCCATTGTAAAGGTTGCCTAAGCAAATGTCATACCCGCCTAGCTACTTTTCCCGAGAAAAAAAGATCAAAACTCATGGGCAGATGCTGGAGACGCTGAAAACCCGCACTCAGAGCTGTGCCGAGTCGCGGTCTTTGGAGGGTGAAATCTGGCTCGCCAAACGGTTTCAGCAGCAATGCGGTCAGGACATCTTTGATGGCATCACCGATTCCACCGAGCGGCGAATTCGCTTGAGGGCTGGGATCAAGGAGCAGGGGTTGGAATGCGAGATTGTCGGAGCCAAGGAAGGTAAGCCCATTAACTGGCGCGAAGCCTTCCAGCGTCTCTATCACGAGGCTCTATGATCACACTAACAATTCCGGAAGCGTCCCCAAGTTTGAACGAACATAAATGGAAACATTGGAGTAAGCATTTAAGACTGCGTAAGCACTGGTCCATGTTGGTTCTAGTGGCGAAGAATGAGGCGAAGATATTCAATGCTCACCCGGTCGATCCCGCGCTCGTCACGATCATCCGCGAAGGTCATCGGCTCCTGGATCACGACAACTTCGTAGGTGGGGCTAAAAGCCTGGTGGACTCTTTACGCGATCAACGGTTGATTGCCGATGATAGTCCAGCGCATGCGACTTTCACGTACGAGCAGCGTCAGGTCCCGAAAGCAAGTTATCCCCGAACGCTCGTTGAAATTAGACGGGGTAGCTCAAATGCGGCATGAGATTGATACCGACGGCGTTTTTCTGAGGCTATTTTGCCATGTACGCTAGAAGCGCTAGGAGAGCATTGGCTGGCGAACTCGAGGAAGGTGCACCTGGAGTACTTCCTCGCGAATTAATACCCGTGGATCGCATCCTGCAGCGCTGGGACGTGTCGATTGGTACCGGACTGCCATCTGAAGCATGGGATGATAATCCTCGCTGCTCTAGACCCACGCCACTGGATGACGATACTGCGATCGTGGTCGATCAGATTATTCTGAAGCTCCCTCCGCGTACTAACCAAGTCATCGTGGCCTGGTATCGGACTCCACAACCTACCCAGGTGATTGCTCGTCGCCTGAACATGTCTTCCCGCAATTTGGAAAAGGGGCTTAGGGTCTGCCTAGGCTTCGTGCGATGGCGTTTTGAGGAAAGTGACCACTTACCCCTTGTACGATTGTTGCGGGTTCAGGTATAAATCTCAGTCAGACTAGACGTCCCCATCCCCAAGCCCCGCCCTGTGCGGGGTTTTCCATTTCTGGAGCCCCCAATGTCTGTGACCAATCCGGTTACGGTGAGCTTTACCGCGCCCACGACGTTCGAGGACGGCACCTCGATCCCTTCCGGCACCATCACGAAGTACCAATACGGATTCGGGCAGGTTTCGGGCGCATATACCCTCGTGGTGGACGATGCGGACCTCACCGTGACGGCCGGAAAGCAGACCGGCGCGTTACCGAGCAATCTCGCCATTGGAAACTGGTTCTCCGCTGCCCGTTCGGTGACCAAGGATGGCGCGACGTCGAAGTGGAGCAACGAGGTTCCGTTCACCATCGCCGCCAAGGCGCCGAGTCCAATCTCGGATTTTTCGCTTGCCTGAGAAAGTGGATTCGGTACTGGCTCGGGCAGGGTCCTAGACCCACGTGTTCGTTAAGCAGGGGGCGCTTGAGCTAGATGGCCAAGCTGCCTACGGCGATTGCTGACATGCAACTGATCGCCACCAAGACCTTGACCCGCCCGCTTTCGGCTCCGGTTCTGACTTCGACCACGACGGGGACTACGACCGCGACGCTCAACTGGACGGCTCCGACTCCAACCGGAGTGTCTGTCATTGCAGGCTACCGGCTCAAGCGAGCCTCGGTCATTGCCGGCCCTTACACGACGATCTATACAGGCCTCAATCTTAGTTTCAACGATACGGTCGCCCAAGGCACGGTGTTCTATACGATCGAGGCATTCGATCAATTCGTAACTGGAACTGTTTCTAGTCCTCTGTCTGTGGCCTATATAGGCGGCGCTGCACAGCTCCTCATAAATGAGACATGGGCGACGCCAACGAGTCTAGGAACGTTCCCTGCGAGCACAACCTATTCCAGTCGCTGGACTGGAGTTGGGGATACCGGACAGACCAGGAATGTCCAAAATTCTCCGGTCTCATTTAATAGCGGCAATGTCGCATATTTCGTCCTGAATCCTGCTGGATGCACGGGGGTTAATTCATCCTGTCAGCCGACGGGCGCGATTCACTCGACAGTGACATATGCAGGACCGCAGGCGAATTTTACTGCGGGAGTCCCGTATTGGATTGGGTTCGCTTGCTATTTAACCGGTGGGTGGGCGCCTAATGGAACTGAGAACGGTATAACTGGAGGATATGACTTTATTTTCCAACTACATCCGTCAGATCAACTTAAGGATGGTACAACCGTCTTCTCGGGGATTTATGCAAATCCTATGTTGAATCTGTCAGTAACTGACGGGCCAGGTGCTCCATTCTCTGTCAACGTTATTGGTCGCACCACTACTACATGGGATGGCGGGTGTAATTCAGCATTGGTCAACCATCAGCCTATTCCTGCCTATTGCACTAGTCCAGGCTCATTGAATCGTAACATAACTTATCCATTCGGTACGATGCTACTCAATGTATGGCAGGGCCACGCCCTAAACATACAGATATCTACATTGCCGGACGGATCTGATGGATTTGTGAAGTGGTACCACAGCCCTGGAATTAATCAGCCATGGCAATTGATGTTCACAGATGTGGGAGCTAATGATTACTACTCAGATGCGCGTAGACCCTATCCAAACTTCGGGTTATATCACGGAGAAGGTAGTCGATCGATTCCGCCTGGACCCCAAGCGGCACGGCAAATATCCTACGGTCCTTACCGATTTGGGCGAGCTGATTCACCCGGAAATTGTACTCTGGCGGATGTGATTCCATGGGGCGGTAATCACTAGTGCCATCTATTTGGAGTTTTGTCGCAGCCGGTGGAAACGGAGCTGCGCAGACCGGAACTATTACGCTCGCGCTTCCTGCCGGACACGCGGCTGGCGATACATTATTGTGTCTGTGTGTGACCAAGGCGCAGACCATTACTGTTCCAGTCCCTTCTGGGTATACCTCGATCTACAACAAAGGGACCTGGTGTCAGTTACTGGCGAAGATCGATAATGGCGCTGAAACCGCTCCCGCGATTGCGAGTGGCGGTAATAACATGGCCGCGAGTCTCGTGGCCTTCCGCGGGGGACCGGGCATTATTCCAACTGTTTCCACCAGCGCGACCACCAACAACAATGTGACTAGTTCCGGCACAATCAATACGCCGGCTTTAAGTCCTTCCATCGATAACGGGCTAATTATTGACATCGGGTCGTGTAAGGACAATTACGGGACGTTCAGTTCAAACCCGTCTGGATTCTCGACGCTCGATCACTTGGCATTTTCTGCCGGCGGTCTTTCCCTGGTATGGGCGTACCAGATTCAGCCCGCACGAGCTGCGATTTCCGCCGATGGATTTTCTATCAGCGGCGTAGGTGCCAGTGTCAATTGCGACGGTTCTACGGTCGCGATCAATTCAGGTGTATTACTGTCCAGCGTACCCACTCGCTCACTCTTGGGCGTAGGAGTTTAGCGAGACGAGATCCAGCGTCCCGTTATGGGATCTTGTCTGCGAGTGTTCTTGCCTTGGTTGGGTATGCCGATGATCTCTATCGGGGTCCAGCCTTGTTTTAGCCTGCTCCGGAACAGTTCTTCATCGATTCCTAGTTCGATGCACCATTCTTTGACTGTTTGGGTACGAACTCCGAGAGTAATGCGTCGATTATTGCGACGGTTTAGCTGCTGCTGAACCATAGAGATCCAACGGCAATTACCGGGCTCGTAATGACCATTGACGTCAATGCGATCAATGGACATTCGCTTTCCAGGCTGCTCTCCCATATCAGTAAGGAAGTTTTCGAATTTCATCCAGCGGGGGCAGACGGTAATACCACGTCCGCCGTAATACTTGAATTTTGGGAAGTTAGCTCGCGTGCACCTTTGGATTATGGCTTGCCATACGCCATAGGTTGTACTTCGCGCCAATCCGTGTTTGGTGACTCTTTCTAGATGAAGACATCCACAGCTAGCAGATTTACCACTGCGTAAATCACTACCTCGGGCAATTCCTGTTGAACCGCAATCGCATAGATAGCGCCATTTTGGCTTTCCGGGTTCATCTGCGCGACCTGTAATAAACAGTCTACCGAACTTTATGTTCGTGAGATCTATAAGTTTAGGCATGCCAAAATATAGCATGATTTACGGAGTATTGTAAATTGTCTGACAACGTGCAAGTGACCGCGGGTGCGGGCACCACCATCGCCACGGATGATATTGGCTCTGGCGTTCAGGTCCAACGCGTCAAACCCGTGTGGGGTGCGGATGGGACTGGAACCGATACCCAAATCGCGCAACCGCTGCCTGTGCAGGCGACGCCTGAATCCTCGCAGATGACCATGGGTGGGACCGTGGTTACTCCACAGTTTGCTGTGATCAACACTTCCGCCAGTGGAGATACTACGCTCGTATCTGCGGTCTCTGCGAAAGTCACGCGCGTCATTGCCTACACCTTGGTGTGTGATGGGGTGGTGGCGGTGAAATTCACCTCCGGGGCTGCAGGCACGGCACTGACTGGCGCCATGTCCTTCGCTGCCAACGGCGGAGCTGCATCCGCTTGCGATAGAGGCCTGTTTCAAACAGCCACCAATACCGCGTTGGTCATCAATCTCTCGAGCGCGGTCGGCGTTCGGGGTCATATCACCTACATTCAGGGATAAATCTCCAATGCCGCTATCTACCTATTTGGTCAATAAGCTCGTCAATCATTGCTACCGCAATACGACGTTCACCAGTCCAACCACTGTTTACGCGGTGCTCTTCACGAGCACCGCGACACCCACGGAATTACTGGCAGGTACTTTGACCAATGAGGTCACCGGAGGCTCTTACGCGCGCGTCGCGCTTACGATTGGCGCTCCGACTGCAGGAGTCAGTACCGCCTCGACAGTGACGTTCGTGACCGCTACGGCGGGATGGGGCGTTGTGCGCTATGTAGGTATTGCGGACGCCAGTACGGCTGGCAATATTCTTTCCAGCGCCCAGCTATCGAGCGATGTTACGATCAACAACGGCAACACGTTTCAGTTCAATAGCGGTTCGCTCACGGTGTCGTTTATATGATCAGCGACTTCAGAGTCACGGTAAAAGCCGATTTGGGCGATGGGCAGATCCGCGAAATGGACGTGCGCGATCTCGAAGGCCCCTTCATCACAACGTATCAAGGGCCGCAGGGAATGGTTGAGACCGTGGAATATCGTTACCAGGGTCGCGTGGTGCATCGCTCCGTAGGGGTGTTGCCGCCTAAGCACTAGCCATGCTGCTTCTGCTCAGAGGAACGCCGGGGACACTCACGGCGACCATTGCGGGCATTGGCGCGGTCGTTGCATCCGGCTCGACGGTCTCTGCCACGATTGCGGGAATGGGTTCGGTAGGACTTCCTGAATCCATCGAGCTGATGGTGTTCGCGGATATAGGCGGGGTGGGCGGAGTTACGGCGATCAGCCAAGGATTCCTAACTCGTACCGCGACCGTGGCCGGCGAGGGATCCGTAGTCGCTTTCGGTGGCTACGGCGCGACACTGAACTTTTCGGGGATCGGGGGAGTGACCGCTACGGTAGGGTCCTTTTTCGATGGCGGTGCGGTGACTCTGGCAGGAATAGGTACCGTGAGTGGTGCCGGCGTATTCACCAGTGCGGCGTTTCTCGCGGGCTTCGGCTCTCTCAGTGCAATCCCTGTCATTTCGGGTGGCACCATCAGCTCTGCGGCGACCGTGGCTGGCATAGGGATTGTCACAGGAGCGATACCCATCCAAATGGCAATAGGCTCGCTCGAGGGAATGGGCGATATCCTCGCAATCCCCAGTGTAGGCGTGCCCAATCTCGCCACCCAGATGCGATTGTCCTTCGGAGCGGATGACATGCGCCTGACTTTCCGGAAAGGCTGATGGCCGTCCCCACACTGAACGAAGGTAGTCGGTGCTTCGTCACGGCTAAATTCTCAGACCTGAACGATGTCCCGCAGATTCCCACCAGCGTGCAATACCGCGTGGATTGCGAGACCACCGGTCAAGCGCTCCTCGACTGGACCTTCGTCACCCCTGACGTCAAGGTCCAGATCCAGATCGATGCCACGCTGAATACCATCGTCAATCGCAGTAACGCCATCGAGCGCAAGGTCGTGACGATCCAGGCCAATGCGGATCCACCCGAAGACGCCTTCGTGGAAGTGCAGAAATACGATCTAGTGAATCTGCAGGGGATCTAAATGGCACGTCCCAAAGGTATCTGGACTCCAGACATCGTTCGTTCTCGTATCCGAACGACCAAACTCGCTAAAGCCCTTCAGGATCATGTCTTTGGCAAGAACAAAATGAGCGCAACCCAAGTGAGGGCTGCTGAAGTGCTTTTGGCCCGGACCCTGCCGACGCTCACGCAGACTGATTTGAACGTGGACGGACAGCTTGGAACATTCGACATATCCGACAAACCCCTCACTCCAGAGCAATGGGCAGCCCAAGCCGAGGATTACTTGGGCACCGCAGCCGGGTCCTCAGAAACTCCTCATTGATTGTCCCATCGGAGAGGTTTTCTTTGGAGGCGCTCGAGGAGGGGGCAAGACCGATGGGGTATTGGGGAAGTTCGGGATCAAGGCCAAGCGCTATGGAAAGCGATTTAATGCGGTGTTTTTCCGTAAGGAAATGCCTCAGCAGGATGACCTGATCGAGCGGGCTAAAGAGATTTATTTACCGCTACGGGCGAGTTATAGCGAGCAAAAAAAGCTCTTTGTGATGCCAGGCGGGGGGCGTATCAGATTTAGACCCCTAGAGACCATTCAGGACGCCGAAAAGTATCAGGGGCAGAGTCTCACGGATGCGGCCGTAGAGGAGGCGGGAAACTACGATTCTCCTGCCCCAATTGACCGGTTAAACGGGGTATTACGAAGTGCCAAGGGTGTTCCCACGCAATTGCTGCTCACCGGTAATCCAGGTGGGGCAGGGCAGGGATGGATTCGCCAACGATATGTAGATCCTGCTCCCCTTGGCCTCAAGGTACTCATACGGCAGTTGCCTAATGGCAAGGAGCATCGGTACGTCTATATCCCCAGTAAGGTGACCAATAATCAGATATTGCTCCGCAACGATCCTGACTATATCAACCGACTTTATTTGGTGGGTAGTCCCCAGCTCGTCCAAGCCTGGTTGGATGGTGACTGGAACTCGATCGAAGGGGCATTCTTCCCCGAGTTCGACATTCGTAAGCATGTCGTCGCGCCCATCACTCTACCGGCCCACTGGACGCGGTTTCGGGCAAAGGATTGGGGATCAGCTAAGCCTTTTAGCATCGGCTGGTATGCAGTGTCAGATGGTGAACTACCTCAGTTCCCGAGAGGCGCGCTGATCAAATATCGCGAATGGTATGGCATGAAGGAAGGCCAGCCGAACGTCGGTCTCAAGATGACCGCAGAGACTGTCGGTAGCGGCATTAGAGAGCGCGAGAAGGGCGATCGAATCGCCTATGGAGTTATAGACCCATCTGCATTTATTGAGGATGGAGGACCCTGTATTGCCTCCATGATGGCCCCTACGATCTGGCGCCCTGCGGACAACAAACGCATTCCCGGCTGGGATCAACTCCGGGGTCGTCTGGTCGGGGAGGGCGGAAAGCCCATGCTGTATTTCTTCTCCACCTGTACGCACACGATTCGAACGCTACCGATGCTGCAGCACGATCCGGTAAAGGCTGAGGACGTCGATACGGATTCCGAGGATCACGCAGGCGATGAGACCCGATATGCCTGCATGTCACGGCCGTGGATGAGCACGAATGCCAAACATCCCCAAGTGCCCACGGATGGGTACGCCAAGCTCTTTGAGAACCCGGAAACACACGCCTGGAAAACCGCATGAAGTGGGGGAAAGTCTCGATTGCTCACCGCCCCATATCCATCAAAGTGGGGGACTGAGTGTCTAAATCGACCAAAACCCCCAAGAAAGATCAGTTTCCGGGGAATATCGATGATGCACTGGCCGAAGTCGATGAGAGCAATCCCACGCTCGCCCGTTTGGTCTTCAACTTCAATCAGAGCTGCGACACGACTGCATTAGCGCGCCGGGAAGCGGAGATCTATCGCGACTATTACGATGGCAAGCAGTGGAGTGAGCACGAACTCTCCATCTTAGAGAAACGCGGCCAGCCGGCGATTACGGACAATCGCATTAAGGACAAGGTGGACTACACCCTAGGACTGGAACGCAAGCTGAGAACCGATCCCAAGGCGCAACCCCGCACTCCAGAAGATGAGGCGGGAGCTGATGCCGCGACGAGTGCCTTACGCTACGTCGCCGAGCTTAATCACTTCCCGCAGATCAAGTCCAAGGTCTTTGCGAATCTCGCCATTGAAGGCTTCGGGGGGGCGGAGGTGATCGTTGCGAACGATACCTATGGTAAGACCCAGAACAAGAAGGTTGTGATTCGCTATATCCGCTGGGACCGCTTGTATTACGACGGTCATTCCCTGGCGGAGGACTTCAGCGATTCGCGCTTTAACGGAATCGTGAAATGGATGGACCTCGACGAAGCGAAGGCTGCATACCCGAAGCTCGCTGAAACCTTCGACCTGTTCACTTCTCCGGATAGTATTGGACGCGGGTCAGTCACTTATGACGACAAACCCCGCTGGTTTGATCGCGGTCGCAAACGTATCCAGATACATGAGCAGTATTACCGGCAGGGCGATACGTGGATGCGCGCGGTTTTTACTCGTGTGGGGTTCATCGAAGAACCCACAGAATCAGTCTATGTCGATTCGGAGACGGGCAAGAAGGAATGCCCGCTGATCCTGCAATCGATGTACGTGGACAAGGATGGGAATCGATACGGCATCGTCAAGCGCTATAAGGATCTCCAGGACGAGATCAACAAGCGTCGTAGCAAATCTCTACACCTGCTCTCAGTCAATCAGGCGCTCGCTGAGAAGGGCGCCGTAGACGACAAGGAAGCTGCGCGTAAGGAACTCTCACGTCCGGACGGGTTCGTCGAATACACCCCTGGCATGAAGCTCGAGGTGCGCGAGAATGCGGACCTTGCCGAAGGTCAGTTCAAACTGCTGCAGGAAGCGCAGCTTGCGCTCTCGGCCACCGGACCGAACGAAGCGCTACTCGGCACGACGGGCGATCTCTCCGGGCGTGCAAAGCAGTTGGATCAACAGGGCGGAATGATCACGCTCGGAATCCAGGGCGATAACATTCGCTTCTGGCAGAAGCGGGTGATGGTCGCAGCCTACAACCGCATGAAGCAGTTCTGGCCGTCAGAGCAGTATATCCGGATCACTGAAGGCGAGAACACCAAGTTCATGCCGGTGAATTCTACCTATCCTGAAACCCATCCGCATGTACAGAAGGGACTGAAGAAGCCAGGAGCTCCGATGAATATCATGGCCGACATGGACATGGACATTCTGATCGAGGAAGCCCCTGAAGTCGCGACTGTGCAGCAGGAAGACTTCCAAGCGCTCACCGCTTTGGCGGGAGAGGGCAAGATCCAGATCCCTCCTCAAGTGCTCATTGAGCTGTCAGGAATATCGGCTGCGACTAAGAAAAAAGCTCTGGATGCCATGAGTGGCAAGTTGCCCGACGGGACGGAGATTCCCCCGCAAGTGCAACAGATGATCCAAGCGAAGGAACAGCAAATCACTGCCATCACTCAAGCCCAGCAGCAGAAGACCCAGGAGCAGATGCAGACCGAACAGGAACTGCAGCAGTTAAAGGCGCAAGCACAGCTCCAGCAGGTCCAATTGAAAGCGCAAGCCGATCAGTTACAGGCGAAGCAGGGTGCGTTTGAAGCGCAGTTCGCCGCCCGGCAGCAGGAACTCGAAGCGCAGATGGAAATGCTCAACGCGAAGGAGATCGAGCTTAAATCCTTGCAATTGCTCGCGGCACAGAACCTCAAGGCGACTCAGGATGCGGCTAATGCGGTCGTGGATGGTTCAGCCAAAGAGGCTGCTATCAACGTACTGACGGCAAAACTCGAAGCGCAGCAGCATCAACATGCAGCCGATATCGCTCAGAAGACCAAGCAGATCTCGGATCTGGGTATCCAGCATAACCAGCAATTGCATCAGGAGCGCGAGAAGGCGCGCGCCGCTCAAGCGCAAACCTCTGAGGAGAGCCAATCTCAGAAGAAGCCTCGTAAGATCACTGTCGAGCGCGATTCAGCCGGCCGGGTCAGCGGTGCCACGGTTAACTGAGCGTGATCCCGCTCGCGGTCTCTGACATGCAGCTCACTGCGGTCAGAACCCTGACCTCTATTCTCCCCGCCCCCACACTCACAGGCAGCATTACAGGCTCTACGGCGACATTGCAGTGGACCGCACCCACTCCCACGGGTCAGTCCATCATCGCCGGCTATAGGCTCTATAAGGGCGCAAGTATAGGCACGGTCAATACTCTCCTCGGCACGTTCTCCGGGCTAACGACGACCGATTCGATTAGTACACAAACCTTCTATCGGGTCGAAGCGTTCGATCAGTATCAGACCGGAAACAGTTCAACGATTCTTTCCCTGAGTCCCCAGACTGGAGCAGTCTCCCATGGGGATTTGCGCATAATCAGCGGGAGCGGGTTTGGTACTCGACCAAACTATAACTTCGATGGGTATATGTGGCAGGGCCGTACCCATCTGCATTATCGGTGGTGCGATTTTGGGACGACGTTTCCGGTTAGTGGCTCATCGCAAGTCACATTTCTCGCCGCGCTGAACGGATTACAGCCAGTTGCGGCATTCGACTTCCAGGGGAATACTCAGAGTCTCCAGCTGACCCAACAATCTGGGGGTCCTTCCAGATCCAAGAAATATTTCCAACGTATCGGCTACGGATTTGCTTCCGAAGGCGGGATTGGATTTGAGACCGATAGTCGGGTGCCGACTTCGACTAAGTCGTATTCATGCTGGAAGCAAAAAGGCATTATCACCGGGAAGATCTTTCGCGTTTGGCCAAATGGCTGGAGTAATCCAGGAAGTAACACAGCGGATTATTACCTAGGGTCAGGAGCTGCTGAGCGCGAAGCCTCATGGCCGTATGACGCGGGGGCTTGGTATAACAACTATAGTCCATCGAATACGGTATTTCAGAGACACGTGCTATTTCTAGACCCTGATCCAACGCTCAAGAGTCGGTTTTTTGTGGATAGCACGCAGATCACTTTCGGGCCGTCCATCAATGGTAATCAGGTTTTGGTAACTGCGATCCCGCTGACGATATCAACCGATAACGCCCGGGGTCCGAATGGATCGGGAGGGATGTGGGTGGAATGGCCCAATGCAGTCGATAGTGGCGGCACCATTGCTGTGACTGATATTTATTTCGACTGGACTCCCGCACGGGTGGAAATCACGGTAGGGAGTAAGACTGAAATCCAGATAGTGAATAGCTGGATAGACACTGAAGTTAAGTATTCGGTGAACGCAGGTGAATTACCTGCTGGTACTGGTACTGAAAACATTTTCAATGCGAGCAATCAATTGGTCTTTAGTGGACCTATTACGGTGGGACCGTGAGTGCATCAAATTCAGCAGAATCGTACATTATCACCACGACGCTTAACCTCGCTTAAGGTCACCCATGACGGCATCCGTATCGTTCTATAACAACTGGAAGGCCGCAGTCGATGAGGCTGTGCTCAGGACTGCCACCGTCAAGGTGACCTTGCATACCTCGACGTACACGTTTGCAGCCACCCATAACGTGTATGCCGATCTGACGAATGAGTTATCTACCGCGAACGGCTATACCAACGGCGGTCTTGCGCTTTCCTCGATCACCTGGAGTCAAACGAGCGGCACGGCTACGTTTGCAGCGGCGAATTCGGTGTGGACGGCTTCCGGTGGTTCCATAGTCGCCCGTAGAGCGGTCATTCGGGTAGTGGGAACTATCAATTCTCAAGTAGATCCGCTGATTCTTTCGGTTCTTCTCGATACAACGCCTGCAGATGTAACGGCGACCTCTGGAAATACGCTGACCCTACAGTGGAATGCCAGCGGCATCTTTACTCTGGCATAACGCTATGGGATTTCCTTCGATCAATACCTCACCGACGCTCGATGAGAGCTGGCGGGAAGCGCGTCTATTGGCCTCCCAGGTCAAGCAGAACGCACAGGATAACGCCACGGCAGCCGCCAATGGACTGAACGGTCGCACATTGATAGGCCTTGCGGCCTATATGTCAGATCAGTATGCGAGGCTGGGCGTCCTAGGGGCTATTCCCAATCTTGCAGCCTATGCGCAGACCCAGGTGAGCAATCCCTCGTTGGATGTAGCGACTGCCTTCAACAATATGCGTACGGCTATGCTGAACGTAGTCAGTTGGGTAATGACTAATTTCCCCAAGGATGGATCAGGGAATCTTCTCTATCAGCAGTTCACAGGCGACGGGCATACGAGCTATACGACTTTCACTTCGGGGCAACTGGCGTCCCTCGTCACGTTGCTGAACGCACTGATTGCGACTATAGACTGATTCCATGGCCGTCGCGTACGGGACCGCGGGGACACTGGCGGGTGTCACCTCGGGAAACATTACGTGCGCAGCGCCCGCGAGCATCGCTGATGGCGACCTTCTCGTTGCCATTATCTGTGCGAACGACACGGTTACCGTCTCTCGTACCGGATGGACTGCACTTGATAACGTCTCGGCGACCTCCGATACGTTCAAGACCTCGATTCTCTGGCGAATCGCCTCTGGAGAATCTGGCTCGTATGTCTTCACGCATACGAGCGGTAGTTTCTGTGCAGGTCAAGTGTTCCGATTTACGGGCACAGACCCAACGACTCCAATCAATGCCTCGTCCAAGAAAGGCAGTAGTACAAGCGGCACGTCGATCACGTCGAATACGTGTACGCCGACGGCTAATAACTGTCTCATCGCTTGGTTTATCGGGATCGATGACAATACCGTCCGCGTCAGTGCGGAAGCGGGCGGCAGTCTCACCTGGACTGAACAGGTTGATGCGGGGAATTCAACTGCTGCGCTAGGCATTTGCGTAGCGACCGCGCCGCAGACGACGGCCGCTGGAATTTCGCCGACTGCGACGTTTTCAGCCTCGAATACCTTCGCTAACCTGGTATTGGCGATCCAGCCACCCACCGGCGGTAGCGTTACGATCACCCCGCCTGCGGGGTCTCTGACGCTCACGGGACAGGTTCCGACCGTCCTGACGACGGCGAACCAGACGATCCCGGTCCCCCTAGGGACGTTGACCCTGACCGGTCAGATACCGACTGTCTCGGTCAGCAATAACCAGACGGTTTCCGTCCCTCTGGGCTCGTTGACCCTCACGGGCAATGCCCCGACGGTCCTCACGCCTGTCTCGATCGCGGTTCCGGCCGGCGCACTGACGTTGACGGGACAGATCCCGACCGTCGTCACGACTAATAATCAGACGGTTAATGTCCCGAGCTCAGCCCTGACGCTGACCGGGCTTACACCGACGGTGCTCTCGGGTACGACGATCAGCGTTCCGCTCGCGACGCTGACGCTGACTGGACTCGAGCCGACCATCGGACTAACGCAGAACGTCCTGATCGATGTTCCCGCGGGTCAATTGACCCTGACGGCATTCGCACCGGATGTCATCGGAAATAGCACCCAACCGGGTCCACTCGATAGTCCGCGGATTGCCGAAGGGCTCTATCGACGTAAAAAGAAGAAACTTCGCAGGATAGAAGAACCGGAAAGTCCGGTCTTCATATCGCCTGCGAGTTTCGAGCGCGCGCCTCCGCAAGAGGTGATCGACAAGGTTCCCAACTTCGCCACCCTTGCGAAGACAGTCGGAACCGATCCCGCGGTGTTATCCGCGCAGATCGATCGAGAAATTGAATTTCTGATGCGGCAAGAAGCCGAGCGTGACGACGAAGAAGCGCTCGTATTGATTCTCACCGCATTGGACTAGCGCCGCCGGCTATACGGGCGTGGGTTCATCACTGACCCTCAACAGTGATTTCGCCGCCGGAATCCGGGCGTTTCCCACAGAGAAGACACATGGCCGAGAACTCGATTGAGTCCTTGATAGGTGAGCGTGCGCGTGATGAACACGGGCGATTTGTAGCGGTGCCGCCGACCGAAGAGCCGAAAGAACCGAAGGTCGAAGCGAAAGCCGAACCCAAGGTTGATGCGACTCCAGTCATCCCGCCTCCGGAAGCATCGCCTCCGGTTATTCAGCCGCCTGTTGAGACCGAATCGGAGAAAGAGCGGGCGTACAAAGCGACCGCTCTGGATGAACGCAAGAAGCGACAAGCCCTCCAGGCAGAACTTGATGCTCTGAAGAAACCGCCCGCGCCCAAACCTGACTTCTGGACCGATCCGGAAGCCCGCTTTGCAGCAGAGCGAGTGGATATAGAGCAGAAACTCCAACGCGAACGCTTGCTCATGTCGGAAGACATGGCACGGGATAAGTATAAGGACTTCGATGAAGTCATCGGACACTTTCAGTCGGCAGTAGAGCAGAACCCTGCGCTCGCTGCGCAGATGACGTCCAGCCGAAATCCTGCGGAGTTTGCTTACCGTCAAGGCTTGTTACATCGCGAGCTGGGCGCGGTCAATGGCGATCCCATTGCCTATCGCACCAAGCTCGAAGCGGACATCCGGGCAAAGCTCGAAGCCGAATTTGCGGCCAAAGCCAAGCCCGTTCCGGCCTCACTCAACTCTGAAAGCTCACCCCCGGCGACGACCGAGGTCTACGTAGGACCCCCGCCGCTCAAATCCATTCTGAGAAACGCATCTAGGAGTTAGCCACCATGGCTGATACGACAGTCCCAACAGCCCTCCGGGTTAAACAGTGGGACGACAACTACTTCACGGAATACATCCGTGGGAACCGCTTGGCCCGCTACATGGGCACGGACGAGAATTCCATCGTTCAGGTCAAGGAAACCTTGGCCAAGAAGCCGGGCGATACCATTTACTTCGAACTCATCAATCGCCTACAGGCTCCCGGTAAGAAGAACAATGCCACCCTGGAGGGCTTCGAGGAAGATCTGAGCCAGCGTTCCTGGCCACTCGTCGTCAATCTCTATCGTCATGGCGTGACCGTGGCGGAGTATGAGGAACAGGTCACGGCTATCAGCCTTCGGGAAGCCGGTAAGGCCGTCCTAATGAACTGGTCCATGGAGCATACGCGGGATAAGTTTCTGGCAGCTCTTGGCTCTAAGGATGCCGTGGCTGCTGGTGCGGGACAGTCCACCACGGGACCGGGCTCTTATGCCGGTAATACTTCCACGTTCCAGTCAGCGAATTCGACTGCCCTGAATACGTGGCTGACGGATAATACAGACCGTGTATTGTTCGGTGCTGCGAAGTCCAATGCCTCCTCCAACGTATTTGCAACCGCACTCGCTACCGTGGACTCCACCAACGACAAGCTGACCTCGTCTGCAGTCTCAGTAATGAAGCGCATCGCCAAGAATGCCTCTCCTAAGATCCGTCCCATCAAGGTGAACGGGGATGAGGAGTGGTACGTGATGTTTGCTGGCTCGGAGGCCTATCGGGATCTCAAGCTCGATACGAACATCATTCAGTCACGGCAGTATGCCTTGGATCGGGGTACCGACAATCCGCTCTTCACTGATGGCGATATCGTGTGGGATGGCGTGATTGTGCGTGAAGTTCCCGAACTCTCGCAGAACAAATGGCTTGCTCTCGGAGCCTCAAGCATTGATGTCGGCGAGGTGTACCTGTGTGGTGCGCAGGCGATTGGGTATGCATTAGCCCAGCGATGGAACACTCGCACTAAGGATAAGGACTACGAGACCAAACACGGTATTGCCATTCAGCAGATCTATGACGTTGGCAAAATCCAGTTTGGCACCGGTTCCTCAGACACCACCACGTTGAAGGACAACGGCGTCGTGACCGGATTCTTCAGTGCAGTTGGCGATGCTTGATCCACCATCCTATAGGAGAATGACATGACTGCAGCAACAGTAGCGGTGGCGGCATCGGCTGCGCACCAGATCCCCAAGCCTTTTTCCGCTGGGCTTGTGGCGATCACGTTCACAGCGGCAATGGCCACCACACAATTGGATGACGTCGGTGACATTACGGAACTCGGGTATTTGCCCGCGAACTGCACCGTCATCGGATTTATCGTCAATGCTACGGACATGGATACCGGCACGCCCGCGTTGGTCTACAAACTCACCGCAGGCTCGACGGATCTCGTCACGGGCATTACGACCGGTCAGAGTGCGGGTACGGCGTTCTTTGGCTGTACCCCAACTGCATTGACGGCGGTGACGAAACTCCAGGTCAATATCACCACTGTCTCCGCAACCGCAGCGGCCGGAACACTGAACGTGACGGCTCTTTACATCAACGGATGAACCTCGAGCTGATAGGCGAGGAGCCATGGTCAGGGGAATTCCCCGACTATGGCCCCATCGCGGCAACTTCAGGGTGGAACAAGGAGGTTCCGCCGTCCGTGGCTAAGGTTTTGCTCAATACCGGGAGATTCCGTGAGTGTAAATCTGTTCCAGTTCAAGGAGAGAGTCGCCCGGAAACTGGGAGTGCTCCCCGTGGGAAACTCACTCTCGGCGGAGGACGCGGTGCTGATCGGGGAGAAATGCGAAGCGATCCAAAAGCAGCTCCAGGAATTGGACATCGCGGTCATTGACTTCGAGGAGGGTATCGATGATGTCATGGTGGATTCCATCATCGCCATGGTCGCCGCACTCCTAGTGGATGACTTCATGCTCGGGGAACCGAAGCGCTCGAAGATCGCGCAGGAAGGGATTCTAGGCCTCCCGACCACCAGCATGGCCGAACGACAGTTGAGAAAGGTCCTCTCGCCCACGGTCGTCTCCAGCCCCGTCAGGGTGGAGTATTTCTGATGCCGACGATCCCCTTCGGGACACAGGCATACCAGCATTCGAGCCTTCCTCTATCCGCTCAGCGGATGGTAAATAGCTATCTCGAACCCGCACCTCCGGCTGCGAAAACAAACGCCGCCGTCGTCAGTTGCTTCGGCATCAAGGATTATATGACGGTGGGGGATGGCGCCTTGAGAGGCGGCGAAGTCGTCAATAACTCTCTCTACATCGTCTCTGGAACACAGCTCTATAGGATCTCTGGAACGGTCGTAGAGGCGCTAGGTTCGGTTCCCGGAAGCGGACCCGTCTTTATCGACGGGGACGGTTCCCACGTCATGGTGACCGTTAACGGGCCTTCATATCTATTCGACGGGGCAACCACTACCCGGATCACGGATCCGGATTTCCCCGGTTATGAATGGGTCGCCTTTCTCGATGGCTATATGGTTGGAGGTCCCGGGGATGGACTGGTCTATGTCAACCATACGGCTTTCGATCCCTCAAACTGGGATGCGCTGGATTTTGCCTCCGCGGAAGCCGCTCCCGATGATGTCGTCGTCGGGATCGTCGATCATCGCGAACTCTTCCTGTTCGGCCGACAGACCACGGAGGTGTGGTATAACTCGGGCGATCCCGCATTCCCCTTGACGCGCACCGCGTCCGGATTCATGGAGATTGGCTGCACGTCCAAATATGGACCTGCGAAGATCGATAACTCGATCTTTTTCCCGGCCAACGATGGCACCGTTAGACGGGTGAACGGCTATACCCCCGTTCGGGTATCGCAGACCGCCATGGAACAGGCGATTGCCAAATACGCCCCTCAAGAATGTGTCGGGAACACCTGGATTGAGAATGGCCACTCCATGTATGGCCTCACCTTCAATGAGGCGACCTGGATTTACGATATCTCGACGCAGCTCTGGCACGAACGGCAGAGCTATGCACTCTCCAACTGGCGTGCGCAGTTCTTATTGCGAGGCAATAATGTTACCTATGTTGGGGATCGACTCTCGAACCGATTGGGGGTCTTGGATGCGAATACGTTCTCAGAATGGGGCGAGACGATGGTCACTCACGTCGCATCCCCTGCGATCGCCCAGGAGAATCAGCTCATCCCGCATGCCATCCTCGAGCTCGTCTTCGAACAAGGCGTAGGAACGACCGGGCAGGGTGCGGATCCTAAGGTAATGCTCGACTGGTCGGATGATGGGGGCCGTACCTGGTCGAACGAGATCTGGCGTCATCTAGGAAAAGCCGGGGAGTTCAGGCGAGCAGCGTTGTTCAATCGATTGGGTCAATCACGCGATCGTGTCTATCGATACAAAGTGTCCGACCCTGTGAGACGGACGCTGATCCAGGCGATTCTCCGCAATGCCGCTTAAAGCTCCGGGGTTTCCTCCGGTCAATCAAGCGGACTGGGATCGATGGACCCGTGGGACTACGGTCATCCCGGATGACAACTCGATCACGACGGTCAAGATTGAAGACAAGTCAGTCACGGACCAAAAACTCAGGGACAGCGCCCCAGCGAGTGTGATCGGGAGACTGAACAATACTCCTGGAACACCCACCGATATCGTCGCTCCGGGGGATAACACGTTCCTGGTCCGACGTTCGGGAACACTCGAATTCGCAGCGTTAGCGGACACGGATATCCCGGCGACGATTGCCCGTGAGACGGATGTCACGGCGGCGATCACCGCATTACAGGCGCAATCAGATCCCTTCCCGGTCTATCTGACACAGACAGAAGGGGACGCGCGCTACGTCCAGCTCGCGAACGTCCTCAATGCATCGGTCACCTATGACCCTCCATCATTGGCCGATGGAGCGGGAACTACGACGACCGTGACGGTTACAGGCGCTGCATTGGGTGATTTCGCACTCGCTTCGTTCTCACTCGATCTACAAGGGATTACGGTGAGTACGTATGTATCCTCATCCAACACGGTTTCGGTGAGATTTCAGAATGAATCTGGTGGGACGTTGGATCTGTCTTCCGGAACGTTACGTGTAAGGGTATGGAAGCAATGAACGACGAACTTGCGAAAGAGATTCTTGCTGAACTCGTCAAATTGAACGCCGGCGTATCACAGATGTTGTGCTACCAGAGGATGATAGTTCATGTCAAACGACCCTATCCCCCAGTGGGATCAACTCCCCGATCTGACATGGACGGAAAAGCTGGCGTATCTGACGCACCAGTTCCTGACTATGGAGCAAACGGCCTGCAAGCTGACGCACCACTTCGAGCAGGGCTTGTACATCCGTGATATCCATATTCCTGCAGGTACATTGCTCATCGGGCGTATCCATCGTCACGGGCATGTCTGCCAATTATTGGAAGGGTCCGTCGTGCTTATCCACCAAGAGGGTAAAAAGGAAGGCTTCCACGCACCCTCGCAGATTATCACCCTGCCGGGTTACCAGATGGTCGTACACGCAGTGACGGATTGTATTGCACGCACCGTGCATCCTAATCCCACCGAAGAGCGCGACATTGATATTCTGGAAGCGGATATTTTCGAGCCCGTGCAGCCACTTTTGCAGAAAGGCAAACAGATCGCGCAGGGGTTATTGACGTGAGCGCAGTAGTAACAGCCATTGCCAGCGCCGCGGTCATTGGTGCAGGGGCGTCCATCTATTCGGCCAATAAAGCCGCAGGCGCGGCTAAATCAGCCGCCAACTCATCCATCGCAGAGCAGAATGCGGAATATAACCAAACTCGTGCCGATCAAGCCCCCTGGAGAACGACGGGAGCATCCGCTCTCGATCAGATCGCAAAGCTCTACGGACTTGATACTGTCGATGCGAATGGGAACGTCGTCAAGGGATCTGGAAAGGCCGATTTCTCAAGTTTTACGACATCCCCTGATTTCAAGTTCAATCTGACCCAAGGCCAGGATGCGATTAACCGATCTGCGGCAGCTCGCGGAGGATTACTCTCAGGAGCGGCTGTCAAAGCAGGTGAAACGTATGCTTCAGGTCTGGCATCCAACGAATTCGGCAACTACGTAGGTCGGTTATCCGGTATTGCGGGAGCCGGGCAGGCGGCAACCAATGCGACGCAGGCCGCTGGAACAAACATGGCTAACCAGAATACCGGTGCCCTTATATCAGCAGGAAACGCCAGGGCGTCCGCTTATAGCGATGTTGGTCAGACAATCGGAAATACGGCGAACGGCCTTGCGAACAATTACCTGCTATATAAGTACCTGAATCCTGGCACTTCGGCCGCCGCCGCTCCCTACACTTATGGTGGCGGTGGGTTCGGTCCGTCGAGTGTCTACGGGGGATAAATGGCATACCAAGGTCCTCCCAGTCTGGCCGACATTTACCAGCAGTCCAACGCGATTAAGGCGCAGCAGCAACGTGCGAGCTTAGGCGACATCGCGCTCCAGCAGCAGCAGACGGAACTTGCCAATCAGCAGGGTATCCAGCAGACGCTAGCGACTAATCCGAATGCCACCAGTGCTGATTTCGCGAAGTACGGCACCCAAGGTCTACAGGCCTATGGTCAGTTGAGCGAAAGCAAACTAGCTGATCTCACCAATCATCTGAAGGAACAGTACATTCGTTCCGGGATTGTGGCCTCATCGGATGATCCAGTTGCCGCAGCCAAGCGATATGCACCTGAATTTGTCGCGAAGTATGACGAAGTACACGGTCCTGGAGCCTTCGACCGATTGACACCGGATGAGGTCAAGCAGGGCGCTGTGAATATGAATCAGCAGTCGCTCAGCGGATTGCAGGACCCGCAGAAAGCCGCTCAGGATATGTTCGAGGCTACGCAAAATTTCTACAAGCAGCAAGGTCCTGGTGGTGAACTTGATCGTAAGAAGATGGAGATCGATGCCGCTAACAAGCGCGAGTTATTTATTCAGGCACAGCAGAACCAGCGAGACTTAAAGCCCGTTCTGAATCCTGACGGTACCGCGACCTACATGCCTGCGAATCAGGCATCAGGTAAGACTCCCTATAACAATGCGACCGCAAGCGCGGGCAGTGTGACGGATCAGGCGAAGGAATTCGCCTATCAGAAGTTCAAGCAGACCGGTGAAATGCCGCAATCTGGTCGCGGTGGGGCTGCGATGCAGGCCATGTATGCAAACTACTTCGCCCAGCGTGCTGCTCAAGATGGTGATTCGGGAGCGAGCATTGCCGCACGCGGACAGGCCTTCAAGGCCCAGCAGGCCGTGCTGAAGGACTTTACAAGCGGGCAAACGTCGAGGACGTTGAACGGCATTAATACCGCTGTGGCGCACATGGATGCGCTCTCTCCGCTCATCGATAACCTCGATAACACACGCTCGCCGTTGTTTAATAAATTGGTAAACGTCTTCAAGCAGCAGACGGGTCAAACTGCGCCGACCAATTTCGCGGCCCTCAAAGAATTTGTCGCTGGCGAGGTGGCGAAAGCAGTGCTTCCAGGCGGAGGAGGCGAGGGGGAGCGGGCTGCATTGTCAGGTCCGCTCGCTGCCGCTAATAGTCCTGCCCAGCTCAAAGAGGCTGTCCAAACCATCCAGAAAGCACTGGCGGGCAAGACCGAAGCCCTACGCAATCAGTGGGATATTGGTACTCAAGGCACTCAAGGACCGTTCGATAAATTACTACTACCCCCGACCAAGAAAGCGCTAGGGATTGGAATTCCTGCTGAGCCAGCCGTTACCCCGCAATCTCCAGCGAAGCCCGCAGGGCCAATCAAGATTGCCTCGGATGAGGATTTTGCGAAATTACCGAGTGGGACTGTTTTTGTCGGTCCCGATGGTAAAACGCGCAGGAAGCCTTGATGGGATGGCAAGACGCTCCTGAAGTTGCGGTCAGTCAATCTATTCAGCCCGCATGGGCTACGGCACCAGAAGTAGGAACAGAAAGCTCCTCCGCGCTCGATATGGCGAAAGAAGCGGGCAGCGCTTTCGTGCGCCCCATCATCAAAGCGGTGAGCGGTATCCCACTGATGGCGATGGATACGGGCGTCGCCATGCGCAATCTAGTGACCGGTAACTACGATCCGAGTAGTCTACATTCTCTGTTATTCGGTTCGCCTAAAAATACGGGAGCTACTGAACTTCCCTCCACGACCTTCAATCAGGCTCTGGATCAATATACTCGAGCCCCTGCCACGGGTGCTGGGAAGGTTGCAGAGTTCATCAATACCGCACTGGCGGGTGCGGCTCTGCCGACTCCCAAGATAAGCAATTCAGCTCCTGCAGAATTTACGAATGCGCCAGCGACGTCCGCATTGACAGGTGCTCAGCAGAGAGCATTACAACAGGGAGAAGATCTTGGCATGCGGGCGACGCCCGGACAGGCCATAGGATCAAAGCCTCTACAACAGATCGAAGCGAATCTGGAATCGCATCCCTGGACGTCGGGCCCCATAAATGCAGTGCGTAGTGCGAATCAGGCCGTATTAGATCGCACTGCAGCGCAGGCCATTGGTGAAAATGCCCCGTCAGTAGATGCCACCGTCTTAGGACGGGCTTCTGAACGGTTGGGAAATATTTTCGAATCCGTTCGCAATCCTGCGCAGAAATTGATTATTGATCCCAAAGAGACTCAAGGAGTCTTGAGTAAGATCGATTCTAACTTTGAAGGGCTTCTACCAAATAACGAGTCCATACTCGATAACAAGCTCGTGAGTAGGCTGGCATCGCTTACGGACGAGGGTAGTGTCAACGCCCAGCAACTCGGGTCACTTTCGAGCAAGCTAGGTAAAGCCGCGTATAAGCAGATGTCCAGTCCCATGGGGGACAGAGATCTAGGACAAGCGCTCTATGCGGTAAAAGATCATGTCGATGATCTCGTTCAACGTACATTGACCGGCGAAGAGTCTTCGCTCTATGCCTCCGCGAGACAACAATATCGTACGTTGATGCAGCTCACGAGCAGGGTGGGAACTGTGAATCCCTCGACTGGACATGTGTCTGGAGCGACTCTAGCGAATGTTCTGCAGCGCGGGGATAGACAGGGATTCCTCTATGGTGGAAACGAATCACCGCTCTATAACGCCGCAAGATTCGCACAGGCGTTTAAGCCCATCGTAGGTGATTCGGGTACCGCAACTCGTTCGGCGAATCTATTCAATCCAGTCGAACTGGCACTCGGTATTCCGGCCAACTTAGCCACGCGCGCCTATCTAAGCGCGCCCAGTTCGCGCCTATTGCAAATAGGGAGCAATGCTGCGACCCAGTTGCCGCAGGCAATCCCGCCGAGTGTTCTCGGCGGCTTAATCGCCGCGCAGACGAGTGAAGCGGGCCAGTAGTTCGGCTGAATCCTTTATAGCCTTACGTCTGTAGTATTCCCTCCACCAGAAGGGATCACGCAACTTCCTCAGACATGAAATGAGGATGATCGTGCCAATCATTGCTAATGCGGTTTCCATAGTATTTTTATAGGGGTTTGTACCTTGGCGATCTTGTTCTCGCCTTACTTCCGCGCGACTGATCAGGCCAATCAGCCCGTGCCGGGTGCGTTTCTGACCTTCTACGCTACCACGACCTCAACATTACAGCCAATTTGGGCCGATCAGGGGTTGAGCGTTGCATTGTCAAATCCGCAGCAAGCTGACGGCAACGGGGTTTTCAGTGCGATCTGGCTCGATGATTCATTACCGCCCTATAAGATCGTCCTACAGCATCCCGATCAGAACGACCCCACGATTCCCGGAGCGATAGTCTCCGGTGCTTGGGGAACGATTGATCCTTATAACGCAGCCTTCGTCCTGTCTCAGACAACGGTCGCGAACGCTTTTTACCCGCGGACGAGTGCCGAAATCGCCGCGAGCACCACGCCCACCTTTACCCTCTATGCTCCCAGTCCCATGGCGGATGTCCGTCGATATCTCACGGCCTGGGACGATGGCTCAGATCAAACCGCGGGACTGCAAACTGCGATCAATATGGCCTATTCGCAAAAAGGCCGATTGATCTTTCCGAACGGACTAAACATAAAGTGCTCCGGTGTCTCACTCCCCATGAGCGGGAACGCGGGCAATCAGGGATTCGCCATAGAGGGTCCCGGATATCCGGGGGCGTTGATCACAAAAGTAGGATCGCCAACCGCACTGTTTACCTTCACGGGCGCAACGCCGACCGGGAATCCCACTGAGTCACCCCTCATTATCGAGGGATTCTCCGTCAACGGCGTCGATAATACCGCGCACGGAGTCTCTTTGGTCGGGATTGGAAGTTGGGCGCTACGGGATCTGCGTCTCTACAACTGTGCGGCCGGTGTCAACCTATCATCTGCCCTGAATGGGCTCATCCAGAGAGTCGAATCAGTCACCAATCACTACGGACTTCTGGCTCAAACGGACGGTGCAGGTTCTCCCTGTAATCGTGTATCCGTCCGCGACTCCCGTTTTCAACTGAATACTACGCAAGGGATTTACTTAAGCAGCGGAAGCGGTTGGCTGATTTCAGGCTGTAACATGGAGGGTAACGGAACGGCTGCCGATACGACGACCGGAGGGATGCGAATCCAGTCAGGGATTGCAGGCATCTTAGGCGTATCCAATGTCGCCCTCAAATCGACCTGGTTCGAGAGCAACCTAGGGCAACCGTTCAATGTCGAAAACTGTACCGGACTCATCCTCTCGATCGAGGACTGTAACTTCCTCTCGGGAGAGAGTAATCGCGAAGTTAACATAGATGGAGCTTCGCGAGTTCACATGGCGCGATGCTTTGGAGGAGCCGGCGGAGATATCTTCACCTTTGGCAGCTCGATCTCAAGCTTAGACCTGGAACAATGCAGTTTCAGCGTTCTGAATGACACGAGCGTAATGCCGTTTTACAAGTACGTCCAGACCAATGCTGCAGTCTATAACGGCCGTCTGGATACGACGGGATATACCGGAACTCTGACGGGAGTTACGGCTACCACCACGGGTGCGGTCTATGTCACTCAGCAGGGAACTTCAATTCGATTGTTTGTGCCTAGTAACATTATAGGCACTAGCAATACCACCGCATGCACGCTCACCGGGATGCCAGCGAAGTACCGGCCTTCTGTGATTCGACGGATCGACTGTTACTTCAACGATGCGGGGGCGGATTGCGTTGCGATTGCCACCATCGGGACAGATGGCGTCATCACCTTTACTAAACCGGGCGGCCTCACCAATAGCGGGAATAAGGGTATCCCTGGAGGCACGCAGTTCCCGACTTACGATCTATAAACAACATAAGGATATTCGACGATGGGGGTCGCAACATGGCATTCCACTGGCCTTCGGGAACGCACCCGGATGTGGCTGGAAACTCTCATGGACAACCGGAGGTTGGACCCGGACTACAATCCCCAGGACGACGTGGAGGACCGACTAGCGCGGATCATGGCAAAATCGATGCGCGGAGTTCAAGTCGGAACCTACAACGAGGGAGGAAACGGGTCATGGGGAAAATGGATCATACCGGGGCTAGTGACCCTGGCGGTGATGGGGGTGGGGGGAGGGATTCTGATGTTCGGGAAACTCAGCTCCCTGGAAGCGAAAGTGGAGAGTTTGCAGGAGCAGGTGAATCGGGTGGAGAAGATCGTCGAACCGAGGTACCGCGGCCAGTGAGAATGGGGTCCACCACCAGTTCACCGGACGAATCCGTCAAGGATAATACAGCTCCCGTTCAAATCGTGCGATTGAGTCTACCGAAAGAAACCAGAGAACTGATCATCGCCATTGTTATGGCGGCATCTGTGATTACTAACTTCGTTCTATGGGGGAAGCTTCACGATGCGGATAAAGATATCCAAACCCAAGTGTGGTTGCGGGACGATGCGCTAACCAAGTTTCAACAAGGGCCTTTTGCCGATTTGAAGGCTCACGTCATCGCATTGGAAAACTGTAGGAAGGAGAAATAGCATGTCAGGCGGCATCATAATTCAACGCAGGGCGGCCATCGTGCCAGCCGTGACCGATCCGAGTCTCTATAATTCTCTACCGCCTGCCTGTAAGGCGACGGTAGATGCCATCGTGGCCAAATTGCCAGCAGATGTGACCGACTTCGATCTATCGGTATTGGTAGCCATGCTGCAGGTCGCCGTGCACTGTTAGATGGAAACACTGCAATGGGCCATGGGAATCCTGGTTTTCGTGGAGACGGGCCTTTTGGGATTCCTGGGTGCCAAACTCTGGGCGCATGTGGAGAAGTGCGCCCATGTTTCCTCTGATCTAGGTCGGATCCAAGCCGATCTCGAACGCATGAAGGTGGATATCGGTACCCACGATACGGGGATGCGCGGCGAACTCCATCAAGCAGCCAGTTTGGTCTCAGCGCACGAACTACGATTGACCATCCTGGAGCGACTTAAATGACCGCCGGCAATCTATGAATAATGAGGTGACGCTCCGAGAGTACGTCGATGTACGTTTCGATGCGCAGGAAAAAGCCGTGCAATCTGCGCTCACCTCCGCCAAAGAAGCTGTGACTAAGGCCGAAATGGCGACTGAACGCCGTTTCGAGAACTCCAACGAATGGAGAAACACAGTGGAGACATTGCAACGTACCTATATGCCCAGAACTGAAGCATTACAACTCTTTACATCGATCACCGAAAAGGTCGAATCGGTGCAGAAGTTTTTATGGATGGGGCTCGGGGCGATGCTCGCAATTCAACTGTTTCTCGGCATCGTATTTGTCTTCATCAAACGGAGTCCATAACCATGATTTCACCCTTACTCGTAGCCTTCATCGTCCTATGCATCATTGGATTGATCCTCTGGGGAGTGAATCAAATACCAGGCGTCCCGCAGATCATCAAGGTTGTCATTTACGTCATTGTGGGCGTGATTCTCTTGTTGTGGCTGCTTCAGTATGTACAGTCAGGACATCTAGGACATCTGGGGTGAACGCGATCGATTTAGTCCTCGCCAGACTGCCCTCAGAAGAGGGTCGCAAGCTCTATCCCTACGATGATGCCACTGGATTACGGGTCCGCGCCCCGAAGGGGAAGATCAGTTGGGGCGATGGCTTCAATCTTGAAGAATGCGGTTCACAGGGCCTCTTCGAAGTAATGGACCGCTACCTGCTCGAGCAGGAACAGATTCCGTTACTTGCATTGCCTTGGTATGCCGCTCTTGATCCGGTGCGCCAATCGGTTTGTCTCGATATTGCTTATAACGCAGGCGTTCACGGACTGCTCGGCTTCCCGCACATGATTGCCGCGCTTTCCCGGCAGGACTGGCCAAATGCTGCTTCCGAATGCAAAGTGACTAACCTGGAGCTCGCCGGCAGGTATGCAGTGCTCGCACAGCTTCTACTCAACGGATGAATAAGAGCCTGCATCTGCAATGGGCCGAAGCTATTGATGCCTATCGCATTATCCCCAGGGTATTTCTTACGGCGTGTTTCGTGTGGACGGTGTGGGTATCGAATATGTGCCTGATATGGTACTTCCACCTCAGTAAGGATGAGCGCGGACTAGAAGCATCAGGCTTCGCCTCAGTGGTCTTCCTGACCGTCTTCGGCTTCTTGCGCCTGGTCTATACCACCTATGCGGCCACGGCCCGTGATTGGAACGCCGCACCGCCCTCAGTGACCTCTACGACCACAACGACTGCCACCGGAGTCAAGCCATGATCTACGCCAAATTAGGGGGTATTCTGGCAATGATTCTGGTGATCTTTGCACTCGGATACCGCGTCGGAGAAATGCCCTATAAGGCCAAATATGAGGCCCTACAAGCCGCTGACTGGAAAGGGAAGTCCCAAGGTGAGGAGCTGGCCAAAGAGACGCTTGCAAGGCAGCTCGTGCAGGTACAGGCCACATCCCAGAACAATGCCGATGTCATGCTGAGGTTAGCCAATGAGAACGCCAAGACCGTCCAGGATCGCGATGCTACTGTCGCTCGCGTGCATCGCCTTGAGCAGTTGCTCGCTGCCACGGCAACCCGAACCGCCTCAAATCCTCAAGTGCCCCAAGCCGGTCGTGGACCGGTCACTCCTGATTCCAGCGGAGACACAGGCATTGGACGCATTGGAGAGCTTCTTATCGCAGCCAGAAACGAAGCTCGGCGGAACGCCACCAGGCTCAACGCGTTAGTGGCTGAGATCACGCCTCAACTGGAGTCACTACCGTGATGACAATAGCCGTCGTTCTACTGGCGATTATCTCGCTGCTCGAGCATATCCCTATTCGCTAGCTTGCGGCTCACCCATTCGGGTCCGAGTTCACTTTCTCCAGCGATCGTCCTACCGCTATCAAGCGCTGTATTGTACCCTCTCCGAGCACCTACCATATATCCCACCAAAGCGCTCAAAACGATTAAACAGAGCCAAACGATAGTCATAACCACTCCCTACTTGTTATTTCCCTCGGCCAATTTCCCGTGATGGATCTCGTATCCCGGTGGATGAGGCATGCGGTCCTGCACAAAATCCTTTGCGACGACTCTCCCAATGGTCTGATTAGTATCCGCACGTATCCTGGTGTTGTCGAGCGTCCAGATCTCTCCCGTCTTCTCCATGGCGACTACCCAGTACAGATGCTCCTCGATGTGGTAATCGATCAGGAATAACGCCAGTCCATAGTCGTTCATGTGGGGAACCCACACGTGGAAAGTAGGATTCAACTGTAGGATCAAGGCGTCATTCTCCACTAGCCACTGGTCTCAGAGTTAAGAGGCACGCCCATGCCTTTGGGCTCACCTTCGATGCAGATGGCAAACTCGCGCCAACCATTGCTCCCCAGTCGTCAGTGTGACGATCTTAGCTTCGCCAAAGACTCCCACCAGGGAGGGCCCAAAAAGCCGCTGACAGAATCCCAGAATATCTGGGCGTTCATGCAATAGCGGTTTATTGGCCATCGGCACGTCCGCTATCCGCGCCTCTATCCCTTCACGCAAACAATCTGCTTCAACTCGGCCACGATCTCGACCAAATCGCTCTGATTGGCCATCACTTCGTCGATCGACTTGTACGCGCCCGGAATCTCGTCGATCACGTCCAGATCCTTTCGGCATTCCACACCCGCAGTCTGCTCCTCCAAATCCGCCTTCGTGAAGCGCTTCTTTGCCGCACCTCGGCTCATTTTTCGGCCAGCGCCGTGCGAGCAGGAACAGAACGACTCAGGATTACCTTTGCCACGCACAATGAAGCTGCGCGCACCCATTGAGCCTGGAATGATCCCCATGTCGCCTTCGCGAGCCCTGACCGCTCCCTTGCGCGTCACGTAGACGTTCTGCCCGAAGTGGTTCTCGATCGCGACGTAGTTGTGATGACAGTTCACCGCATGCTCGGTTGTGACAACCGGCAGGCCCAGCGACTCCGACAGCGCCTCCTTGGCCCGCTCCATCATGATGGTGCGATTGGTCATCGCGTAGTCCTGGGCCCACGAGAGCGCCTTCCAGTACACGCCGAACAGTGGCGAAGCCTCCGGCAGGTAGGCGAGATCCGGATCCGGCACCGTAATGTGCCAATCCTCCATCGCTTCCTTAGCTTTCTCGATGAAGTAGGTCCCGATGCGGTTCCCGATCCCACGCGAGCCTGAGTGCAGCATGAGCCATACGCAGCCTTCCTTGTCCAAGCAGAGCTCCACGAAGTGGTTACCGGTCCCGAGCGAGCCGAGTTGCCGCGGACCTTGATCCACCCGGTTTAGTACTTTCGGCTGATCCTCGAGAAGCTCGACGAACCGCGGGTCGATGCGCAGCCGCTCCCACTCCGAAGTGACCGCAGCAGGCGATTGCTCTCCCCATGCGCCGCGGTCGTTGGGGCCGCCATTGTCGGTGCGCCCATGTGGAATCGCCTTCTCTAGCGCGCTGCGTACGCCCGCAAGGCTGTCGGGCAACTGTTCAGGCGTGATGTTCAATTTGTGCGCGACCATGCCACAGCCGATGTCTACGCCGACGGCAGCGGGCACAATAGCGCGAATGGTCGGGATCACCGAGCCAACGGTCGATCCCATACCCCAATGGACGTCCGGCATCACTGCGACGTGCTTGTGGATGAAGGGGAGGGTGGCGAGGTTGTGAAGCTGCTGCATGGCAGACTCTTCGATGTCCGTCGTCCACACCTTTACCGGCGCAGAGCCATCGTCTTTGAATGTCGTTAGAACTGGCATATACTTCTCCTCACCATGACTGGCATCGGCAACTTACTCCGCCCCCTCCCGCCACCACCCGCGCTCTAGAAGCGTCTGGGTGTAGCTCAGTCTGGTTAGAGTACCGAGCCCGGAACTCGGGGGCCGCAGGTTCAAATCCTGCCACCCAGACCAACCTTCTCAACAAATGCCCGCGTGGCGAAATGGCAGACGCGCTGAGCTTAGACCTCAGTGCCTTCGGGCGTGTGGGTTCAAGTCCTACCGCGGGCACCAATTCAACCATCGGATCGACGCTGAGCGGCTCTAGTTGTCGAACCAAAAGATGATGCGTTCCGCACCGACCCGCTTGATAGTGTCCAAGTCATCGAAGAAGCCTTGGTGGAGAAACTCCCGCACGGTCATTTTCTTCCCCTCGCCAGGCTCGCATGTCGCTCCGCCGTCGAAGGAGTTAGGGCCCTCTTGCCGTGTATAGCGCCGATCTTCCAGCTTTTGTTCATAGTCGTATGCCTGAAGTTCATCCAGGGTCAACCATGACGGTGTGTGTGCGTCGATGTCCCAGGTCTCGTAGTCGGCCTTGACCTCTCGGCTGGCGTCGGCTGGGAAGCCTCGCGGCTCAGTGATTGGTGTGACCGCCGAATAATTGCGAACGCCAGCCAAGAATGCGAACGTCCCATAATTTCGGTTATGTAGTGGTGGTTCGGTATAGCTCGATCCTTCCCACCTGGGCTTTTCAGGCAACTCAACCTTGACCCACTTGTCTCCTTCACGTCGTTCTGCGTGAAGATGTATGTCACATCCCATCGGGACTACCTCCGGTTCTCTGAGCGTGCGGCTTCTCGTCACCACGCCCAATTCCGAGTAACTTGCGCGCATTTTCGTGTGCGGCACAGATGCATGGCCCCATGCCATGTTGATACCCATTGTGAGCGCGCACTAGGTCGTAGAGTGCCTTGAGCGCTGCGGCTAAGTCTGCCTCGACTTTTGCTTTTCTACTCACCGCCAGCTCCCGATTTCGCCGCTGTTACCATTTCATATTCGCGGATGCGCCCGTAGCGATGTGCTCACCTTCATGGCCGTCAGGCTTGCAGCACTGCTTACCGCGGTACTTCTCCTGGCAGCGCATTCCAGGCTTCGGCGGTTCCTTGGGAGAATCGGGCTCTGACTGCTTCAGCGTTCGCCAGTTCGCTGGCTTTTCAATAAACATTTCGATATCCGCTCGAAGTAACTCTGCGGAAGCTGCTTCGAAATCCAGATCAGATTGGACAACCTCTCTCAATAGAGACTCAGCGCGCTGTAGACGGCCTAGAGCCGTTCCCGGTTCGGCCGATGTTCCTTGGAGTGCAGTTGTAGCTGCATCTGCCATCCATTTCGCCACCGGCCATTGGCCAATGCTGCGAACAAAGGCTCGCAACCGCTCGTTCTCGCGCTCCAGCCGCTCGATCTCTGCGCCCTGCTGCTCGACCTTGCACTGAATGCAGCCTGCAATCGTGTCGGCCTGCATAATGCCGACTGCTGCGCCGAAGACAGGATGAGTGCACCGCTGATTTGTCATCAGAGCAACTCCATTACGGCAGCTTCGTCAGCCGAGCGACCCGCAGCGAAGTGAGCCACAGCCTCGTTGTAATACTCTCCGCGGTACTTGATCGCTTGACGCTCAGGCATACCTGATTCCTTCAGGTAATGCTCGAAGTCCTTCAGCCACGCGGTGAATTTCGTATTATCGAATGGCATGACTATCCTCTGAGTTATCCCACTCGAACATTTCATCGTCCGCAGCATCCCGCGGGTCCTGAGTAAGGCAAGTCGAATCAAGCGATTCGATAGCCGCCAGCATCCTGTCCTCTGGATAGCCACGATCCACCATACGCGCCTTGTAGAGCGCTACCCATTGATCCATCGTGAGCGGCTTTGTCATGAGCGTTTCACCTGAAAGTAGCGAACCTCGGGCTCTTTCGGCCAGCGAGGCTCGATCAATCCTTTCTGTACCATGTCGTCTACCTCGGCTGATGTCAGCGGATCGTATTTGGGCAGATCCGCGGCATAGTCCAGATAATGAAGACCACTCCCGCCTCCATGGCCGTTCGATCCCTCATAAAGCATGTGAACGCGCCGCCCGTTGCGCATGTGTTGCAGCACTGTCAACTGTCGATTGTTGAGCGAGACGGTCATGAGTTAACCGGTGGTACGTCATGGCATTTGACCTGGATGAGAACCTCGCCGCTGTCCTTACTAGGTACATCCAACATCCACTTGAACCGCGCGGTATCGCGCAGCATCCGGCGGTTCGGATCGTAGCGCACCCAGAACTTCACTGTTCTGAGAGCAGGCGACCGTTTGTTGCCTTTCACTTCTGAGTCCTCCGCTTCGCCAGCCGCTGTGCCAGCTTGATAATTCCAGCCGACAGTGACCCTTCTCCAAACTGCCGTATACGCTCTGCAAGGCTCGGCGGGATAGTCACCTGATACCGCTCGCCGGTCTC
>Ga0134127_10000398_pt1 | contig 43005 bp, 34 predicted proteins | sample KB31753_FD_96459 | JGI IMG/M metagenome (GOLD analysis project Ga0134127, IMG submission 96459) | Terrestrial soil microbial communities with excess Nitrogen fertilizer from Kellogg Biological Station, Michigan, USA - KB3-175-3 | ecosystem: Environmental > Terrestrial > Soil > Unclassified ...
AGCACCCGCAGTCGCTCCGTCACGTGCCGGGAGGTGTCGAGGTGACAACCGATCGCGGGTGGTATCATGCAAAGGCCTTGATCGGTGCCGACGGCGCGAACAGCCAGGTCGCGCGGCATCTTTGCCCCGACCGGCGGCAACGCTGCATACCGACGTTAGAGAGCGAGATCGAACTTGGACCGGGGCCGCAGTATCCGGCCATAGGCAAAGCCGTGATCGACATCGGCGTCTGCTCGAAGGGATATGCCTGGATCTTTCCCAAGCAGGGGCGGTTGTCGGTCGGTGTGGGGGAGTTTCAGAGCAAACCGGCGAGCCTCAAAAAAACCTTCGATCGATTCGTTGGGGGAGAAAAAGGCCTGGCGGACTTGGATGTGCCCAAGCCGATTGGCCATCCGTTACCCCTGTTTAGCAGGACCGAACTAAGTCCGAAACCGGGACCGGACGATCTTGTGAATGGCCAAGCCATGTTGGTAGGCGATGCCGGGCACCTTGTCGATCCATTGTTTGGCGAGGGTATATACTACGCCGTCCGTTCCGGCAAGCTGGCCGCGATGGCTGTCCTCAATCAGCGGCACGATCGGACCAAGAGTTTATGGGACTACGAGTTGGCAGTCAGAGAGCAGTTGTATTCTGAGTTTCGAATTGCTTCGCGTCTCGCCGACATCGTCTACACGTTCCCGCGTCTCTGTCACAGGTTATTGAGTCCCTACCGAGAGGTCGTTCAGCTCTACTGCGAAGTGCTACAGGGGAAAGAAACGTATCAGTCCTTCATCCCGCGGGCCAAGGGAATTGTAAAGTCTTCCACCAGTGAGCTCCTGCTCGAAGCCCTGCAGTTGCGTTGAGTCTACCAATAACTTTCAGTGATCAGCTTTCAGCCTGAAGAGATAACAAAGAAGTTGTTTCGGCGCGGGTGTTTGCTGACGGCTGAATGCTGCTAGCCTCGACGCTGTTCTAGCACCAGGCCCCAAGGCGGCAGTTGACAAAAGGCTGGCTCAAGGCTGTAGCGGATGGGAGGTGGAATGATCCGGCCGAGACAGAAGGGAGTAGCCCGTCGGCAAGACTCGATTGAGTTCTCGATGGGGGCGCAGCCTGCTGGGGTGAGGAGGGCGCAGGTTCGCCCTTGAGGGCCAGCACCGTTGTGGGTTTCTCTTTTTCAATCTTCGCGAGCAGGCTCTTTCCTTCGCTGGAATACGCGCTGCTCGGGTATTTTTCCGCCAGCAACGTCAGCTTTTCACTGGCCCAATCGTCCGCGCCCAGGTCGTGGTAGCTGAGCGCCAGAAAATACAGGGCGTCAGGCGCGACCGCTTTGTCGGGGTACAGCTTCATGATTTGTTCGAAGCGATGCGCGGCGGCGAGATATGACCCCCGCCGATAATAAAATTCTCCTACGAAGAGATGCGTCTGAGCCATGAGATCGTGGCATTCTTGAATCTTCTGGAATGCCGGGCCGTCGTATCGGCTCCCTGGAAACTCTTTCCGAAGCTTTTCAAAGGCTTCGATCGCTTTCTGAACGGGACTTGGATCACGCTGGATTCCCTTGGCCAGTTTTACTTGGCTCTCTCCGATGCGGAACATCGCATAGGAGGCCAGGATATGAGCGCGATGGAGGTCGAGGAAATGGTTATACTCGACGATGGCTTCCGCATATTCCTCTTTTTCAAAAAATGCTTCTCCTCGCTTCATAATGACATTGGGATCATAGTTTTTTTTGATCCCATCGCCCAAGAAAATTTGCTCATCGGTGTTGCTTAGGGCTTTTTTCGCGGCAGTCTGATTTTTAGGCGTGCTGGAGCAGGCGGTGCTGACACAGAATGCCGCGATACAGAGGCCGAGGGCCACTGCCATCCGTGGCACAGCAATCGAGGTGGGGCAAAAGCGTAACATCACTGGCGGGAAATGTAGCAGGCGCCCAGGCTGAATGCAAGGTTTCGACGCCATCAAGTTGACCCATTGTAATACTGAGACCTATAATCCCGCCGGGATTGCAGCGAACCGCGCTCTGTTCAGCCTATGATACAAACAAGAATCATCGGGACTGGCTCCTACCTCCCTGAGCGGGTGGTGTCGAATCACGAGGTGGGGGCTGCGTTGGGCATCGAGCCGGCGGACGTCTCTCGCTTGACAGGCATTCAGGAGCGGCGCAGAGCTGCTGCGTTTCAAGCGTCTTCCGATCTTGCCGTGGAAGCAGCTCGACCGGCTCTTGAGGCTGCCGGGCTCCCGGTTTCTGAGCTGGGGGGGATCATACTTTCGACGACCTCTCCCGATACGGTGTTTCCTTCCACAGCCTGCCATGTTCAGCGAATACTCGGCTGTGTCACGATACCGGCATTTGACGTGGCGGCATCTTGTTCGGGTTTTCTCTACGGACTCTCAATGGCCGATGCGATGATTCGGAGTGGGCAGATCAAGACCTGTTTGGTCGTAGCCGCAGAAGTGAAGTCTCGCACCGTCGATCCCGTCGATGGCGATACGGCGCTCTTGTTTGGCGATGGAGCTGGTGCGGTGGTGCTTCGAGGCGAGACAGGAGCAGGTCAGCTGAGTCAAGGGCTCTTGGGGCTCCGTCTCCGCTCGGACGGCGCCCAGCACGGTCTGATCACGATTCCCGCAGGCGGATCACGCCGGCCGACGACGCCGGAAACGGTCGAGGCGAAGAGCCATACGTTGCGGATGCAAGGGGCGCCGCTCTTTCGTCTGGCGGTCAAGCGATTGGAGCATGTCATCCGTGAGATACTGAAAGAGTTCGGTGTTGAGCTACAAGATGTCGCGCAGGTGGTTTTGCACCAAGCCAATGGACGAATTCTCGATCAGCTCACGAAGCGGCTCGGGATTTCTCCGGAACGGGTCTGTTCCGTGATCAGCCGTTACGGCAATACATCGTCGGCGTCATTGCCGATCGCGCTCGATCATGCGGTCCGTTCGGGGAAAATTCTGCCCCACGATATCGTCGTATTGGGAAGTTTTGGCGGTGGCGTGACGTGGGCAGCAGGGCTGGTTCGGTGGTAGGGCCCGTCCAAGGGCACGGGCATGAAGGCACTGTGACGGCACGCCCAATCTGCTTGTGATACGAGCGGACTATCTTTGAAGTGGGAGCACCGCGATGTTATTTGGATTGATCCCCCAAGAAGAGGCCTTCTTTGAGCTGTTCAAGAAAGCCGCGCATAACATGATCGAGGGGAGCCGTCTTCTGAAGGTGATGATGGAGGATTTTCAGTCTCCCATCGAACAAGCCAAGGGAATCAAAGCCGTTGAGCACATCGGTGATGACATTACGCACGACATTGCGCGTCGGTTGAACGTGACCTTTATTACGCCGATCGATCGGGAAGACATTCATGATCTTGCCAGCGCCCTCGACGATATACTGGATACCACGGAGGCGATCGCCGATCGCTTCGTGCTCTACAAGGTGCCGAAGCCGACCGAGAAGGCGATCAGACTCGCCGACATTCTTTACCAGGCTTCTGTGGCCGTGGGACGAGGTGTGGACCTCCTGGGCCTTCCGCATCCGGAGATGAAGAAATGCAGTGTGCAGGTGAACAGTCTGGAGAACGAGGCCGATCGAGTCTCCCGCGATGCGATTTCCGCCCTCTTTGAAAATGAAACCGATCCGATCGCGGTGATCAAGTGGAAAGAAATTTACGAAAACTTCGAAGCGGGAACCGATCGCTGCGAAGACGTCGCGAACATTCTCGAGCGGATCACGCTCAAACACCACTAGTTCATGGCAGAGGGCAAACGTGAAATGCGAAAAGCAGATGCGAGAGAAAACGTCATGAAAGTTCAGTTCCTGCCTGAATGATTCCTCACATTTCACCTTATTACCGTTCACGTCTCACGGATGGTTCATGCCTGACTTGACAGGAATGCTGCTCCTTGTGGTGGTGTTGGCGCTGCTGTTCGACTTTTCGAACGGGTGGCATGACAGTGCCAACGCCATTGCGACCGTCGTCTCGACGAGAGTCGTGAGTCCGTTAGTGGCGGTTATGGCAGCCGGCGTCCTGAATGTGGCCGGGGCATTCATGTCCACCGCTGTGGCCAAGATGGTGGGGGCTGGGATTGTTAATCCGGCTGTTGTCACTCAAGAAATGATTGCGGCGGCGTTGGCCGGTGCCATTGTGTGGAATCTCTTCACGCTGTTGTTGGGATTGCCGACCAGTTCGTCTCATGCCTTGATCGGCGGGCTGGTCGGGGCTGCGGTGACCCATGGAGGGTGGGACATCGTGAAGTGGTCCGGGCTTCGACCGGTGATGGAAGCGATGGTTCTTGCGCCGTTCTTTGGCTTTGCCATCGGATTTTCATTGATGGTGGCGATCAGCTGGGTCTTTTTTCGTGTGGCCAGAAGCGTGGCCACTCAGTTGTTCAAAAGGCTTCAGCTTGTGTCCGCCTGTTTCATGGCGTTCAGTCACGGCGCCAACGACGCACAGAAGGCCATGGGGATCATTACGTTGGCGTTGCTCTCTGCGGGACAAATTGCTTCGAGCGAAGTGCCGAGCTGGGTGATCGGTTCCTGCGCAGTGGCGATGGGATTGGGAACGGCCTTGGGAGGCTGGCGGATCATCCGTACGCTGGGAATGGGCATCGTCAAGCTGGAACCGGTGCACGGGTTTGCTGCGGAGACCGGCGCCGCAGCGGTGCTGCTCGTGACGGCGACCATCGGTTTGCCGGTGAGCACCACGCAGACCATCACAACGTCGGTCATGGGGGTCGGCGCGATCAAGCGACTTTCGGCGGTGCGCTGGGGCGTCACGGCGCGAATCCTGAACGCCTGGATATTCACGCTTCCTGGCGCCGCGCTTCTCGCATCGCTCATGTATCTGGCCATGGTCAGGCTTCAGTAGCCAACGGACTGGCTTGCTGGGTCGGCAGTCTGACGACAAAACGGCTGCCGGTGGGGGTGTTCCCCTCGACCCACACTCGCCCGCCGAGGCCTTCAACAATGTGCCTGACGATCGCCAGCCCGAGCCCTGTTCCACCGAGCTCACGCGAGCGGGCTTTATCGACACGATAGAAGCGTTCGAATACGCGCGGGCGGTCCATTTCGGGAATTCCCATGCCGGTATCGGTCACGCTCAATTCCACAGCCGTGGCCATCGCAGGTTGTCCGGCGTCGTCCGAAACCGGGTGGGCCGCCACAGTGATAATTCCTTTTTCAGGGGTGTACTTGACCGCGTTATCGAGCAGGTTGGACAGGATTTGTATGAGTCGGTCTTCATCGCCGATCACCGTAGGCAGATCGTCTTCCACGAAGGAGAGGAGCCGGTGCCCCTTCTTGTCTGCCAGGGGCTTGATCGTCGCCAGTGTTCGTTCGATGACGCTCTGAATATGAAGCGGCTCTCGCCTGAACTGGACCTGTCCGGATTCGATCTTCGACAGCTGGAGGAGGTCTTCGAGAATCAGGTTGAGCCTATCGCTTTGTTTGAGGATGATGTTGAGGAATTGTGCGCTGGTTTCAGGGTCGTCTTTGGCGCCATCGAGCAAGGCTTCGATATAGCCCTTGATCGACGTGAGCGGGGTCCTCAGCTCGTGAGATACATTGGCGACGAAATCTTTCCGGATAATTTCCAGGCGGCGTAATTCCGTCATGTCGTGAAAGACGAGAATTGCGCAGGCATCGTTCTCTCGATCGGATTCAGTCACCGAGGCCTCGATATGAAGGCGGCGGCCGCTCGGATGGAGAAGGATTTCGTCTTCTTCTTTCCTGCGTGTCGTCAGGACCGTTGAGACCAATGTATCCAACTGCGGATGCCGGAAGACATCGGAGCAGGGATGCCCCCGTGCTTCCATCCGCGTGACATCGAACATCCGTTCCAGCGCCGGATTAATCTGCAGCACGCGGCCTCGACGGTCCAGGACCATCACACCCTCGACCATCGAGGTCAGCATGGCCAGGAGTTGGGATCGATCTTCGGAGAGTTCGTCGATTTTTGTGCGCAGCTGGTCGGTCATGTGGTTGAGGGTGTCGGCTAAGAGACCGACTTCATCCTGCGATCCGGTTCTGATACGAACCGCATGGTCACCCTTCGCCAGCCGCTGTGCCGCGATCGCGATCTCGGACAGGGGCTTCGTAATGCTGCGAGCGAGCCACACACTCAGCGCAACGGCAATCAAGAACGCGATTCCGAAGGCGAGAGCCAAGTCTTGGTGCAACTTGGCCACGTCACGGTCGTAGGTCGTCATCGGTAACCCCAGTCTCAAGAAGGCTGCGGGCGCGGCCTGGCTCGAACTATTGAGACCGACGGCCAAATACAACGTGCGCTCACCGGTGGTGCGACTCGTACGGAGATCCGTTCCCCGACCTGTGGCAACGGCCTGCTGGACTTCCGGTCGTGTCGAGTGGTTCTCGAGCGTGGCGAGGAGGTGATCCGAGACGGCGCTGTCGGCCAGCACCCGTCCATCTGGAGCAATGACGGTCACGCGCGCGAGGGCTCTCGTGCTGAGGTCCCGCACGGCTTCTTGCAATTGAGGGGTCGAAGACAGCGCCCCAGATTCCGTCAGAAACGGCTGCAACCCGTATGCGACGAGACTCGTTCGAGCCTCCAGCACCTGGCTCGACTGGGCGATCTCCCGTTGATCGAGGGAGCGAACCGCCAATTCCCGGGCGATAAGAAGCCCGCAAGCGAGGACCAGCAGGGCTCCGATCGTGACCTTCCATCGGATGGAGAAGGTCATGCCGAACGGTCCAATTCTTTGAGTTTATAGCCCAGGGACTTGACTGAAATAATCGCCTCGTTGAGGGAAGGGAGTTTCTGCTTGAGTCTTCGGATGTGGACGTCGACTGTCCGCGTCGTTCCGTAATAATCGTATCCCCAGACGGTATTGAGGAGGACGTCTCTGGTCAGGACTCTGCCGGGATTGCGCAAGAGATGTTCGAGCAGGCCGAATTCTTTTGCCGTGAGCGGGACCTCTACGTTCTTCACGGTGACTTCGTGTCGCGTGAGATCCATCATGAGAGTGCCGTAGCGGTATTGGGCCGGGCTGTCGTCCGGTTTCCGTTCAAGCCGTCGAAAAAGAGCCTTGATGCGGGCAACCAGGGTCTTAGGGCTAAAGGGTTTGGTGACGTAATCGTCGGCCCCCAGCTCCAGACCGATGATGGTGTCTGATTCTTCGGCTTTGGCGGTCAGCATGATGATGGGGAGCATCGCGGTTGCTGGAGCCGATCGAAGGCGTTTGCAGATCTCCAACCCGTCGATTTCTGGCAGCATCAAGTCGAGCACAACCAAGTCAGGCTTCTCCTGTTTCACTTGCCGGAGGCCTTCAGTGCCGGTCCTGGCCGATACGGTGAGAAAGCCTTCCTTTTCCAAGTACAGTTTGATCAGTTGGAGAATGTCACCCTCATCTTCAACGATGAGGATTTTCTTGCTCGCAGGGTTCGACATAGCGGTGGCATGAGCCTACGAGGGCATGAGCACTCTGTCAAGCAAGGAGGCAGGAAAGAGAAGTGCGGGCCAATTCAGTTGACGGAACCCGCTGCTCTGACGTAAGGTGGGCGGTAACATTCGGTGCGTCTGTGGCCGGGAAAGCGGCCTCGTAGTTAGTCAAGGAGAGGGAGCGGTTATGAAGATCTATCTCGCCAATCCACGAGGGTTTTGCGCCGGAGTCGACCGGGCTATCGACATCGTCGATCTCTCGCTCAAGAAGTACGGAGCGCCGATCTATGTACGACACGAAATCGTCCATAGCCGGCATGTCGTCAACTCCCTTCGCACCAAGGGTGCCGTGTTTGTGGAAGAGTTGGGAGAAGTGCCGGAAGGTTCGGTCGTGATCTTCAGTGCCCATGGGGTTGCGAAGTCGGTGTGGGATGAAGCGAATCGACGCAGGCTGCACGTGATCGATGCCACCTGTCCGTTGGTCATCAAAGTGCATAACGAGGTCAATCGTGACTATACCCAGGGCTACGATCTTATTTTGATCGGCCATGCCGGCCATCCCGAAGTGATCGGGACGTTGGGACAGATCCCGGATAAGTTCCACTTGGTTTCCTCAGTGGAAGATGTCGAGAAGCTGCAGGTTGAAAATACCCATGACCTCTCCTATGTCACACAAACGACACTGAGTGTGGATGAGTGCCGGGATATCGTCGGCGCGCTTCACAAGCGGTTTCCGCACATCAAGGGGCCGCATCAGGAAGATATTTGTTACGCGACGCAGAATCGCCAGAATGCGGTCAAGGAACTCTCCTCGCTGGTGGATGTCATTCTCGTCATCGGTTCTCCGAATAGCTCGAATTCCAACCGGCTACGTGAGTTGGGGGAGCGCTGCGGGATCGCATCCTACTTGATCGATGCTGCGTCCGACATCGACCCCAATTGGCTCGCGAATGTGAAAGCGGTTGGAATCACCGCCGGCGCTTCGGCGCCGGAAGTTCTGGTAGAAGAGGTGGTGACATATCTCAAAGCGTTTGGACCTGCGGATGTCACAGAGCTGACCGTGATCGAAGAGGACGTCGAGTTCCTTCTTCCGAAAGAATTGATCACCATCGAGTCCTCCGGCAAATCTGTCGGGGCTCAGGTGGGATAACCGGATTTCTCGTCATCGTTCTCGCTCCCCAAGTATTGTAGGTGGCCCTCCTCGCACCTACCACCGGCAGTATTTTTCTTTGATTTCTCGCCCAGGCCTGTGTTACAAAACCAGGCGTTCTATCCGCCTCATTCGCATAGGTATAACCGTTTTCGATAAATGCTGGAACGTGCGTTCCTCGTGACGCGTCGATTGCAGTAGAAGCGTTCATCGATCATACGAGTCAGGTCCGCTGAAGACACACTGCCGAAGGAGTCGCCAATGTATTTGAAATCCCTTGAGATGACGGGATTTAAGTCGTTCGCGGAAGCCCGGATCGAATTCCCCGATGGCGTCACAGCCATTGTGGGGCCGAACGGGAGCGGGAAAAGCAATGTCGTTGACGCGATTCTCTGGGTGCTCGGCGAGCAGAGCACGAAGGCTCTTCGCAGCGAGAAGATGGAGGATGTGATCTTCAACGGGACCGAGATGCGGAAGCCTCTCGGCCTGGCCGAAGTGTCGCTTGTCATCAGCGGGTTGGATCGGATCACTGTGGATCCCCTCTCCGGTCTTTCGAGCCAGCTGTCCGAGTATCAAGAACTCATGATCACGCGCCGCCTCTATCGAAATGGCGACAGCGAATACCTCATCAATAAGACCGTCTGCCGTTTGAAAGATGTTCGGAGCATTCTGCTGGACACCAGAGCCGGGACAAAAGGGCACACGGTCATCGCACAGGGGCAAATCGATCAGATCCTGAACGCCTCGCCGCACGATCGGCGCGAGTTGATCGAAGAAACCGCCGGCATCGTTCGCTACAAGAAACAGAAAGCCGAAGCGTTGCGCAAGCTGGATGCAACGCAGCAAAATCTCTTGCGGGTGCGGGACATCGTCGCCGAGGTAAAAAAGCAGCTGAATTCCCTTGAGCGCCAAGCGCGGCAGGCACGCTCCTATCAGGCCCTGCACCAAGAGGCCAAGTCGTTGGAGATTCAGTTGCTGAGCAACGAATACAGGATCCTTCGAACCGCGATCACGGAGGTGGAGTCGGAGTTGCACACGTTGGGGGACCATGAGACTGAACAATCCACTGAACTCGCGCGTTTGAATGCGGAGCTCGAGCGGGTCAAGCTGGCGATTGCCGAGGCGAGTGAGGTGATCGGGCAACGGCGGGAGGAACTGTCGAGGGTTGAACAGCAACAGGCACAGGCGCTGACGGCCGCAGAAGTTGAACGCAATCGCAGTGAACTCTATGAGCAGCAGCAGAGCCAGGGACGGGAAGAACTTGAGCGTCTCACCCAGGAACAGAAGCAGGGCGCGGCGGAGGCCGCAGCCCTCGAAGAGACGCTGGTCACGCTCGATCGAGAATGTGCTGAGCGAGAGCAGGTATTCGCAACGCTCGACCGAGAGATGAAAGAGCTGGTTCAACAACGAACCGCAGCGCTGGCTGAAGAAGAACGAGGGCGTCGGGACGTCCTTGATCTTACAGTGTTGGTCGCAAACACCGAACAAACCCTGGCGCAATTGGCCGCTCGGATTCAAGAGTCGATGGACCGTGAAGGCCGGCTGGTGCGTGAACGGGAAGATATTCAGCTGCAGCATGTAACGGCAACGGACGAATATCAGGCGCTCCAGCAGGCCTGCCACGGTGCGGAGCAATTGGTGGCAGATCTGCATCGGCAGCGGCAAGGAGTCGAGGAAGAGAGCGAGCGTCTGTTGGCGGAATTGACTGAAGTCGATCAGTTGGTGTTTCGCCAGTCTGAAGAATTGGCGGCCGTGGACTCTCATCTCAAAGCGCTGCAAGGTGTGCTGCAAGAAGACATGGGGTATGGGCGGCGCGGTGCCGAAGAATCGACGGCGCTCAAAGCCTGTCATGGAGTTCGCGAAGCCATTGCCGAGTGGTTGGTCGTGCCTCCGGGATGGGACCGTGCGGTGGAAGCGATTTTGGGGGAGCGGGTCAGAGGCTGGTTTGTCGATAGTCCCGCCGCAGCGTGCGAAGCCATCGAATTTCTCAAAGGGAAAGATCTCGGCCGCGGCACGTTTATCCCGCAGCACCCTCGCTGGACACCTCGGGATAGGGCCTCTCGCCCCTGGTGGTCCACCATAGAGGGCTTGCCCGGTGTGGTCGGCTGTGCGGTCGATTTGATTCCTGTGCAGGACGAGCGCGAAGCGGCCCGCGACTATCTCTTCGATCGAATGGTATTCATCGAGACTCTGAAGGACGCAACGGCAGTGTGGGAACAACAGCTCTACGCGGCTCTCGATGGGCCTATCTTCGTGACGCGCGCAGGGGAAATCTTGGACGCCGCCGGAGTGATCATCGGTGGCCAGACTGGCGAAACGGGAGGTTTGCTGCAACGGCGGCGAGAGGTGCTTCGGCTGGACGCCCAGCGCATCTCGCTGACGGGAGGTCTTGAAGAAGGGAAACAGCGGCGGGAACGATTGTCGGCGCAGGGACAGGAGTTGCGAGAGCAGGGCCGGCAGCTTACGGAATCACTCCGTGATGCTGAATTGCAGGGACTCTCATTGCGGAAAGACGAAGCCGGACTCCAGCATGCGCTGGGAGATCTGACACGGCGGATCGATGCATTGATGAATGATGCGCAACAAGGCTCGGCGGAAGCGCAGCGGCTCAATCAGGATATGCGTTCCGGCGAAGCGCAGCTTGCGCAATGGATGGCGGAGAAGACCGGCCAGGAAGCCGGGCTCAGTCGTGTGCGCGAGCGGGTTGCACAGATCGACCAGGCTCTGCAAGGGCTCCAACAGCGATGCACTGAAGCGCAATTGGTGGCGCAGGAAATCCGGACAACCCGTGAGCATCGGCATCAGGCGCTCCAGCGGATTCAGCAGCAGCAGCACGATGCGACCGCCCGCATTGACACGTTGGCGCAGCATGTCGAGGGGCTGGCGGCCTCGATCGAGCAGAGCCGGGTTGAACGTGAGGGCCATGAAGCGCGTTGTCGGGAATTCAGTGAATCGGTAATCCAGATAAAGGCTCGGTTGGTCGAACTCCAAGAATCACAGGCGCAAGATATGGCAGGGGCGCACCAGCTCGATGCCAGGCTGGAGGATGTTCGCCGCGCCTTGTCGTCTCTTCGCGAATCCCGCATGGCAGTGGAGGTCAAGAAGGCGGAAATTCGGATGCAATTGGGAACTGTCGAATCCACGCTTTTGGGGACATACCAGGTCGATCTTGCGACGCTGCTCGGTGCACCGGTCGCGGAGATGACCGCCGACCAACTGTCTCTTAGTGAAGGGCCGATTCCGGAAGAACCACCGACAGTCGATGAGGGGGCGTTACGGGAGCAGTTGCAGAAGATTCGCGAAAAACTCGATCGCCTGGGTCCGATCAATTTAGCAGCCATTCACGAGCATCAAGAACTGGATGAACGGTATCGATTTCTGACGACGCAGGAACAAGATCTTTCCACATCTATCGGTTCGCTCAAAGAAATCATTCAGCGCATCAATCGCACCACGAAAGATATGTTTGCCGGCACCTTTGCCGAACTTCAGCAGAAGTTCAGCGAGGTATTCGTCAAGTTCTTCCCCGGTGGCCGGGCCGAACTCCAACTGGTCGAGGTGCCGGAGGATGAGACTGCGGAAGCGCGCGGGCCACAGGAGCCGGGAGTCGACATTGTGGTGCAACCGCCCGGCAAACGGTTGAAAAATATCACCATGCTGTCGGGCGGTGAAAAGACCTTAACGGCGATGGCCCTGCTCTTCGCGAGTTTCTTGATCAGGCCGACGCCGTTCTGTATTCTCGACGAAATCGACGCGCCGTTGGATGAAGAGAACATCGGGCGCTTTACCGGCGTCTTGTATGAACTTTCCAAAGACGCCCAGTTCATGGTCATCACCCACAGCAAGCAGACGATGGCTGTGGCAGACTCATTGTTCGGAGTTACGATGGAGGAGCCGGGCATCTCAAAAATCGTTTCGGTAAAGCTGGGAAACTTACAGCCGGCCTGATAGACCAGATTGGCTAAAACATCCGTACTTCAGAGGGCTTCCGTCTCTCAATTTCTTGACGTCAGAGTCGGGCGTCTGCTATATACCCCGAGATAGTCATCATGATGGGCGCTCCGCTCATCGATCGAGTTTTGAGTGGGGCCAGAGCGGGTTGTCCGCCTTGTCCCATCGATATGCCGTTGTCATCAGACTGATACTCATGAAGCTGATTCGAACCTTTCTGGATCGTCTCTCAGAAAGCTTCTTCGTCTCCGTGTCGGAGAAGCTGGAGCTGGCGACCGAGCCGTCCAACGTTCCTCCGCTCCGACTGGTATCGGATAAACCGCTGTCCTCAGTGCCGGTGGACAGCGCGACACGTCGTTCCACCAGCCACTCGATGAGTCAAGTGGATTCGCTCGACGACGCAGTCAGGCGCAGTCAGGCCTGGTTGTTGTCCAGACAACATGCATCAGAGGGATATTGGGTTGCAGAGCTGGAAGCCGATACGACGCTGACCGCTGAATACCTGATGCTGCGGCGGTTTCTCGATCGGGTTGACCCCGAGCGAGAGCGCAAGGCGGTTCGCTATCTCCGTGCCATGCAACTGCCTGATGGCGGCTGGCCGATTTTCTATGGAGGGCCTTCGGAAATCAGCGCTTCCGTGAAATCTTATTTCGCATTGAAATTGAGCGGCATTTCGGCAGGCGAACCCTTCATGCTTCGAGCCCGTGAACGTATTTTGGCAATGGGCGGCGTGGTGTCCGCGAATGTCTTTACCAAGATCACGCTGGCATTGTTCGATCAATACGATTGGAAGGGCGTCCCGAGCATGCCGCCTGAGATCATGCTCCTGCCGAAGCGATTCTATTTCAGCATCTATGCCATTTCCTATTGGTCTCGCGCCGTCTTGATTCCGTTGCTCGTGGTCTTCGCGAACCAGCCGGTTTGCCGTATTCCTCAGGAGCAAGGGATCGACGAGCTCTATGTCTCGCCTCGATCGCAGATTCGTTATCGCGACGTGCCGCCTTTCAATAAGGATCAGCGGTGGTTCACACCACATAATTTCTTCGTCCAGTTGGACCGGGTGCTGAAGCTGTACGACCGGATGCCGTTGAGTTGGTTGCGGGAAAAGGCGCTGCAAAAAGCTGCCACCTGGATGCTGGAGCATATCAAGGGCAGCGGCGGGCTGGGGGCGATTTATCCTGCCATGGCGAATTCGATCGTCGCACTTCGCTGTCTCGGCTATCAGGTCGACGACCCCTTGGTGCGGAAGGCATTCCACGAAATTGAAGCGCTGGAAGTCTATAGCACGGTCTCGATCGGCGATCAGCGTGTCGAGGCGCTGCATCTCCAGCCCTGCCACTCTCCAATATGGGATACGGCACTGCTCATGAACGCCCTCGTCGAAGCCGGGATGCCGCAGGATCACCCATCCCTCCAGAAAGCCGGCGCGTATTTAGTGTCGCGCCAAACGAAAACAGTGGGCGATTGGAAGTTTTCTTCTCCCGATGCGGAACCGGGAGGCTGGTACTTCCAGTTCGAAAACGAATTCTATCCCGATGTGGATGACTCGGCTGTGGTCTTGATGGCGCTATCGAAAGTTCGGATGGCACCGACGATTGATTTACAAGAATCAATCCAGCGGGGGATGAAGTGGGTACTCGCCATGCAGGGATCGGATGGTGGGTGGGGCGCGTACGACAAGGACAACAATCGGATCGTGTTCAACTATATTCCATTTGCCGATCACCATGCCTTACTCGATCCGAGTACGTCCGATTTGACCGGACGCTGCCTCGAGATGCTTGCGGCGTTGGGCTACGATCAGACGCACCCCGCCGTGGCGCCGGCCCTCCGATTTCTCAAGCGAGAGCAGGAGGCCGACGGGAGTTGGTACGGCCGGTGGGGCGTCAATTATATTTATGGCACCTGGTCTGTGCTGGCCGGCCTCCGTGCGATCGGAGTGGATCTCTCGGAGCCCTCTATTCTCCGTGCAGTCGCCTGGCTTGAGTCGAAGCAGAATCCCGATGGCGGGTGGGGTGAGTCGTGCCTGTCTTACGGCGACCCGGAGTGGAGCGGGAAAGGGGAGAGTACGCCTTCTCAAACGGCCTGGGCCATCATGGGACTCATGTCGGCGGGGATGACTGACGCCTTCAGCGTCGCTCGCGGCGTCCAATATCTTCTCCGCCATCAAATGAAGGATGGGTCGTGGGAAGAGGTCCGCCATACAGGTACTGGATTTCCTCGGGTGTTCTATCTCCGCTACCATTGGTATTGTCAGTACTTTCCATTGTGGGCCTTGGCCATGTATCGGAATCTACGGACGCGCGGAAAGATGCGGGCTGACGAAGTGCGTCAGCAGGTATTCGCGTCCGGGTGTCATCGAGCCGATCGTTGAACAGTCCGCCTGCGTCATCCGGTGACGCGTGGCAACCTCCCTCAGGATCTTCAGTGAATCCCATCGCCATCTTTGCCGCGACTCGCTGGGAACTCCAGGCCGTTCGTCGCGCCCTTGCGGCGGATGGTGTTGCGGCTATCGCCGGGGTCCGCTATCACATTGGACAGCAGAAAGACCGCATCTATTGGCTTATCCAGACCGGCGTCGGTCCCGCTGCGGCCGGTTCTGTTGCGAGAAAGGTGTTGAAGTCACAGCCTATGTCGCTGGTGATGTCCACGGGTTTTGCCTGCGCCCTGATTCCGGCTCAGGTGGGAGACCTTATTGTCGGCACCGCGGTGTCCTCTGTGCATAGTGAAGGCGCCTGGACAATGGGAGCTGATTCTGTGCTGTGCGATGAGGCTGTGTGCGCAGGCGTTCTCAGTGTGGCGCGGGATGCGGGATTGGTTGCGCGGGTTGGGACAATCGTGTCGTCGGAAACCGTGGTATGGCAGGCGGAGGAGAAGCGCCGGCTGCGACGCGCGACCGAGGCGACCGGGCTCGATATGGAAAGCGCGGCGTTGGCTGCGGCGGCGCAGGAATACGGCCTGCCGATGGCGATCGTGAGGACGGTTTCCGATCTGGCGGATGAAGACCTCCCTCTTGACTTCAATCTGTTTCTCAGGCCCACTGGCTGGGCCAAAGGCATGCAGACGGTCATCAGCAGCCCTTCCAGCGTGGCGGGGCTGAATCGGCTGCGAAAGCAGAGCCGAGTGGCGGCGGATCGGTTGACGGAATGGTTTCAGTGCTATGTGAAGACAGACAGCGAATCGTTTGGATCGTCCGGGTAATCGATGACAAGCGTGATTGAACAGCTGGGCGCGTGGGCCGTCCTGCGTGTGCAGGAGATGGGCCGCATGCTCTTATTTGTCCTGTCGGCGTTTGCCTGGCTGGCGCGGCCTCCGTTTCGATTCCATCAAATCATGAAACAACTCCACTTCATCGGGTACCGATCTACGTTTGTCGTCGTGCTTACGGCGGGGTTTACAGGGATGGTGCTGGCGCTTCAAGGCTATTACAGTTTGCGGAAGTTCGGCTCCGAGGGGTTGTTGGGCGCTGCGGTGGCGTTAAGCATGATCCGAGAGTTGGGGCCGGTATTGGCGGCCTTGATGGTGACTGCGCGGGCTGGATCAGCGATGACCGCCGAAATCGGCATCATGCGGATTACAGAACAGATCGACGCGCTTGATACCATGGCGATCAATCCGCGGCAATATCTGATCGCGCCAAAATTGGTAGCCGGCGTAATCGGGGTCCCGCTGCTTGTGGCCCTATTCGATGTGGTCGGTATCTATGGCGGCTCACTTGTCGGTGTGGACTTGTTGGGGGTGAGCCAAGGGGCCTATTGGAATTCGGTCGAATCAGCTGTGGAATGGAAAGACGTCTATGGCGGCCTTCTCAAGTCGATCGCCTTTGGACTAATCGTCAGTTGGGTCTGCTGTTATAAAGGGTTCTATACGAGACAGAGTGCCGAGGGACTTGGGAGCGCGACGACGGAGGCGGTGGTCTTATCTTCGGTGCTCATCCTTGTAGGGGACTATTTTCTCACGTCGGTCTTGCTGTAACACCTATGATCAGGCTGGTCGGTGTCGAAAAAAAATTTGCTGACCAGCCGGTCTTGCAGGGAGTTGACCTCACGATTCCTGTCGGCAAACTGACGACCATCATCGGTGGCAGTGGATCGGGAAAGAGTGTGCTCCTCAAGCACATCATCGGGCTCATGCAGCCGGATCGTGGTGAGGTATGGGTTGACGATGTGGAAATCTCTCGCCTGTCGGGCACGCGCTTGAACGATGTACGGAAACGGTTTTCGATGCTCTTTCAAGGCGCTGCGTTGTTCGACTCGCTTTCGGTCTTCGAAAATGTGGCGTTTCCGTTGCGTGAGAAGTTGCGCATGAAGGGACCGGAGGTGGGGCAACGGGTCGAAGAGAAGCTGAGGGAAGTTGGATTGTCGGGGATGGGACATAAGTTTCCCGCAGAATTAAGCGGTGGCATGCGAAAGAGGGCCGGCTTGGCCCGCGCATTGGTCATGGAACCGGAGATTATCCTATTCGATGAGCCGACGACGGGGTTAGACCCTTTGCTGGCTAAGTCGATTCACGATTTAATTGTGGCCATGCAGCGGCGGTTCGGGTTTACGGCGATTATGGTCAGCCATGAAATTCCGGAGATCTTCGGGATTTCCGATTGGGTGGCGATGCTTCGGAAAGGCAAGATTGTCTTGATGGCCACGGCTGCTGAGTTTCAGCGGACGACCGATCCGGACATTCTAGAATTCATTTCAGTCGGCGGGACTGTGGCGTTGCCTGGATCGCTGGTCGAGTGAGAGGGGGATACCAAAGATGGAAAAGACCAAGTTAGAGATGGTAGTCGGCGTGTTCGTGCTCGTCGGCCTGTTATGTCTCGCCTATCTTTCGGTCAAGCTTGGGAAGCTCGAGTTAATCGGGGGGGGCGTCTATGAAGTCGAGGCGCAATTCAACAGCGCCTCGGGGCTCAAACCTGGTTCGGCGATCGAGATCGCCGGGGTCGAAGTCGGCAGGGTCCGAGGGATTACGCTCAATCAGGACCGTGCAATGGTGAAACTAGCGGTCAACAATACCATCAAACTCTATACGGATACCATTGCGTCTATCAAGACGCGGGGCATTATCGGTGAAAAATTCTTGGCTCTGTCTCCGGGAGGAGGAGGCGATCCGCTCAAGCCGGGAGATACGATACGCGATACCGAATCGGGCCTCGATCTTGAGGAGTTGGTGAGTCAGTTTGTTCATGGCAACGTGAAATGAGCGAGACTGGCGGGATGAGCGAGACGCGAAGGTGTGAGGTCCGAAGTTCGAAGTTTTCGGAACCCGGAACCACGAATCGCGCGTGTCTCGCCTGTCTTGCGCGTCACGCACCACGGCGTGATACAGGAGGAATGTACATGGAGATCCGGGGATCTGCCGCTGCGCCGGCGAAGAGCAGAGGTTGGGGTAAGGTCGTGAGCGGAATAGCCTGTCTGCTGTTGCTGCTTGGCAGTGTCACCGTCCAGCCGGCAGTGGCCGGTGGCGCGACCGACGCCATGAAAAGCACTATCGACGAGGTGCTGAGAATCATTCAAGACAAAGAATTGAAACAGCCCGGGAGAGCTGACGAGCGCCGGCAACGATTGGAACAGGTTGTCGGGGATCGGTTCGATTATCAGGAAATGTCGAAACGGTCGCTGGGAGCCCCTTGGAGTACGCTATCGGACAAAGACAAAGAAGAATTTGTCGCCTTGTTCAGGACGCTCTTAACCAATTCCTACGCCGACAAGATCGAAAGCTATTCCGGAGAAGGGGTACAGTATCTCAATGAACGGACAGAGAAAGGCTATGCCGAGGTCAGGACCAAAGTGCTGACCGGCAAGGTCGAAATTCCGCTCGACTACCGGCTGCTCAACAAGGGTGTGGAGTGGCGGGTCTACGATGTGGTGGTGGACGGTGTCAGCTTAGTGAATAATTACCGCGGACAATTCTCGAAGATCCTCCGTACCTCAACTTTCTCCGACTTGGTGGACCAGCTTCGCAAGAAATCGGATAAGATTAAAGCCCCATAACTCTCTCCATGAATTCCATGACCAGCCCGTGCGGCCTCATTGCCGTTGCCTTCGTATTTCTTGCTGTGAGCTTTCTCGCGTTGCCGAAGCATGCAGGAGCCGGCGTCGAGTATTTTCCGATTCCTGCCGTATCCACCAGCAAGAACGATGGGAACGATGCAGGGTTGATCGTTCCGATTCTAAAAACTGATCCTGATGGCGAGCTCAAATATCTCCTTGCCCCGATGGTCATTCATAATTCCATCGTCGGGACACGCGCGGCGATCAACTTGTTTCAATACGAGCCAGGGGGGCGAGAAATGCGGCTCATCGTATCGGCTGCGGAAAAGATCGAGCGCAAAGTGCTATTCAGTTACGCCGACCCTGCGTTCAGTCAGGGGCGCTACGCATTGAACTTTAGCGCCACGTTTTTCAAAAATGCCACCGCTCGGTTTTTCGGCTTAGGGGAATCAACATTAGAGTCGGCGGAAACAAACTACACCGCGCGTGAAGGGCGGGTAAACTGGCGATTCGGGGTTCATGTGAATGAGGTGACGCAGGTTTCAGTCGGCCAGCGATTTCGGCAAGTCAGCTTGCAGCAGGGCGCCACGGATCTTCCGTTTACGGGCGCCCAGTTTTCCAGCGTCGAGGGCGTCCAGGGCGAGACGCTCATTTTTGGAAACCGGGCGACGTTCCACTACGATACGCGCAACAGTCTCGTCTCGCCGACCGATGGGATGGCCGTTACGGCTTATGCGGAGGTGAACCACAATATCCGCAACGGCGACCATCCCGTCTACTCTCGCTATGAACTCGAGATAAAGAAGCTGCTTCCGAGTGAATCGAAACGCGCGATCCTCGTCATGCGAGCGGACCTGCAAGCCACCATCGGAGATCAGGTGCCGTTTTTCGAGCAAAGCTCGTTGGGAGGACAGAACAATTTGCGAGGCTATGGCGTCGATCGTTTCATCGATAAGAATCTCATCTCCTGGAGTGTCGAAGAGCGTATTCATTTAGTGCGAGCGAAGATTGCGGGGACGACGGCGGATTTTGAGATCGCGCCGTTTTTGGACACAGGACAAGTCTTCAATAGTTTCAGCGATGTCACGTTTAAGGACTACCGCATGACTCCAGGCATTGGGTTCCGTGGACTCGTCAAGCCCAATGTCGTCGGGCGGATCGACTACGGCTACAGTCGGGAAGGCGGTGCGGTATTTGCCGGACTCGACTTCCCATATTGATAGGTAACCGCGTCAAGTTTAGAGGAACAAGGCGTTGTATCAGGTAGCTCTTATCGCACCGGGGTTTACGATCGCCGCTATTTTCGTTCCCCATCTCATGAGGGGTAGCCAAGCGCCCCGTTTTCACATTACCCTGTGCAAAAATTTATGGCCCTTGGGAAACAACAGATCTGTTGGGAATAGTAGGAGATTACTGTTGATTGCATGCCGATGAGCGTATTCAGGAGAGTGAGCCTGCGAATATGTAGAGTAGGGGGTAAGCCCGTTACTTGATCACCTGGGAGCAGGGATGTGTGAAACTCCAAGTATGCTTGATTGTATATCGAGTAGTTTTTGCCGCACTCATTTTCTTTCTGTTTTTACAGCCTGCGCCGGTTGGAGCTGAGGGGTTTGGTCCATTCCCAGTCAGAAACTTCCAGCCATTTCAGCAGCTGGTGTTAGGTCTTCCTGGCGATCGCGCAGCTGTCGTGAAACCGGGTACGGTCGACGTGCGGTTGGAGCTTGCCGAGACCGCCAGTATCTATAACGATAATACGCCGCCGATCAACGTGGCCGTAAAATTTGAAACCCTCAGATCCGGCCTCTTCCTTCGATATGGCGCTACTGAGAAGTTGGAGCTTGGGATCGAAGTACCGGTGCTCTACCGGTATCAGGGATTTATGAATGAGGCCATCACAGCGGTCGAACGGGCGACAACCGGCTTGAATCCAGCACAGGCGGCATTTCGCGACACCAATTTCTTATTTAATGTCACTCGAAACGGACGAACAATCATGGGCGGAGGTCCTGGAGCCATGGGGCTGGGAGATACGACCCTGATGAGTAAGTATCAGATTTTGACGGAAGGGACAGCGATGCCGGCTGTTTCGCTCCGAGGCGCAGTGAAGTTGCCGACTGGGGATCAAGCGGCCTTTTTCGGAAGCGGGAGTCCGGATTTCGGATTGGGTCTGGCGGCTGAAAAACTGGTGGCTGGCCGATGGGTACTGTATGCGAACATGACCGGAGTTGTTCCGACTGGCACCATAGCAGGCTTTGGCCTACGGCCCACCTTCTCCGGGCTTGCCGCTATCGAATACTTCTGGTCGGAGAACCTGTCGATCACCACCCATTTTAACTACTATTCGTCGCCGTTTTCCGGGACCGGCTCACCTGTGTTCGACCAAAGTGTTACAGAAACAGTCCTGGGATTCAGCTATCGTGTGATTCCGCATTTTTTGTGGCAAGTGTACGCGGTGGAGAATCTCGACTTTGTTACCGGGAGTGCCGCGGACTTCACCCTGTCAACAGTACTCACATATCGGTTCGAATCAGACTCACGTCGCCAATAAGTTGTATCGCATTGGCTAACCCCTTGACATCATGGGATTCCCATGTGAAACTCCCCCCGTTGAGCATTCAAGCTGCCACAGGGCTTCGCCAGTGCTTATCTGCGCCCAGCGCATTCTCGTTATTAGTAGGCGGACGCATTGACGTAAAGGAGCATTTGCCATGTCAATTTTGAAGACCATTAAAGATCCGGCCGATTTGAAACGGCTGTCACCGGCGCAGTTTTCCATCTTGTGCCAAGAGCTGCGCGAGCAGATTATCGGCGTGGTATCCAATGTCGGAGGACACCTCGCTTCGAACCTTGGAGTGATAGAGCTCACGGTGGCACTGCACTACCTGCTCAATCCCCCCAAGGATAAGATCGTGTGGGACACGAGCAATCAAGCCTACGCGCATAAACTGCTCACCGGACGGCGGGAGCAGTTTCATACGCTTCGGCAGTACGGGGGATTGAGCGGATTCACCAAACGCGAAGAGAGCGTTTACGATACATTCAACGCAGGCCATGCGGGAACCGGTGTTTCTGCGGCCTACGGCATGGTCGAGGCGCGGGAGCAGTTGAAACAGCGGCACAAGGTTGTCTGCGTCGTTGGCGATGGGGCTATGACGGCCGGTATGACGCTGGAAGGTTTGCACCATGCCGGAGGGCTAGGGAAAGACTTCCTAGTTATTCTGAACGACAATCAAATGTCTATCTCGAAAAATGTCGGAGCCATTTCCTCCTATTTGAACCGAACCTTCACCGGTGAGTTTTATGCCAAGATGCGGGAGGAAACAGGGCAACTACTGGGGAAAATCCCCCATATCGGATCGGATGTGCAAAAGTGGGCTCGCCGGGCTGAAGAGTTGGCCAAGGGAGCAATCCTTCCAGGGCTGCTTTTTGAAGAGCTTGGGTTCAGGTATGCAGGGCCGATCGACGGACATAACTTCGAGCACCTGCTGCCCACATTGGACAACGCGCTCAAGATGAAGGGGCCGGTGTTGCTCCATGTCATTACGAAAAAAGGGTTGGGCTATGAGCCTGCGGTGAAGAATCCTGTGTGGTTCCATGCCTGTCCGCCGTTCGTCAGAGAAACCGGGGCGCCGGCGAAGAAAGCGGCGCGGTCGTCCTATACGCAGATCGCGATCGAATCGTTGGTGAAGCTGGCCCGAGGGGACAAGCGGATCGTGGCGATTACGGCAGCGATGTGCGAAGGGACCGGCCTCAACATTTTTGAGAAAGAGTTTCCGGATCGACTCTACGACGTGGGGATTGCCGAGCAGCACGCGGTGACCTTTGCCGCAGGCCTTGCGACGCAGGGTCTCCGTCCGGTGGTGGCGATGTATGCCACCTTTTTGCAGCGCGCGTACGACCAGGTTGTGCACGATGTCGCAACGCAAAATCTGCCGGTCACCTTCTGCATCGATCGCGGCGGGCTGGTTGCGGAAGACGGGACGACGCATCACGGCGCATTCGACTTTGCCTATCTGCGCCACATGCCGAATATGGTCGTCATGGCGCCCAAGGATGAAAACGAGTTGCAGCATATGCTGAAGACGTGCGTCCAGTATGACGGGCCCGCCTCGGTGCGGTACCCGCGTGGATTGAGTCTAGGTGTGACGATGGATCAGGAGGCAAAGGCCTTACCGGTCGGAAAGGGCGAGCTGTTGCGCGACGGGACGGATGTGGCGATCGTCGCCATCGGCGTGCCGGTCTCGCATGCGGTGACAGCAGCGAAACGGCTTGAGGAAGAGGGTATTTCCACGGCGGTGGTGAATGCGCGTTTTGTGAAGCCGCTGGATCAAGACTTGATCGTCGAGGTGGCTAAGCGCGTTCGTTATGTGGTGACAGTTGAAGAAGGCTGCAAGATGGGCGGGTTCGGTTCAGCTGTGCTCGAAGCCCTGTCCGATGGCGGGGTCACGCACGTGACGACGAAGGTGCTGGGGTTGCCCGATTGGTACATCGAGCAAGGACCTCAGGACTTCCTGCGCGAACGATATGGACTGACGGCGGAAGGTATCTATCAGAGCGTGAAGGAACTCATCGGCAAGACACCGGCTTCTTCTCGGGAAGAGTTCACGTTGGCTGCGTCGATCGATCGTCTGCCTCATGGAGATGAGCAGGGAAGCTGATTGAGGACGTGAAACGTAAAGCGTGAAACGGATCTAACGGCAAAAGCACATGCACATTACGCGGAGGAAAACCAGGCAGATTCAAGTCGGCAAGGTCAAGATCGGCGGAGATGCGCCCGTATCTGTGCAGTCGATGTGCTCGACCGATACACGAGATGCGGCGGCGACGATCGAGCAAATTCGCCAGCTGGAGGCAGCAGGGTGCGAAGTGATCCGCGTGGCCGTGCCGGACGAAGAAGCGGCGGCGGTGCTGCCTAAGATCAAAGCGGCGATGACCGTACCGCTGATCGCGGATATTCATTTCGACCATCGGCTGGCATTGAAAGCGGCCGAGATCGTGGACTGCGTCAGGATCAATCCCGGTAACATCGGCGCCTGGTGGAAAGTCGAAGAAGTCATCAAGGCCGTGAATGAGCGGGGAATTCCCTTGCGCGTCGGTGTGAACGGCGGGTCGCTTGAGCGGCCGTTGCTGGATAAATACGGCTGGCCGTCCCCGGAAGCCCTGGCCGAGTCGGCGCTCAATGCCGTCCACGCGTTAGAAGATGTGGGATTCACGAATATGAAGGTGTCGTTGAAGGCGTCGGATGTGCACCATGCGATCGATGCCTACTGGCTGTTTGCGCATCAGTCGGACTATCCTTTGCACATTGGTATTACCGAGGCAGGAACGGCGATGACCGGGGCCGTGAAATCTACCATGGGCTTGGGGTATTTGCTCTCGCAGGGCATCGGCGATACATTGCGTGTGTCGCTCGCAGCAGATCCGGTCGAAGAAGTGAAGGTGGGGTTCGAAATCTTGAAGTCGCTCGAACTGCGCCATCGAGGGATCAACGTCATTGCCTGTCCCACCTGCGGCCGCGTGGAAATTGATGTCGTGAAGTTGGCCAATGAATTGGAAAAGAAGCTGGGCCATATCAAGACCTCGCTCAATGTGTCGGTCCTTGGCTGTGTCGTAAACGGAATTGGCGAAGGGAAGGAAGCGGATATCGGAATCGCCGGCGGCGAAGGCAAAGGCATCCTGTTCAAGAAGGGGAAGCTCGTCAGAAAGGTGCCGATCGAAGAATTGATGGATACGCTGATTCAAGAGGTCGAGTTGATGGCCAAGGAAAAAGACGCCGAGGAAAATGGAGAGGCTATCGTTCCTTCGAACGAAGGGTGGGAATCTCTTGAGCCTGAATCCGATCGGTCCTCGACACTCGGAAAAGAAATTCCGGTCCTATCCAGTAAGCGGTAGACCTCTACCTCTCGCCACTAGCCACTCACCCCTTGCCCAGACTATAATGCGCGCGGGGCGCCGTACCCAAGTGGTTAAGGGAGCAGTCTGCAAAACTGCGATGCAGCGGTTCGACCCCGCTCGGCGCCTCCACACCCCACTTCGTGCGCACCGGGTCGAATAAATCCTTGCTGTGTCTGGAGGCAGTGGAAAGAAAATTGACGGGTGGCGAAACTGAATGTTAGAATCCCCAGCAATTACAACCTGCTAGTTCGGTGGCCGGACTGCTACCGTTACCAAACACAGACTGAAAAGAAGGAGAGAGAGGAATGGCCGTTCCACTTTCCCAGATGGCTACTGTCACGAAGTATGTACTTTCTCAGAAACTGAGCGGGGTGAAGCGGTATCCCCTCGTGCTGATGTTGGAGCCTCTCTTCCGCTGCAATTTGGCCTGCGCCGGCTGCGGAAAGATTCAATACCCGGATCATGTGCTGGATAAGCGGCTCACGGTCGAACAGTGCTTGGCTGCGGCAGAGGAATGTGGGGCGCCGATCGTCAGCATTCCCGGTGGCGAACCGATGATCCATCCTGAGATGCCGAAGATCGTCCGTGGCCTGGTTGAGCAGGAACGGTATATCTATCTCTGCACCAATGCGATTCTGATGGAGCGAAAACTCGACGAATATCAGCCCTCGAAGTTTCTGACGTTTAGTGTTCACATGGACGGTCTAAAGGACGAGCACGATTTGGCGGTCTGCCGTGACGGAGTCTATGACGTGGCGGTGAAGGCAATTAAGGCAGCGCTGAAGCGGGGGCATCGGGTCACGACCAATACGACCCTCTTCGACGATGCCAACCCAGAGCGTGTTCGGAAGTTCTTCGATGCGATGATGGAGCTCGGCGTCGAAGGCATGATGATTTCGCCCGGATACAGTTATCAGAAAGCCCCTGACCAGCAGCATTTTCTGAAGCGAGAACGCACCAGGGAGCTGTTTTCCCGTATTTTGGGGAATCCGAAGAAGGGATGGCAGTTCAATCAGTCGCCGCTGTTTTTGGATTTCTTGATGGGGGTGAGGGATTATGAGTGCACGCCATGGGGCAATCCGACCTATAACGTGTTCGGGTGGCAGAAGCCCTGCTACTTGCTCCAAGAGGGCTATGCGAAGACGTTCCGTGAACTGATGGAGAGCACGGAGTGGGATCGCTACGGAACCGGGCGGAATGAAAAATGCGCCGATTGCATGGTGCATTGCGGCTATGAACCGTCTGCCGTCGAAGATACATTCGGCACCCTGTCTGGATTTGGCCGGACCGTTAAGTTGACGATGCTCCCAACTTCTCGTTAATTTTTAACCGTTCAACGTTAATCGTAAGAGAAAGTTCCTGAGGCTCTTTCATTTAACGAATAACGTTCACGGTTCACGATCTCTTGCGATGACCGACACCAAGAACCATAGTAAGGAGGGGGTGGCTGGATCGCTCGAGGGCCGAGTATTTCAGCCGGCTTCGTTCGCTGAGCTTGCAGAGGCGGTGGAGCTGGCATTTGATTATCGGGGCGATGTGACGGTGTCATTGAAGTCCGGCGAGTCTCTCTTCGGGTATCTCTTCAATCGTCAAGTCAGTGGGCCCGATTCCTATCTTGAGGTGTTTCCTTCCGACAGTGCTGAGGCGCGGCGCATTCGCTACGACCAGATTGCCGCGATTGCATTCACCGGCGAGGACACGGCTACGGGGAAATCCTGGGAAACCTGGATCGCCAAGAAAGATTCAGAGCGGCGAGCTGAAGTGGAACGTGTCGCAGCCGAGGCAAAAACACGAGGAATTCTGTAAGTTTTCTACCTGCCGATCGCATCTCTGTTTTTCTTTTCCCCCTACACAAGCGCGTCGAGAGCAGTTCTCTCCAAGTCTTTGAAAATTGGCTTGTCTCTTCGTCCGGTCTGGCTGTCAGTTTATTGACTAACAGGTCGGGGCTATGTTAAAAATTGCCCCTTAAAATTGGCCGTTATTGGGAGCGATCACACGGTTGATTGTGTGAGGGGGATACGAGCGCTCGGCAACGGAAAGAGGCGAAGTCCGGAGCACGTGAGGCGCAGACAGATCGCACAGATTCAGTCAGGATGGTGTGAATGGATCCTGGCCATTGCCATTTTGGGCGGTCTCCCTTCGGTCGTGTTTGCGACGCATGAAGCCGATCACAGGTTTACAGTCGAAGGGTTTGTCTGCGGAGCGGATGGGAAAGGCAGCGCGAATATAGATGTCCTCGTCAAGGACACAAAGATTTCCTACGGGCAGATCGTCAAGACCGACGGAGACGGATATTACAAAGCCGCGTTCCATCTCCATAACGACAACCTTGGCGATCCGCTGCTGATCGAAGCCAGCGGGCAGCAGCAACAACAGAAAGTCTCGTTCGACCCGAAGGATCTGGAAGCTGAGCGAATCATTCAGGTCAATTTTGGGACCGGCTGCATACAGCATCGGGACAGTGTTCCCCTCTGGGTCTATCTAGGGGCAGGGGCTGTAGCGGCGGCAGCCGGTGGGTTCATCGGATTCAAACTGATTCGCTCGTGGCGGAAGCAGGAACAGAAACGAGGTAAGTCTCAAGGGAAGCGGAAGAAATAACCGAAGCGGTCCGTGGGGCTGATATACACCTCGCCGGATCGGTTACTCGAGTGGCGGGGATATACGTGTGGCGTCACGGTACGTGTCAGCATTAAGCGCTTTTACCGGGGTGTCATCATCTCCGGTAGAGGCGTTTTTCATTTGGACTATGAGAGCCAAGTGTCATCGATGTGACTGAGAAATGAGGGCTCTGTGAAGGTTATGACGCAGATGAAAGTAACGCAGCTGGCGGTTATGTTGGGAATGGGCCTTTTCATGGTGGCATGCGGAGGAGAAGGTGGGGGAGAGGGGCCGATTGTTGCGCCGCCTCAAGCTCCTGCCGAATGGGCTGATAAACATATGCCGGCTGGTTGGTGGGCCGATGCGGTTAAATTGGAAGAAGGGCGGAAGCTCTACGTTGGTGAAACGAACCCCGATGTGAATTGTGGGAGCTGTCATGGGAAGGACGGCAAGCCGGCCAAGGCGGGCGCCCGTGACTTCCGCGTGAGCGAACGGATGAAGCTCTACTCCGATTCCGTGTGGGCCTGGCGGATTGCCGACGGGGTGCCTAATACGAAGATGAAGGGGTGGAAGAGCAAGCTGTCAGACGAAGATATCTGGAAGCTTGTGTTGTTTACCAGGAGTTTCGGATTGGCGGGAAAGGGATGGGATCCCGAAAAGAAGTCGTGGGTCGATACGGCGAGCGTCTCGGCTACTCCTGCTGCTCCGGCGCCGGCGGATAAGTAAGCGGCCTCAGTCCAGGAGCTCGTGCGATCGTCACCCAGGAACGCCTTCTTGCGTGAGCTTCAGGGCAGCCTATCGGTAGGTTCGCATAATAATGGCCTAGGATGCCATGGGATGTCTGAACGAACGGTTCGCTTCCATAGCCATGACCGGATCTTCTCCTTGCTCCCGTCGGTTCATATCGCGGAGTCATCGCAGGGTTCACGGTAACACGCCATGTCTGTACCAGTCCCACCCACTGACGCCCGATGCCTCTGGCTCCACAGGATAGAGTGGAGTGAAGAGCGGCTGTTGTGGAACTGAAAACGAGGGTAGGCCTTGGCCGTCTAATCGATGAGTAGGTTGGAAGTAAGGGAATGGACGATGCGGATCTCTCAACGTTGGACAGGCTCTCAGCCCGCATTACTCATGAGCGTTTCTGCTGCAACCGAGGATTCGCTGCTGCGACGAGCCGTCATGAGTAATGTAGGTTAGCAAGAGGGACGGCGAAATATTATGAAAACGTGGCAGCGCAGTCTAGTGGCGGTCTGTGCGTTTCTGACGTTGTTCGGAGGCGTCGCCTATGCCCAAGTCTCCGGCGCATCTCCGGTAGAGTTCCCTTATACGGGGAACCGGACGGCAGTCTGGATCGTCGCCCAGCTTCACACGCTGTTCGGGGCATTCATTCTCGGTGCCCCGATCTTTATCGTGATCTCAGAATGGCTGGGATATCGGAAGCAGGATATCCGGTATGATCGACTAGCCAAAGAGCTCACCAAAGTGACCGTCATTCTCTTCAGCATGACGGCCCTCACAGGCGGCCTGTTCATTTTCGTGCTCCTCGCGGCCTACCCGCAGTTCACCACGTGGTTCATCAATCAATTCTATCTTGTGTTCGCGGTGATCTACCCGTCGTTGTTCATCAGCGGGACCATCGTGTTGTACATGTATTTCTACATGTGGGACGCCTGGAAGGGTGAGAAGAAGGGGCGTCATATCACCCTCGGTGTGCTTTTGAATCTCATATGCATGATCACGATGTTCGTGATCAACGGTCCTACGTCGTTCATGAATACGCCACCGAAGGCCGATGGTATCTCACCGCAAGACTTTCTCGAAACGGCGGGCCTATGGGACAAAATCGTGAACGTGAGCTGGCTTCCGCTCAGCCTTCACCGGATCGATGGGAACCTGGCGTTCGGGGGATTTGTGGCGGGCATGATTGCCGCGTACATGTATATGGGGGCGAAAAATCAAGAAGAGCGGGCCTACTACGATTGGATGGGCTTTGTCGGAAATCTGATCGGCGTGGGCGCGATGCTGTTCCAGCCTTTTACGGGATTACTGTATGCATATGAGATGTGCGATTACGATTTTTCGTTCTGCCCGTACATGATGGCCGACCAGCTCTCGATGTTTTTCGAAATGCAGGGAGCGATGATCGGGCTCATGTTCTTGGCCAGTAACTATTACGTCTGGCTCAGCCTGAAACGTATTGAGGGGGTAGAAAAGGTCAGGATGACGATTCTGGCGCCCATCGTGATGGTGGCGTTCCCCTTTGTCATGATGGTGGTGATGAATTACTACTGGATTCCCGACCCGATGTCCTTGGTGTTCCTCCTCCCGTTAGTGCTGGCGCCGTTCACACTGGGTCGGATCATTCCACTGACTGTGTCTGCGCGGACCGTCGTGAAAATCGGCTTCTTGATGGTGATCGTGGGCGATGCCATCTGGCTCACTCCCCATGGTTTTGCGCCCACCAGTGCCAAGATGGTGGCGGAGTTGGAACTGCCAGAGGCTTGGAACTTTCTGTCGTCAATGCCGGCCAAACTTTCCGCGATATTCACGCTGGTATTCGTCACGGTCGTCAACTATGTCTTGTATAACCGGGCCATCAAGCAAGGCACGATTATCTGGGGGAAGATCGATTTTGCGTCCCAGTTCGTGCTGATCTTTCTGGCCTTCAGCTCGATCTGGATGATGGGTTTGATGGGGGCCGTCCGCTCGTTGGTCCGGAAGTTCTTCCACACCTACAATTTGATGCCCGATTTCTCCGTAGAGTCCTTCACGCCGACATTGTCATATTCTGCCTGGTGGATTACGGGCATTTCAGTCGTCTTTTTCACAGTGGTGAGCTTCGCCGTGCTCGTGGCCCTTCGAACGTCTGACTCGAAAAGACCGGTGCCCGAAGGCAGTCCTGTTCCTGCCAGGGCGAAGTAATCGGGGCGCGGCTACGAAAAAAGAGTCTGCATGGGGAACGTGATCAAGAAGCTGTCGATCGGTCTGGTGGTGGGTGGCGCGCTGGTCGGTCTCACGAGAGCGCTCGAGTTTCCATTCATTTTCCAGATGATGTTCTTCGGCCAGGCGATATTTGGGGCCGCTGTCTTCATGTTGCTGGACGCGCCATCGCTCAGTACCATGAACGGCGTGAAGTCCGTCTTTGCCATCGTGATGTTCTATATCGTGTTGTGCGTGGTGTTCGTGTCCGGTGCCTCGATGTGGCCGCAATTCGATCCGGAAGAAGAAAAGAGCAAGATTGCCAAGGTTCTGGAGCCGAAGCGAAAAGCCACGGAGCAAGGAAAGGCGGATGAGCTCATTGCGCGCGCGAAGGCGCTTGATGAGCAGGTGAAAGCCTTGGAGGTGCGGCTCAAGGCTTTGGGCGGAGATCAGGTGACGAAAGAGCCGGTGACCGGGGAGCTTCCGGTCGTGAACAAGGCGGCGGCCGGAGATTTTATGAAGTTGGGAGAAGAGCAGTGGCAGCTGCAAGAGTGTTACAACTGCCACAAGCTGAAGGGTGAAGGCGGAAAAAAACGCGGTCCGGAGCTGGACAACATCGGTTCATATCTTACGGTTGCTGAGATTAAACAGAAGATCATGGACCCCAAGAGCTTTATGGCGACGGGGTTCGAGCAAGAGTGGGAAAAGGGCAAGATGCCGGACAAGTTTAAGGACGTCATGGAGGATAGCGACATTACGGCGCTGGCTACCTGGTTGAGTACATTCAAGAATACGTCTGTGAATACGCCGAAACCGATCAAGAAAAAATAGCATGCAGCCCCAACTGAAATCCAAAGTTCGTTGCGCGGATCGAGAAGTCGGAGAGGTGTCCAGGATCATCATGGACCCCCTGTCCCATGAGGTCAGCCATCTCGTCGTTTCGATGAACGGCGCAGGAGAGCGGCAAGTACCGATGGGCGTGGTGCAGATCGTCACGGAAGATCTGGTGCAACTGCGGTCGTTCTCATCGGAAATCCTGGGCATGCCGTCCTTCAAGCGTGACGACTATGTCACATTGCATGAAGTGGAGGTTCCGGGCCTTGAAAAGCATGTTCATGTGACGCCGGGCGAAGTCTTGGTGCCGTTTCCCGAGCTGGAGCGAAACGTCAAGCGGCGAACATTTTTCGCAAATTTGACCTATGTGACGGGACTGTTTATCGGGTTGCCGCTGGCCTTCCCCATCCTGAAATTCTTGATGAAGCCGATGTATGCGCCGCTGGATAACAGATGGCTGAAGATTGGCAACATTGGGAAGGTGAAATCGGACGATGTTGGAGTCCAGTTCCAGTATAAGCGCAAGCTTAAAGAAGCCTATATGCCTGAGTCGGAGATCGAGAAGAACGTGTGGCTCGTCAAGGCGACTCCTGCGGTGCTGGAAAAAGTGTATCAGGGAAAGGATATGGAGTTCCGGGATGCCACCGGGAAAGCCATATGGACCAATAAGAAAGACATACCCTACCTGGCGTTTTCCGGTAAATGTCCCCACCTCGGTTGCGCGTATAAATGGCGGAAACACAAGGTGCTGGGGCAAGTCTTCCTGTGTCCCTGTCACTTGAGCATCTACGATGCGTCCGGCAAGGTGCTCGATGGCCCAGCCCCGCGTCCTCTCGACATGCTGCCGATTCAAGTTTCCGCGAGCGGCGAGGTGCAAATCATCGATATGGAATTCAAGGCCGGGACGAAGTCTCAAACGCGGATTGTATAGATGAGCGACACTCCTTCTGCCGGCACGCAGACAACAGTCGCCGAAAAAGTCTTCGCCTTTGTCGATGAACGAGTCGGTCTGAAGCTCCTTGCCGCGAAGATGCTCAATGAGTCGGTCCCAGGCGGCTCTCGCTGGGCCTATGTCTTTGGATCGATTCTGTTGTTTATCTTCATCATGCAGGCGGTCACGGGCGTGCTGCTGATGTTCTACTATGTGCCCACCGCCGACCATGCCTACGCCAGCACCCAATATATCCTTCACGATATCGACTACGGCTGGTTCCTCCTCAGTTACCATTTCTGGGGTTCTTCAGCCATGGTGGTCTGCGTGTTTGCGCATATGTCCCAAGTCTTTCTCTGGGGGGCCTATAAGAAGCCGCGTGAACTCATCTGGGTGGTTGGATTGGCGCTGTTCGGCCTGGTCATGGCGTTCGGCTTTACAGGCTATCTGCTCCCGTGGGACCAGCGAGCCTATTGGGCTACGACAGTCGGTGTCGAGATCGTGGATAAGGTGCCGTTGCTGGGCGATTTCATGGCGCGATTCCTCAAGGGAGGTCCGATCCCCGGCCAGATGACCTTGAGCCGGTTCTTCGTCATTCATGTGATGGTGCTTCCAGCAGCCCTGATCGGCCTGGCCGGACTGCATCTCTTTCTGTTTCGATGCGCGGGACCGGCCGGGCCATTTCGGGGCACACCGACAGAGCTCAAGGCGAAGACCGACTATTTTTTCCCACGACAGATTTGGAAGGACGTGGTTGGAATGGCAGTGGTCTTTGCCTGCATCAGCGCAATGGCCTTTTGGGAGCCGGTGGTCTTGTTGGATGAGGCGACGCCTGATCCGGGCGATTATCACCCGGAACCGGAATGGTACTTTTTATTCATATTCCAACACTTGCGATTGAGGATGTTTTCCGGAGAATTTGGGCAGTTTCTCGCTTCGATCGCGCTTCCAGGCGCTCTTGGAGTCATGCTGCTGTTGCTGCCCTTCTTCGACCGGAGCCCGGAGCGAAATATTTTCAAGCGCCCGTTGGCCCTGATCGGATGGGTGATGCTCACGGCGTCGATCCTCATTTTCACAGTCTCCGCCATTATCAATCGGGATTTTTTGGGCTAATGGAATCGATGTTGAACGATGAGCACAGAACGGTGAAGCCATCCGGGCTCAGGAGCATTCATCGTGCCGTGTTTTCCGCTCATCGCCGGGTACCTGTATGAACGATCACGTGTCTCCCTCGAAGCTTGGGTTCGGTATTCTCTGGCCTGCCTTCTGGACCGGCTTGCCGTTCAAGCTTGCCTTTGCCGTGCTGTTCTTGGCATTCGGGGCTGTCCATTTTGAAAACAGAATCGGGCTCGCCTTCTTGATGCTTCTGACAAGTCCGGTCACGGCGTTTGCGTTTCCCACGATCACGATGGGATTAGATTCGCACATTGGTGAAGGCGTCGGCATGTGGTTGCTGTTCATGCTCGCGGTTCCGATCGACATCTGGGCGCTGGGGATCGTGGGACGAACCTACTTGCTCGAACGGTTGCGGCGAGAGCCGCCAGGCGGGCTCGGGTTGACACTGTGGTGGAAGTGCGCGTTGGTCGGCGCCATCTATGTGCCGATTCTCTGGGTGGCTCAGAGTGCAATCACTGAAACCGCAATCTCTGCCGCTCATTCGATGTTTGAAACGAACCTCCTCAAGGGGATTCCCGTAGCGGAGCGGATCAGTATTGACTTGACGCTCTGGGTTACTGTCGCCACAGGGTCGTTGTTGTTGTTGTTCATCATCGGTTTCTCAATTGTGGGACGGATGATCCGAGGCACGGTGGAGTCGGCCGGGCATGCGCCGGAAAATTATCAAGGGTTGGTGACTCGCTGGGATCTGTCGCGAGTGCCGGTGGATCAGGGATGGATGCTGACGGCATTATCCGGGGCGGCCGTGGCGTTGTCGATCCTGTTCTGGTTTTCTCTCCCGGTATTCACGCCGCATCCGCATGATTGTTGCCGGAAGCAAGAAGTACAGGCCGAACCCGCAATCAAACCTCTCGAGACACTGAATAAAAACGAAAAAATGATCGCCCATCTTGCAGCGCAGGTCGAATTGCTGGTAGAACAGCGGGCGAAAACCGAACCGGATAAAACGCAGAGCAAGGGAAAAACCAAGGCGACTACAGAAGCAGCAGTAAAAGTACCGGAAGTGCAAGAAGCAGCAGAGCCAGCTCCGGCTGCCGGCACGAACGAGTAACATGGGAGATGATGAGGTGAGGGCAATGCAACATCAGGGTGGATGGATTCAGAGACTTCTCCGTCACGGCAGCGGGCACGGAGGGACGCTCTTGGGACTGGTCATAGCAGCGGGCCTCCTCAGCCTTCCCGCGCTGGTTTTTGGGGCAGATGCCGCGCCGCCGGCGCCGACTGAATATCGTGATGTTCCCTACGTCGGCAGCCGCAATGTCATCTGGGTTGTGGCGCAGCTCCATTTATTGCTCGCGGGATTTGTGCTGGGTGTGCCAATGTTTGCCTGGGTCTGCGAAGTCGTGGCCTGGAGGGGTGGCGAAAAGCGCTACGACAAACTTGCCAAGGAGTTCACCAAGCTCCTGACATCCGCGTATTCCACCACCGCGCTCTTCGGCGGCATCTTATTGTTCCTGCTGATCGCGTTTTATCCCAAGCTGATGAACTATCTGACCGATATTTTCTTCCCGTCGTTTATTATCTATTGCATCCTTTTCCTGGTCGAGACCGCGACGCTGTACCTCTACTGGTATGGCTGGGACGCCATGCAGTACGGCGGCAAGAAGACCTTTCATATTTTTCTCGGTCTCCTGCTCAACTTCTTTGCGTTTTTTATCATGATCATACCGAACTCCTGGGCCACGTTCCAGGCCAGTCCCGTCGTGATTGCGGAGGGGACGGATATGGCGCGGGCCTGGGCCGCGACATGGAATCCAACCTGGTGGCCGGTGAATATTCACCGGATCATCGCCAACGTGGTGCTGGGCGGTTATATTTGCGGCGCCTATGCCGGGATTCGTTATCTGTCCGCCAAAACCCCGGAAGAGAAGGATCACTACGACTGGATGGGCTATGTCGGGAACTTCATCGGTGTCTTCGGTCTCTTATCGCTCCCATTTGCCGGTTACTGGCTCATGCGTGAAATCTACCAATATAACCAGCAGATGGGCATCACGTTGATGGGAGGATTCCTGTCGTGGCTGTTCATTTTGCAAGCCATGCTCATCGGGGTGCTCTTTCTCGGATCGAACTATTATTTCTGGCTGGGGATTACCTATCGCATTCCCGGGTCTGCGTTGAAGTACCGGAAGCCGATGTTGGCAATGTTGGTGGCACTCCTGCTATGCCTGGCTGTCTGGATGACTCCCCATTCGCTTGTGGCGAGTTTGGAAGAGGCGGCAAAGATGGGCGGAACCCACCATCCGCTGCTGGGGGTTCTTGGTGTTATGTCGGCGAAAATGACCGTATCCAATTTGATGATTCTCGTCACGTTCATGAGTTTCATCATGTATTGGCGGGCCGGTAAGCAGGATACGGCCGGCTGGGCGAGGATCGGCAAAGCGATCATGGGAGCCGTGCTGGTCCTCGCCAGTATAGGAGTGATCGTCCTTGGCGTGTGGGGGTATTTCGTTCCCGCAATCATTCGCATCAATTATTTCTCAACGTCGCAGGTATTGATCGTGATCGGTGTCATGTTGACCATCACGCCGCTGACAGCTTTGCTGCTCAAGAGTGCCAAGACTACGACAGAGATGGTTTGGGGTAAGATGCCGCCGCGCGCCGGGTACTCTCTTGTCCTGAATGCGATCATGGTCATCCTCCTGATGACGCTGATGGGGTACGCACGGTCGTCCTCTCGTGTCCATTGGCATGTCTATGGCGTGCTCCGCGATACGTCGCAATACGCATTTTCACCGGCACTCGGCTATGCGTCCGGGATCATGTCCTTGTGTACCTTCTTTTTCTGTATGATTGTCGCGTTCATTTTCTGGGTGGCCACGATGGGTGATAAGGCAAAAGCGGGCACGACAGCGCCGAGCAAGGGGGAATTGCCCCATGGCATGCCGGCGATGGCAGGCGCATCGAGTGCGCTCGATAAACCGAATGCGCATTGATTCTTTATGGTGAGTGATGAACGGTGAGTTGATGCTCCATTCATCGCTGAACGTTCAACATGAACCATTCCGCACGGAAGGGTGATTATGAGTGAAGTAGCCAGATTGCAATTGATTTGTCTCTCGGTGGTAGGGAGCGGGATCCTCATCCTCCTCTTTATTAAGTCCGTGTTCCCTCGGGTCATCGGATTTGTCTCGATTGTGCTCGGCGTCTTCATGCTCACGTCGTTGTCGATTCCGCAAATGGCGTCGTTACCGCCGGTTGAGGAGAAGTTCGATATCGCCACGGTTAAAACGCCGACCGATCTGGCGGCCATTGGGCAGAAGATTTTCTTCAGTAAGGGCCAATGCGCGCTGTGCCACACGATCGGCCCCAGCGAATCGGCCCGCTGCCCGGACTTGAAGGGGATCGGGGCCAAATTGACCCGTGAGTTTCTCTATGAAAGTCTGACGCAGCCGCAGGCCTACATCTATCAGGACTATCGCCATCAAGGCCTACCGAAGATGTATCCTGCCGAGATGCCCGCCATCAATAAGAACCCAATCGGGCTGTCCAAGAACGAGATTCTCTCGGTCATCGCATTCCTGCAGCAGATGAGCGGCGAACCGATTTCTATCAATCCATCTGAACTGGAGGTGCCGGGACAAGCGCCTGCCGCTCCAGTGAAGGCAGCTCAGTCCAGTCCAGCAGTGGCCGTGGCGCAAGCGCACTGAGGAGGAACCTATGGGGCCGTTGATCAAACTGATCTCGTTGAATGTCATTACCTATTTGATTCTAAAATTTGTGGTGCCCAATATCCCCGGCTCGGCGCCGCTCCCGGCGAGTTTGGTGTTTCTGTACCTATTGCTGACGACGTCGGGGTTTCTTATCCTTGCCACAGTGAGCGCGGAATCTAAAGAGGAGTTTTGGGGTCCGCTTCAGCGGTTCCTGACAGGAGAGGGTATCGGCGGACTGCAAGTATTACGTTACCTCGTCTTGATTCTGTTTCCTTTGCTGGTTGGTTGGCAAACCTATAACAGTACGGCGGTCAGCAATGTGCCGCCTGGTGAGAACAGGACCATTCATCCGGCTCCGCCAGGTGAATATGCCGGCTTGTCGAATCCAGTTCCAAAGACACCTGAAACGATCCAGCAGGGGAAGGGATTCTATGCGGCATTCTGTTCCCCCTGCCACGGAGGAAACTTCGACGGCAAGGGCTCGGCAGCGAGGGGATTCAATCCTCCCCCGGCTAACTTTGCCGATCCCACGACGATCGCGATGCTCCAGGAAAGTTATCTCTTCTGGCGGATTAAGAAGGGCGGCGTCGGCCTTCCGATCGAAGGGATGCCGTGGAAATCCGCGATGCCTCGCTGGGAGCTTGAACTTCCAGACGAATGGATCTGGAAAATCATCATGGGCGAGTACGATGGCGCGCATCAATCGCCTCGGACCTGGGAATAGACGAGGGTAGGCCTATATGCCTTCTGTGCTCGCGCACCGCGCACGTCAAGAAGGTAAGCGGTGAACGCGCGCAGTGGAAGGCACATAGCCCCACCCTCTGAAGAGTGAGTAGGGAGTTAGTGAGAAGAGAGAGGACGGAACTTATGATACGCGGACTCAGTCGAATCGTTCCGAATGTTGTCGGTGGCGCGTGCCTTGCCATAGGGTTTCTGATTGTGCAGCCCGCCGCAGCCGAGGAAAAGGTCAAGGACGCTGCTTCCTCCGGCGAACCAAGTGTGGCGAGTTCGGCGGTCAGCGCTCCACTGGTGAAGGGTGCCTTGCCTGCAGATGACCCGACTGCAGCGGCGTGGAACAGCGCGCCTGCGGCGACGTTTCCCATGTCGCCTCAAGTCCATTGGCCGACCCGCATTCTGGAAGCGACGGTCAAAGATATGATCGTCCGTGGCTTGCACGACGGGACCAACGTGGCCATTCTCTTGGAATATGCCGATCCGACGGAAGATCCGGACGACGCAGCGGCGATTCAGTTTATGGTGGGCGACAAGAAGGCTCACTTTGCGCATGGCCAGCCGATGGCACAGGTGGAAGGCGGCCCGGTCAATATTTGGTATTGGAAGAATAAGGACGGCAAAGGCGTCGACATGAACGCCAAGGGTTTCGGGACGTTAAAAATCCAAGAGCACCAAGATGTGAAGGCCAAAGGGGCCTATGCAAACGGCAGATGGAAAGTAGTCTTCACGCGGCCGCTCGACACCGGGCATCCTGAAGAAGATACGTTGATCACGACAGCGGGCTTCATCAATATCGGCTTCGCTGCCTGGGATGGCAAGAAAGATCCAAGCAGTGGCGAACTGAAGGAGAAGGGGTCACAAAAAGCGGTGTCCTCTTGGTGGTATTTCCGCGCAGAGGCGCCACCGGATTATACCGGTTATTACTATGCGGCCATTGCCGTGGGCCTGGCTCTCGGATTTCAGTTCGTTCTGATCCGCAAGCTTAAGAAAGGGCAATCAGCATGAAGGCGGCTCGGTTATACGTATTAGGGATAGTGAGTGCAGTGGCCGGTATCGGGGCCTTGATTGCTGTCGCAGGCTGTGCCAATGAGCAGGGGGCGAAGGGGCATGAACTCTACTCCCACTACTGCTCACATTGTCACGGTGAGAGCGGGAAGCAGAATGAAGGATTCAATTGGTCCTCGATGCCGGATCCGAAGCCCAAAGATCTCACGAACAAGTCAGAAATGAGCACGTTTAAAGACGAAGATATCTTCAATACGATTTCACGCGATATGAAGGACACGACAGATGTGAGTGAGGGGGGGGACGAAATCGGCGACGACGATTTTGCCGTGCCGACCATGCCGACCTTCAAATACACCCTGTCTGAAGAAGAGATTTGGGCTATTGTCGGCTATGTTCGCGGTCTCCATGGCGGAAAGATGGAGTTTAAAGTTGAAGAGCGGAAGAAGCAGCTGGAAACGGCGCTCCAAACAGCCAAAACGAATTTAGAGCAGGCGACGAAGGCCTATGAGGCAGCCGAAAAGCAAGCCAGCGAGGAAGCGGAAAAGAAGAGCGAAGCGCTGAAGAAGGATGTCGAACCGGACGAGTCCTCCTACGCCGATGAACTGGCAGCGATGAGCAAGGCAAAAAAGGAACTCGATGCCGCGCAAGCTGCCATGACGAATCTGGTGACCAGACCGGGAAAAGGTACGAGCATTCCCAGGCCTGACCTTACGATGAAGCCGGACCAGCTTGCGAAGACGGTGGCGCTCGGCAAACGGATCTATGAAAACAAGTATGGCTGCAACGGTTGCCATAGCATCGGCCCCGATGGCGGCAAAGTCGGGCCGGCGCTCGACCGGGCGGGATTTAGATTGAATGGAACCTGGGTCTATCGGTGGTTGAAGAATCCGCAAGTGATGAATGCGGAAACCAGGATGCCCGCGCTTGGGCTAAGCGATGCCGATGCCAAGGCCGTGACGCTGTACTTGACGACCCTGAAAGGGGAGACTGATGATGCAGCTGCGGCCTCAGCAGAGGCTCCGCCCGAGGCACCAGCTGAGAAGAAATCAGCTGAGAAAAAACCGGCTGAAAAGAAGAAATGAATGTAGCAGGCCTTAAGACTGCTGCGGCCGGACTGCTCGTTTTCCTGCCGTTAGAGCAGAAACCCTGCCACCATTCCGATGAAGACCGCGACTCCTACCCATACATGCTGCTGAAACATGTGAAAGGCGGTGGGAGTCGTAACGGTTTGTCTGAGCTGTAGCGCTTGTCTCAGGCACCATAGGCCGATGACAACGAGCGTGGCATAGTAGATCAAGCCGATCTGAGCGAACCAGCCTGCAAGTCCCAGCAGCAGCAGCATCGCGCAAAAGACTCCGCCAACCGCGATCCACGTCGACGAACCGAACAGCAGCGCTGAGGATTTCACCCCGATCCGGCGATCGTCCTCTCGATCTTGAAGCGCGTAGATCGTATCGTATCCGATTGCCCAACAGACTGTCGCAGCAAACAGGCACCAGGCCGGCGCGTCAATGTCTCCTCGTGAGGCGGTCCAGGCCATGATGGTGCCCCAGCCGAAGGCGATGCCCAACATCGCTTGGGGAATGTGGATGACGCGTTTCGCTAAGGGGTAGAGGCCGGCCAAAAGGACAGCGATGGGACTCAAGAGGATCGTCAACGGGTCGAGGAGCAGCACGAGCGTTCCTGCCAACAAGAGAAAGAAGCCGATGACCAGCAGAGCATGTGTCGGGCTCAGTTCTCCCGATGCGAGAGGCCGCACCTGTGTGCGTGTCACATGCCGATCGAACGATCGGTCCGCAAAATCGTTCATCACGACTCCCGCGCTGCGCATCACAAAGGACCCGGCGACAAAGATGGCGAGCAAGCGGAGGGGAGGCATTCCGCGAGCAGCTAAGACCAAGGACCATAGCGTCGGGAGCATGAGCAGCCAGGTCCCGGTTTGATTGTGGAGACGAATGAGCCGGCTGACGGCGGACCAAGAAAGGCGCGGCGGCGATGGTGATCCCGATGGTGCTGAAGAGGATTCGGTCATGTGGGTGAACTTAGCCGAGGGGTCTTGGCCTGTCAACGCCGCGCCGCTTGGTCTATTTGGTTTGTCTGGTCTCTCTTGTCTATCTCGTCTAAGAACTGGTCTATCCGGGTCTTGAGGCCGAATAGACCAGACAGACCAGATAGACTGACTTGAGTCTTTTCTGTATAAGAATGATTGTGCAGGGTATTGATTCAACGCGCCCGCGCTTGCCGTTTCATGCAGCCTTATGGGTTGTCGCAGGGTTGTGTGTTGCAACGTTGACGAACTGCTCGCTTTTTTCAAGCCGAGACGGCGCATACACCGGTTACTACCTCCCCCTGACTGTCCATCTGCTATCCGACCCTAGTATTGTTGGGGCACAACTCGCCTATCGGGACGCGTGCGGTCAGAGTCAATCGTTGCCGATTGCCGCTCCACTACAAGAATTGCTGAAGCGGAAAACAGGCCGTGTCTTTGAAAAGGTGCTGACGGGTGAGACTGCATCTTCATCGGCATCGGATGGCTCTGTCGATACAGGATTGGGCTTGGCTCAGGTGGATCTGGCAATCCCTCGAAAAGTGAACAAACGGTATCCTGCTACGGTCACGCTGGGATTGGACTTTGCGTACAGGGCCGCCGATGGGGCAGTCCTGTACAGTAAGAAGCTTCAGAGCATCGGCCGTGGAGAGGTCGAGGTCACTGAGGCTTCGTGTGACGTGAAGGGGCTTGATACGATTGCGTACGAAGCGATGGACCTCGTAACGGATGGGATGGCCACACAACTCGGGACGTCGACCAAAGTTATCGATGCGGCTCAAGCGCGCAAGGCCGGCGGCTCCCAAGCTGTCTCATTGCCGTCGTCGGCAGCTGCATCGGCATCGATTCCCGTTGATCAGCCTGCGACGGTGATATTCCGAGCCATCGTCCGTGACGAAAATCGCGATCAAGTGTTCCACAGTGGTGAAGCCATCGCGATCGAAATTGAAGTCAAAAACGAAGGGCCTGGAACTGCACGAGCTGTCGAATTGCTGGTGGCTGCCACGCCAATCTTGACCAAACAGATTCCCGGCGTGGTTTCCATCGGCGATCTGAAACCTGGCGAGGTAAAACATGTGACATTGGACGGCAAGGTCGGTACGATTAACGCCGCCGCACAGGAGGAGTTGACGCTGATTTTACGTGCCAAGTCTCCCTTAGTTCGGCTATCGTCCGCCAAGAAGTTTCTGGTGGTGATGAAACCTGCGTCAACGGTGGAAACCGCAACCCCGGTCGATGTCGATCAGCTTCCAAAACGGACAGGCCTACTCAAACAGCCGAAGGCTGTAGGCATCGTCATCGGTGTGGGGCGATTTCGAGAGAGCGGCATTGCCGGCGTCAAGTATGCGGCGCGAGATGCGGAGGTCATGGCCGCGTATCTCAAATCGATCGGAGGGATTCCTGACGAGCGTGTGCGCGTTCTCGTGGACACCCACGCCCTGAAGAGCGATCTAGTCGTGGTGTTAGAAGAGTGGCTGCCTAAGCAGGTAGATCCCGCCACCGTCGTCTATGTTTCGATCATGGGACGGGGAGTGGTTGAACCTGTGACCGGCGCCGTGTCGATCATGCTGTTCGACAGTACGACCGCCTCAGGCGCACGTCTCTACTCGCTTCGCCGGCTGCAGGAATCCTTGGCGAAACTACCGATTCAGCAGGCCGTTGTGATGCTCGACCTCTCGCTCGATCTGGCGCCGGGGAAGGAGAGTGGTGGAACGATCGCTCCTTCGTGGGGGCAAGAGGGCGACAAGAAAGAAAAGATTATGTGGATGATCGGGAATCGCGCAGTCCAACAGGCACACGCATACGATTCCGGGCAGCATGGACTGTTTACCTATCACCTCTTGAAAGGGTTTGGCGGCTCAGCCGATCTTGACAAGAACGGCATGATCCTCGCCGGCGAACTCTGTGCGTACACCAAGTGGCAAGTGTTGAAGATGGCCCAGGAGGAGTATGGCAACAAACAGGAGCCCCTCTGCCTACCTGGACCAGGCCAGGGGGCGGTGGTCAGGTTACAGCCAATGGCCCAGTTCAAGTAATCAGGATTTCAGAAACGCGCATTCCAATCACATCCTTGCTGCACAGAATGGATTCATTGACAGGCCCAAAGCCCGGTCTGTATCATGGCCGATCTTTTCGAGCGTCCGTGCCCACTCAGATTATCTGCTCCTAGCCGGCGTAGCTCAGTTGGTAGAGCAGCGGTTTCGTAAACCGCAGGTCGTCCGTTCAATCCGGATCGCCGGCTCCATTTTTTCAGCGACTTAGCAAGAGGTCGCTAAGTCTTTGGTCTGGGCGTAGTGAATAGCGTAGGGGAATATCGCTCAAAGGAAGCGTGGATTTGGTATCCCACCAATTCTTAATAGCTTCCCGCTGATACACCATCAGTGGGTATATTTTACGATGGCTTCGTCCCCATCCTCCAGACAGACATCTCACGCCGCTCGTCCTTCATTTCACGCTTCCCGAGTTTCAGGCTCACCGATTCACGAGATCTCACACATCTTCTCGCGAGATTTCGCAAGTCACGAGATATCGGCGCTTGCCAATTTCCCATCACCTGATTCTAAGTCGCTGAACTTCCGTCGGTTCGTTCGATTCTACCGTCCTGGCATCGATGCTGCTGTAGGCACTCGGCATAGGGTCATCCACTCACAACAAGGAGCAGCATGATGACGACGATTTACGATTTGGTCACAGCTCACCTCCCTATCACCACCCGACGGTCCAACCAATTACATTCTGCGCCCGAGAGAGGAA
>Ga0134127_10000400_pt1 | contig 42542 bp, 64 predicted proteins | sample KB31753_FD_96459 | JGI IMG/M metagenome (GOLD analysis project Ga0134127, IMG submission 96459) | Terrestrial soil microbial communities with excess Nitrogen fertilizer from Kellogg Biological Station, Michigan, USA - KB3-175-3 | ecosystem: Environmental > Terrestrial > Soil > Unclassified ...
CCGTCAGAACATGGACGCAGGCGCCCGCTAGGCGCGAACCGCCGCGGGGAAAGGGAATCCTACGATGGCAGACGAAGCCCAGAACCAACCTCCGGTGCAGCCCCTGAACCCCGATCTTGCGGGTTATCCCGACACCAACTCACTGGTGCAGGGCTACCGCAACTCGAGCGAAGAGGGGAAGCGCCAGCGCGAGCGCGCGGACAAGGCTGAAGCCCTGCTGGCCCAGGTATTGACCCAGCAGAACGGGGCGAACCCCCGGCAGACCGTCCCCAATCGTGCCACGGCAGCCGACCGGTTGATCGAGTTCGGCATCCCCGTGGATGCGATGCGTGAGGTCGTTGGAGAGCAGATCGCGGAAGCATTCCGCCCGATCTCCAACGGTATCCGGGCACGTCAGCAGATCGTCGGGGCACACCCGGACTATGTCCAGTTCGAGACCGACGTGGCGGCATTCCTGGAGAGCGATCCGGAACTCAAGTCGGATTACGACCGCATGTTCGAAGCGAGCCCGGTTCGTGCCATGGAGTACGCCTTCTTGAAGTTCGGGGACTCACGGCGGAGAACTCTGGGGGATCAGCAACCTGCGAACCCACAGGGTCGTGCCGACGCGAGCATCCCAACGAGCCGTGCCGGAGAAGGGCGACGCGCCCCGCAAGCGGACTCCCAGGTTCAGGAAGCCTTCGAACGCTTCCAGAAGTCGGGGTCCTCGAGGGACGCACAAGCCTACGCCCGCGCACGTCTTCATGGCGTGATCTCGGATCAGTTCCTGAACCAGTAGGGGCTGATTCAGGAGGTATAGGGATATGCCGGGCGGTTTTACCCTTCCTGCCAATCTATACTCCGCATTTGACGCGGGGTTCTGGCCGTCGGGAACGGCGGTCAACCATGAGGACCTGGTCGATGTCGTGACCATCCTCGATTCGTTCCAGACGCCGATGTTCTCATCGGCACCGAAGATCCGCGCCAAGGACGTGGTCCACTCGTGGACCATCGACACCTTGGCTGCGACGGCAACGGCGGGTGTCCCGGAAGGTGTCGACTTCTCCGGTGACACACTGACGGGCCCGAGCCGGTTGGTGAACGGCACGCAGATCTTCCGTCGTGACGTACTGGTTTCGGACCGCGAGCGGGATGCGAATCCTGCGGGCATCCGAGATATGTACGAGCACCAGGTGATGAAGGAGTTCAAGGTTTGCGCCCGCAACTGCGAGAGCAGGCTTTGGGCATCGACGCTGGCTTCGACGGCTTCGGCTTCGGGCGCGGAGGCGTTGTCGAACGCGCCTTTGATGGCCGGATTCCGCGGCTTCGGTATCACCACGGCGGCTTCGGCCTCTGGCGGTGTGACCACGGCTGACATCGTGACGCTGTCGCAGACCCTGTTCGAGAACGGCGCGGAGCCGGACTCGATCTGGTTCGCGCCGGCCAACAAGCGTCAGTTCGTGAATGCGACTGTCAGCTCGGGCTCGGGCAACGTCCGCAACATCGCGGCGACCGACCAGCGGCTGGTGGCGAACATCGACGTGTTCGAGACGCCGTTCAACCAGTTGTACGCGGTCATCACTGACCGTTTCATCCCGATCTCGACCAACTCGGCTTCCGGTGCGTACTACATCGGGGACCGCAGCATGGCCAAGATCGCGTTCTTCCGCCCCCCGCAGCACAAGCCGATGGGTAAGGCGGGCGATCACACGCGCGGCCTCGTTTTGTTTGAGTGCACCCTTCAGCTCGACCATCCGTCGAGCTGGGGCGCGATGTTGGGCGTGACGAACGGTTAAGCATCCCCCGATTCCGTAGCTCGTCGGTCTATCCTGTGGGCCCCTTCGAGGCTGTTAAGTCTTCAGGGCGACCGACGAGCGCGGGATCAGGAAAGGAAGTGGACCATGCCGGTTGACAGAGAGAATGGCAGCCCTCCCTACATCGCCAATCCGGCGACGGGGAACAAGCACAGCCAGACGCGCGCGCTCCGTATCATCGCTCGCAATCAGGGTTACGACCCCGACGCCATCTATGCTTCCGATGGCAGCAGTCGCGTCGTGGGCTCGATGCAGCCTTGGGACCGCGATCCGACCACGTTGTCGCATTCCGTTGCTCGAGAGATTCCGGGCGGCGTCGTGAACAACTGGCAGGATGGCGGCGACATCGCCACGAGCCTCGGGTTCGACCAAGCACCTCCGTTCTCCCATCCGGATCCGGAGAAGGAGAACAAGGTGCGGCACACGTCGGGGGCGGACCCGTTCCCGGGTATGCCGGGAGCGAAGTAGCCATGGCCACCGCACCGATTCAGGGACAGGAGCAGACGGAGCAGCGCCCGAACTTCCATACCGAAGGCGAAGGAACGGTCTTCAAGGGGGCGCCGAATGAAGACTTCTCTGGCGGTAAGGCAATCTCTCCAGAGTTCAAGAAGGCGCTCAACCAGTAGGAGGTTCACAATGGGAGTGGTCATGCGCGGAGGGACGTCTGGGTGTCGCCACGATTACTTGGCCCCGGTGCCGAGTTCGGGCTCGAGCCAGCCGGTGCTGGACACCTCGGGCTCGGCCACCCAGCCGGGTGTCTACACCAAGGCGAACGACTTCTCCAAGAAGCACCGGGAGCAGGCGACCCCGGACTTCCTGCCGACGTCTGCGAGCATTCCCGAGGGGTCCACGGACGTACAGGACCCGAAGGCGACCACCGGGGGGTCTCAGGACGTCTTCAAGGGTGCTCCCGACACGGGAACGAAGGGTGGCCCTGCAGTCCCGGGTCATGACTGAGTTCTTCTACGCGGGCAACTCGGGCAAGACGGAGTTAGACGACTCGTTGAACCCGGACATGCTCATGGCTGCGAACCCGGCCTACTATGGCCCCAAGTTCCAAGCCATCGCTGACCTCAGGAAGCTGGATGATGGGACGCTCCACAAGGGGAACGAGTTCCGCCGCGTGGCGAGCTTCGTCAACATCCCGCTTTTCCGTGGAGCCGTGAACCTCTTCAATCCCGACTTCATGAAGGACAAGAAGAAGTTCTACGAGTTCCTGGACCGGCACTTGGAGTACTGCACCTACGACCGCAGGAACCGGGGGATGATGACGGCTGGGGATCGTGCCAAGCTGCCACTCTCGGTGCTGGGTCTGGATTACCCCGGAGGGCCGGAGACGGCGGAAGGATGGGACCCGGTGGATGTCGAGCCCATGGATGCGGTGGTGGTCAAGGCGGAGGATGAAGCCGTGAAAGAGGCTCAGGGATGAGGCCACTGAAGATCTACACGCTGATTCCCCACCGCCACTCAGCATCGTTCTACTACCGCTGTTCGCTCCCCATCGACACCGCTGCCGTGTTGGGCTTGCCGATCAAAGCGGTCATCGACGTCAACGACGCCTCGGTCACGGCAGAAGAGCGGGTCAAGCAGTTCTGTGACGCGGACATTATCATGCTCTACCAGCCTGTCGGGGAGCATCCCGTTAACAACATCAACGGCATCAACTCGTTCCTGCCCTCGAAGAGTGATGGGGAGTGGAAGTGGGCGCCCTCGGTGGTGGTGGAGACGGACGACAACCTGTTCAACGTCTCGCCTCTGAATCAGGCGTTCAAGTCACTTGGTTGCCGGGACATGAACGGCAATCTCCTGCCCATCGGCCACACCATCGGCGTGGTGCAGGACGGGATGCGGAAGATCCTGTGGAAGGACGGGGAGAAGGGATTTTCCCTGATCCGGAACCGCCAGACCGTTGCCAGCTTCAAGCGCGTGCTGCAGATGGCGGACCAGGTCCAGTGCTCGACTCCCGAGGTCCAGAAGGCGGTGGAGAAGGAACTGACTCCAAGGCGTATCCGCACGTTCCCGAACATGGTGCGGTTCGACCACTACCCGCAGGTGGCACTGGCTGAAGAGCCCGACAAGATCAAGATCCTCTGGCAAGGTGGCATCGCCCACTACGAGGACTGGTTCCCGCTGAAGGACGCTGTGGGCCGCATCACCAAGAAGTACCCGCAGGTCCACTGGATCATCTGGGGCTCGCAGTACCCGTGGGTGAACGAACTGATTCCTGCCCACCGGTACACGTTCCACGACTGGTGCCCCTACCAGGAGTACAAGCTGCGCCTGTGCATGATGGGACACGACATCTCGCTGGCTCCCTTGACCGATAACATCTTCAACTGCTGCCGGTCGGGCATCAAGTGGTACGAGGCATCGGTGCTGAAGAAGCCCGCGGCGACGCTGGCGCAGAACACCGGGGCTTACAAGGCTGAGGTGCAGGACGAGCAGACAGCGCTCCTGTTCAACAACGCGGCGGAGTTCGAGCAGAAGCTCGAGCGTTTGATCGAAGACACGACGCTCAGGAAGACGCTGGCCTCCAACGCCAAGCAATGGATGTCGGAGAACCGGGACGCGATGAAGCTGACGCCCGGTATCATCCAGTCGTGGGAGCAGATTCGTGAGGACAGGAAGCGCGAGCAGCCGCCGATGAGTGAGGCGGAGTGGACGGAGATCGAGGCTTTAGACCGCGCCGAGCAGGAAGCCGAGATGGGAGCCACGGATGACGCTGTTCCAGCCCTCGCTGAAAGCGGTTAGCGCCGCTTGCCGGGAGATCGCGGACTCCGTCGGCGCCTCAGCCGACTCGGAGATGTTGGTTCGCGCCGGGAACTCGTTGAACGCCGCGCTGCAGCATTTCAACAACCGCGCGAACTGGAACTACACGCTCACCGAGGGCCCGACGCAGATCGTCTTGGCCCCATTCACCGTGACGGGTATCACCGCGTCTGCGGGCGCAGCGTCGGCGGCTTGCCCAACCGGCCACGGTATCGTCGCTGACGACTTCATCTCCGGTAATGGGTTCGGTATCGGGATGCGGGTCTCGGCCACGGCAGCGAGCGGATTCGGCTTCTACGGGACCGCCAGTGGCTTCACCGGTACTGCAACTGCCAATGCGACCTTCACGCGGGATATGTACTCGCTGCCTGCGGACTTCAAGGCCCCGTACAACTTCAGGCTCCTGGCGTCCCAGCGCTATCTGATGCCGGTCGGGAGAAGGCTCTACGACCGGTCGATCTCCAGCGAGCAGACGAACAACAGCGTCTACTACTACGACGTGTTCATGTTCGGCTCGCGGGGGAAGGTCCGAGTCCTGCCACCGCCGGCTGCCTCCGACGTGCTGATGACGCGCTACTACCGGCGCATGACGATGATGGACTCGGCCCTGGGGACCGCTGACACGGCGGCTCTGGACATCCCTCAGGACTTCGAACTCTACTTGGTGTCATGGGCCAAGTGGCACTTCCTGACGGACAAGGCAGACGTGCCGGAGAAGCGCTCGCAGACATGGCTCGCCCTTGCTGAAGAGGGTTTGAAGACCATGCTCCAGTTCCAGACCCGCCAGCCGGACGAGGACCTGAGGTTCATCCCCGGGCAGTTCTCGGGGCTCGGGAACTTCGGGGATTCTACGGTCGGCTTCGTCGACTGGAACTACTAGCGTCATGGGCCGCCTGACGGAGCCCCTGACCTGCGGTCTCGTCACCGACCGCGACCCTGCACTCTTGAAGCCCGGACAGTTGCAGGGCATGAGGAACCTGGTCTACCGGAACGGCGCCGCTGCCCTCTGCCATGCCAGAGGCCGGTCCCAGTTCGGGGTGGTCTCCGCCGCCACGACTGCTGTGGCAGGTTTGCGGGACATCCACTTCGACAACGGCGACTTCTACCTGGTGGCGATGGCGGGGACCAAGTACCGCTACGCGGCTGTCGGGGCGACGGGGACGTTCGCGGATCTGGCGACCATTACCTCAGGTACGAGCCTCGAGGTGGTCCACTACCGGAACCGGTTCTTCCTGATGAACGGGGCGTCGGCTGATTCCTCGGCCATCGGGACGAACGTCGTCGCTTACCTGTCAGCGACCAGTGCCGGCTCCGCCATCCAGACCCGGAGCCATGGCCTCCTGCCAGTGGAAGCGGCTCCGAATGTCGTGACTGCGGCGGGGGCATTCTCCCAGACGGTGACGGGGTACTACGAGTACTGGACGACTGAGGTCGCCAAGATCACGCAGGATGGGGCCATCCTGACGCTGGAGTCCGCCTATTCCTCGGACAACGGCGTCACCACCGTTCAGATCACCGCCACAGGGCAGCAGCCACTGATCTCCCTGCCGACAGTCCGGAACACGAACACGACCCACTGGCGGGTCTACCGAAGCCCTAAGAAGGACCTAGGGACGGACAAGAAGTTCCCGGTCGGATTCATGATCGCGGAGCTGGCTACCGGAGCTTCGTCGCACGCTGACACGACGGCCGTGGCATCAGCATCGAGCTTCCCGGCGACGTTCAACTCGACGGGCTACTACTTCGGCTGGGCGTCAGCTTCGAGCATGATCTCGGACAACGGCGTCTATGCCTCGGGTACGGTCGGGTCGACCATCACCAATGTCCAGCAGAGCGCCTACAACTTCTCGCTCGGCGGGTTCACAGGGGTCGTCAAGGGCATCAAGGTCGAAGTTGAAGGCTATGTCAGCGCTGGCTCTGCCCCCTGTCCTGTCACTGTGACCATCGGTAAGCGGAACGCCAACAACGGTGGACGGCTGTTCCAGACGAACGTTGCTCGCTTCGGTCAGCGTCCCTACTTGGTGGACGTGGCGGCTTCCAAGAGTGGGCAGTTCACGAGCACAAACTCGGCGGCCCCGACACTGTTGTCACTGGGCGGGTCAGACGACCGCTGGTTCCCGACCAACGACACGGGCCTGATCGACACCGACTTCGACGCCACGTTCATGGTCGTCCTGACGGTGGCCAAGGCCAATACGACGGTGGGTGTGGACTTCGTCCGCGTCACTGTCTACTACGGGGCCTCGGTGGACTCGACGGTCCAGTTCCCGACGGTCGTCTACACGTTCGGCGACATCACGGCCCAGGTCGCCAAGAACTTCCCGCCGCCCTCGTCCAACACCGGGGACCTGTTCCAAGACCAGTTGGTGGTGAACGACATCTTGAATCCGAGCATCATCCGGTATTCATCGCCGGGGGATCCGGAGTACTTCCCACCGACCTACTACATGGACTTCGAGACCCGGGAGAACGACCAGGTCAAGGCCATCCGGGTCGTCAACAACCGGTTGATCGTGGGGCTCAACACCTCCATCCATCGCGTGAACTACCTGCCCTCGGAGCGGGACTCGAGTTTCGACCGCGGCAAGGCATCGGAGGTCATCTCGCGCTTCTACGGCATCGTGAACGCGATGTGCTGCACGACGATCACGATCGATGGGGAAGCGGAGTTGTTGGCCTTCATCTCCAACAAGGGCCTGCACACGACCGATGGGTTCAACTTCATCACCCGGAGCAAGAACCAGGACTGGCGGCTCTACCAGTCACTGACGGCGACGAGCACGCCCATCGCACTTCTGAACGACCCGGAGAACCGGGAGCTGCTGTTCTACTTCCGCTGCGATGCGACGGCCTACGGGAACGAGACGTACCAGTGTCTGCACGCGAGCTACGCGCGGGAGGACATCGACCGCGACGGCAACTTCAAGTTCTCGGGTCCTGTCAACCATCGCAACTTCGCCAGCAGCAACTTCGCCAGTCTTGAGTCGGCGTGGGCGGTGGCGAGGACAGACGGCAGCACGGCCATCTACACGGGCTATGGCGGGTCGGGTGCTTCTGCGACGGCTGCGGGGGCGGGGTCGGTGTACTTCGAGACCGGTATCAACATCCCCTCTCAGAACAAGAACCTGCGCTTCAGGACCCGTCGTATCTATGCCGCAGGGATCACGGCTGAGTGGACGCTGGACGACATGTACGGGTACTGCGGTGCCAACTCTGATGGGTCCACGAACGACGCGAATATCTCCTATGTCTTCATCGGCACCAAGACCAACGACACCGGTCTCATCAATCTTGGTGGAGGAAAGAACATCCAGCTTCAGGGACAACGACTGCACAAGGTCAGTCCCAAGCTGGTGACGGAGGGGCTGGAGGTCAGCGCCAACATCACGGCGACGGCGAACGACTTCCAGCAGGAGTTCATCGTGCTGGGCTCGAGGAACTTGGGTCCCGAGCAGGCGGGGACGTGAAAGATTTCCCCGGGATCCCCTTCGCCTCGCTGCCGGATCCCACGGCCCCGGACTTCTCCAACCGACTCCGAAACATACTCGGCTCCATCGACGCATGGGCACGGGATGCTTCTCAGGGAATGTCACGGCTCAAGGCAGGACAGGCTCCCGGAGGGTCGGGGTCGTCAGTCTTTGGGAACTCGACGGTCACGCTGGCGAACGCGGGTAGTAACTCGGTCCAGCCGGTGTCCCAGTCCGGGAATATCCAAGAGTGGCGGGACTTCTCGGGGACGTTGCGGGTCGCCATCGACCAGTTCGGGTTCCTGCGGTTCACGGCGAGTACGTGGACGATCTTGACGACGAGCGCCAATGCTGGCGTGACCACGGGGGGAACCCTGTTCGGTCAGGGCCTGAGCATCATCACCTACCCGGGCGGAGTGACGGTTGCAGGAATCGACGCGACAGGGGCTGCGAGTTTCTCGAATCTTTCTGTAGCGTCTGGGCAGATTGTTGTGGACGCCGATGGATTCGTCGATTCGTTCACCATCAAGGACAGCGGCACAGGATTCATCGGTACCTTGACTTGGGTGGGCATGGGCTCGGGTGATGTCGTCACCATCCCCGCAGGTACTGCCACGCTACTTAGCGGCAGCAATACCATCAATGTCAGCAACAAGACGCTCCTGACATCGACGGTGGTCCGCTGCAACACCGCTGCCGGGGTGACGTTCCAAGACAACACCGGCACGACGAAGCAGATGCGGTTCGACCTGTCAGGGATCACCGCAGGGACCACGAGAGCCCAGAAGTGGCAGGACACCGCAGGCTCAGTGGTCACGGTCGGCAACACGGCGTCGGCCTCGGGTGTCTTGGGGACGATTGCTCTCACCGCCCAGACCAACAGCATCGCTGTCCAGACCATGCTCACGGGCAATGCTTCGAGCGCCGGACTCTACCGGCTGTCGTTCTACCTGAAGACCACGACGGCTGGTTCTGGTGGGGACGTGGTCAAGGTGACAGCGGCGTGGAATGACGGCGCGGCCCAGACGCTGGATGTCCCGATGCTCAACGCCACGGCCATCGTCAACAACCTGGACCTGGGGACCCTGAACGCCTTCGTCCAAGGTTCCATCGTTGTCAAGGCAGCCGCGAGCCAGAACGTGACGTTCACGACCACGGTAACCAAGGCTGGAACCCCGCAGTACAGCGTGGACGCCCGGATAGAGTCACTCGGCTAAGATATTGACTGGGGGGTTAGGGGTTCCTACGCTCCCCGACGACTGGAGGGTTGCGATGTCCATGATGCCGAACTTGAGCGGGCTAACCCCGACGTCGGGTCTGACTGCCGGTGGTGGTGCTGCAGCGGCCGGAGGCATGAGCCCGCTCCTGTTGCCGCTGCTCCTGTCCTTCGGGCCCTCTGTGGCCGGGAAGTTCTTCGGCGACCCGATGGAGAAGCTGAGGCGGCAGATCCTGAGTCTCCTTACCCCCCAGATGATCGCCAAGATGACCCAGCAGTTCTACCAGCAGGCCATCTCGAGCCCGGCCTACTCGAACGCCCTGGGGACCATCGCCACCGGGGCCAACGCCACAGCCAACACGGTGGGGGCGAACCTTGCTGCCCGGGGTCTGGGGACCACCGGTACGGGAGCAGTCCTGAGCGGTCTGACTCCTTCGCTGGTCGGGGCCCAGACCTCTGGCTTGAGGGCGGGGGCCTACGAGTCCTCGCGGCAGCAGGCGCTGGACACCATCAGCAAGCAGATCGAGGCTCTCTACAAGACCTCGGGACCCTCCCAGACCCAGCAGTTGTTCTCCGGGGGGCTATCGGCGTTCTCTCCCTATCTGGAGTCCTATCTGCGGAACAAGTTCCCGAGCCTGATGCCGACGAGGCCGTGACATGAACTACAACATCCCGCTGGACCCGGCGGCCTTCGCCACCCTCCAGAACACCATGACCGAGGGGGCGTTGAAGTCGTACATGGAGCGGGCGGCGGCGGAGACCCAGAAGCAACTGCAGCAGACCACGACCGCGGCCACCCAAGAGGCCCAGAGCGCCTCGCAGGACTACCTGCAGGCGGCCCAGCAGCCGGTCCCAGAGCCTGATGCACTGGCCCAGTTCGTTCCCTCGCTGCTCGGTAACATCGCCTCGGTCATCTCCCAGAACCCGAGTTACCGCGAGCAGGCGCAGAAGGACATCCACGAGAAGCGGCAGGACCTGCGGCAGAAGCGGGCCGACAACCTTATGGCCTTGAAGGATATGTGGGACACGAAAGCGAGGCTGGCGGCGAATGCCGGGGACCGCGAGGCGGAGATCAATGCGCGGTTAAAGGTCGAGCAATTGTCGAAGATCGCGGAGCAGATGCTCGAGACCCAGCGCGAGGCACATGGGATTGAGCTCGAGAAGCTGAAGCAGAAGGGTGACCGAGAGCGGGACGTGGCCGCCAAGGAGATCGCTGGTATCCGTGCTGGTCAGGACGCCACGGCAGCGGAGGAAGCGGCGTTCGGGAATGCGGTCTACACGACCCGGGCTGGGAACACGTTCTTGGACCTGACGAACGTCGGGACGCCGAAGCAGAAGGACAAGGCCACCCAGTACGCCGCCACGAACAAGATGACCCCGATAGACAAGAACGCCGCCACCCAGTTGCGGACGATGGACGAAGTGCTCGGGGGATTGGACCAGATTGAATCCGTGTTGGGACGTGTTCTGCCACACCAGACCGGTAACGTGGTCCGGGACTTCATCACCCGGCAGGCCGTGGGGGCGAAGAACGCCGCCCAAGCTGCGAGCCAGGCTGGCTCTGAGCAGGCAGCTTTCGGCAGCACCTACCCGCTGGCCATCCGCAGTCTACAGGCTGTGGCGGCAGGGCCGGGGTCCGGGTTCCGGCTGAACCAGGCAGAGATCAACATGATCCAGAGGCGCTGGCCGCGGTTGAACGACAACATCGAGACGGCCAAGGCGAAGCTCGCCTGGGAGCGCTGGTTCCTTCAGAACAAGGAGAACAGCTACTTCAAGCGGGACTGGCGCGTGACCGAGGAACCTATCGTTCCCGGGATGCCGGTTACTGGAATCCTCTCAGGGCCTCAGGGGACGCAGGGTGTCAGGCGGGTCAAGGTCAAGCGGAAGTCGGATGGGCGGACGGGCTACATCAACGACAACGACCCTGACTTGAAGTCCGGTCTGTTCGTGCGGGTCCCTGATGGCCAGTAACTCGTTCGTTCCCGACACGGTCCCGGTCAAGGGCCACTCGCGGAAGATGCCGGCCAAGCGCGACACGGCACGGACGTCATCCTTCGTTGAGGAGGAGCCGGGGTCTGCGAGCATCCCGCGTCCGGACTTCGCCCCGCTCGAGCAGCAGGCGACCGAGGACCATCCGGAGACGGCATTCGGGCAGCCCATCAGGCAGCGTCGGGATTTCACTCGGACCGCAGCCAACCTCGCCGGCATGGCGGGGTCCCTGCTGGCTCCGGAGGTCAAGATGGCGGGGCCGATGGCTGGTCTTGTTGCCAAGGCCCCAGGGTTCATACAGCCGGTACTGAATGCAGCGCCCAGCGCCCTGAATCGTGCTGTCTTTGCTGCCGGCGGGGCTGCTGCTGTCGATCCCCATGAAGCCCTGCCCAACGCTGTTGCGTCTTTGGCCGGGGAACCTCTGGCTGGGGCCTTGAGTTGGGCAGGCAGAGGAGCGATGGGTGTTGCTCTCAAGGCTGCCCCGAGAGAGGCAGCGACGGCGGTTCGGGAGGGCATCCCAGCGACTTCAGGGGGAGTCCGCAAGCTGTTCGGGAAGATCGGACAGGTCGGCAATGACATCAGGGCTGCCGTGACCCGGGCTTCCCGAGGCGGGAAGTTGCGGCTTAATCCGCAGGGAGTGGCGAAAGAAATCGAGAAGCGGGTCCAAGCCGATCTTGGCAAATCCAGCACCATCGGTGCTGCGGAACTGGACAAGCTGGCAGACCTCAGGGCTCAGTTTGAGAAGAATAGTGGAAGTGCCTTGAAGTTGGACCAAGCTCATGTGTTCAAGCAGAGCGCTGGGGCTGAAGCCTCGCCACAGTTCGTTCGCCTTGAGAACGGCCAACAGGTCCAGCTCCCGAGCGACCCGGTCAAGCAGTTGTGGAAGCTGCATGAGTCCGAGGTCTTGAACGAGACGCTCCGCAAGGTGGTTCCTGAGTATGAGAAGTTGAACGCTCGCCAGTCCGAGTTGATCGCCCTGAAGAACGTGTTGGCTCCTGACATCCCCGGACGTCTGGGTGCTGGGGCCAGGTTCATGCAAGTGGCGACCAGTCCTGCAGCGAGAACCATCGGTGGGGCGACGGCTGGGGCGATGCTGCCGGCCCATAGTCCCGGGGCGAGGGTCGAACATGCGATGGCTGGGGCCGCACTCTCCAACCCCGCAGTCCTTTCCTATCTGGCCTTGATCGCTAACAACCCGGCGCTACTGAGACTGGTCGGACGCAGCGGTCAGGCTGTCTATGGCGCGGTGGGCCAGTGACCCTTGACCGTACTCAACGTCTATCACCGCACTTCCTACTTCGGGAACTAATCCCCAAGGACTGCACCGAGGTCCCGCCGTGGATCTTGGGGGAGCTGTCGGACCTCTGTGCAGAACTGCTGGAACCCATACGGGTCAAGTTCGGCCCCCTGGTCATCCACGATGCCTACCGTCCCTCGGAGTTGAATGACCGGGTCGGGGGTGTGACGTCTTCTGACCACTTGAATGGCAGGGCAGCCGACTTCCATGTTACGGGGAACCTCGACAGGTCATGGCAGGAGCAGACCATCGAAGCGTTCCACTGGACGAGGACTTACCTGAATGGCCGGTTCGGCCAACTCATCCTCGAGGACCATCGGAAGGCCCTCTCTAACCAAGCGAAGCTCTGGGTCCACATCGCGATGCCATCGGAGAAGCATCCGGGTACGAGCCGGGACTTGAACTCGGTCCTGGTCTCGCTGGAACCCAAGCGGTACGTGTCACTGACGGAGTCGGTCACAGGCGTTGGGTAGAGAGTGAACTGGGCCGTCGCGGCGGGGAGGTCCCCCCAGACTCGCCGGGCCATGAGTGGGGAGATGGAAGGTGACTCAATGGCTGACAGACCCCAAGAGCATCGCGCTTATAGCTGGAGCAGCGGTGCAACTCATCATCACGGTGTGGCACTCGCGACAGACGGCAGCGGTGGTGGAGGAACTGGTGGAGTGGAGGCTCCAGGTGGTGGCTACGCTAGCCGCCCTGGAAACCAAGTCGAACCAGGCCCAAGAGGAGATTCTAAGGCTTCGCAACCTGCTGGAGAAAGCGTGACCAGCCTGATCTCGCGGATACGGGCCACGAATCGCAGGGCATTCTTTCTCGCAATCGGCAACATCCTCTTCTGGTCAGGGTTGATCGCTGTATTCATGCTGATGAAACGATAAGGAGGTCGCTCGTGGATGGATTCCTGAAAGCCCTGCAGGCGGTGTTGAACGCGGTGAACGAGCCCACCATCAAGGCGGCTCTGGGGTTCGTCACCGGCATGGTGTGGACCCGGTGGCCCAACGCGCAGAAGAAGGCTATTCCCTTCGTCAACTTCATCGTCAGCGCAGCCTTGGGAGCAGCCCAGGTACTGCTGGCCCTCGCGACAGCCACAGGTCTTCATACGGCTGTTGCTGCGGCTGAACCATCGACGTGGGCCAAGGTGCTGGACGCCATCGTGGGTACGGTGGTGCCGGTGGTCGTCGCCACGGGAGTCCACACGGGCTGGAAGAACACGCTGGAGTGGATCTCGCAGGGCTACATGCTGTTCAAGAAGAAGTGAGGGGGCCATGGCGAAACTGAAGTTGGTGCAGCGGCGTGGAGAAACGACGGGGAAGATCGCATCGGACGTGTTGGCCATCGTGCCGAACGAGCACGCGCATGGACCTCATGCGGGGCTGGTAGCGGTTACGCAACGGGCAGGGGATCCGAACGTGGAGTTCGAGTTCGCTGACGGCCCCATCGAGGTGTCGGAGGACGAGTAGGGGGACGTCGTCGAGACGGTACCGTGAATCAGCCGGTGCGAGCCCTGAGGCCGGACCCCTCGGGGCTTTCCCTTTGGTAGCGCTTCAACTCCTGCTGGAGCCAGAGCAGGGTCAGCCGGCGGTCGATCTTCTTCCCCTTGTTGGCGAAGTAGAAGGCGTCGATCTCCTCCATCCGGCCGGGGAACCGGCTCCGGAACCACGCCTTGGGGTCGAACCCCGGGGGAGGCTCGTGCCACTTGAACTTGTGGCAGCCCGCACAGAGCGTCTTAGTAGCCAGCGGGACCCAGACAAGGCTCCGATAGCTCCGGTTATAGACGTGTGACCACTGCAGTCTGGTGGTCTTCCCGCACATTACGCAGCGGTAGCCATCCCTGGCGAAGACCACGGCCCTACAGGCGTCATCGAGCATCTTGTTGGTGATGGTGCCGCGGGCGACCAAACGTCGACGACGCAGGGGACCACGCCGTTTCAAGAATCCTCCGCGCTTCATGCTTCCTCCCTGAAACTAGGCCTTCTTGTCAAACGACACGACAGCAACGCCAAGGCCATCTTTCCATCCTTGTTGTGCATGCTTGGGGCAGACCCATGGCCCCGAATCGGTGGCGTATCGACTCAGAGTTATCGTCGTGATCCCGAGCAGAGAACATGGGTAGCAGACGTTCTTGCCGGCTGCTATCTCTGACTCGGCGGTACGTCCCATGGCTTGCCACGCATGTTCCATGGACTTGGGGTCGTCGGCGTCACCCCATAGCTTCCTGATGCCGACCTGCATCTGTCTGGCGTACTCATCAGCGAAGGTCATTTCTCCTCCCTGAAATAAAGGCCACCGGGAACCGTTTCCCACGATCCTCCCAGCCCGAACTCGACTGCCGCAGGCTGTCCGGTCCCGATGGCCACATTCGCCGTGCCGCCCGGGGTCATGGTGTATCCCATGGACGTCGCAATCCACCCGCACCACGCCCCAGGCACGACGCACGGCTTCACCCATGGATCTTATCGTCTGCAGCGTCGAAATCGAATTCAGCGTCGATCTCGCGCTTCAACGCATTACGCTTGCTGTTGTTGTCGAAGGCTTCGTAGCAGCGGGCCAGCGCCATCTCGAAGTCGAACGACAGGGGCGAAACCCTGACTTCGCTCATGTCCTTCCGGACGAAATTCTCCAATTCCCAGCCGGCCTCGTTGACGGCCCGGAGTTCCCGTATCAGCCGAGTGAAGTTGGCGGTGACCCGTGCTGACAGGGGTGAGTTGCCCCAAGACTCCCGCAGGGCGGTGAACTGGCGTTTGAGGACGATGCGCTTGGCTTCATCGGGCTGATGCTCGTGTTTCAGCTCGGTGATGATGACGCGGTCCCAGAGCTCGCCGGGGGAGATCTGCGTCCAGATGGCCATCAGAGGATCCCCGCATGACGCGCGTCAGCGGTTGCGAGGCGGGCGACCTCTCTTGCGTGGCGGAGTTGCTTCTTGGTCTCGTTGAACTCCCGGCCCATCTGGCTGGTCTTGGACTCGAGGTTGTGGAGCTTGACCAGTGCCAGGCTCAGTCCGGCGCGGACCTTCGATTTCCGGCTTTGTGGACGGTGCATGGAGGGAATCCTTTCTCGTGGTCTGGGTTTCCAACATGGCAATGCTCACTGCATGTTCGAGCTTCTCTATCTGCTCCGGCGTCCAATACACCGGCCGCACCGGCAACGGGCCTCTCTGGGCATCCTTCCAGCCATCTTGGGTCCAGAGCCAGATGGAGCCATCATCAGCGAGGGCGAACTCGGCTCGTGAGCCAGCCAACTGGATGATGCGGCGGGTCACAGCCATTTATCCAGCTTCTTGGGGGACGAAGCGAAGATGTCTTGACTGCTAATCTGTTCAAGTACATCGCGCAGGCTTAGAGCTGAATAGACGTCTCCGCAGGGCAAGGCCAAGTCGCTCTTGGTGTCCACCACCACGATGGACGGTGGCCTCAGTGACCACCATGGGCTGGGCTGAACATCGATCTTGAACCTCACGGCCGGGTCCTCAGCAGGCTGCCCCGGGGCCGACCCCGTCTCTTGGGTACTTCCGGAGCCGGGCCGTTGGGAACGCCAGCCTGAGCCGTCCTAGGACGTCTGGGGCGCTTCCGGGAGACGGCTGACAGGTCGGCGTCGACCTCCCGGCGGATGGCGAGCAGGATGACCTCCCGGATCTTGGCTTCCTCGGGCTCGGAGAGGGTGACCTCCCGGCCCTTCCAAGCCGCCAGCCGGTCGATGACGACCAACCCGACCTTGGCCAGAAGGTCGGGCCCGGCTGGCAGAACCCCTGAAACTAGGACCGACTTGGGCTGGGGGATCAGCGGGCTCGGCTTGGGACCGACCTTGGGCTTGGGCTGCTCGAAATCGACCTCTGGGTCCAGCCACTCCCTGGGGACGTCGGGGTCGGTCTCGAGGAGTCTCGGGGGCGGGGGGTCCTCGGGGCCGAAGCCCTGGATCTTGTGGGGATCGGGGAGGGGGTCTTTCCCCTGCATGGCCCGGATCTCGTCCAGTTTACCGGTCAGCGTGTTATCTGGGGACATCAGGTACCTCCTCGGGGTTCATCTCCTGCATCTGCTGGACCTGCCGCAGCAGGAGTCTTTCTCTCGCGTCACGGCAGGCTTTGGCGATCTCGTCGGGTGTGGCGTTGAAGGCCTTGGCGAGTCTCTCGATGACAGGTTCACTCGGCATGAAGCTACCGCACTCAAGATGACGCATGGTGGCGGGGGAGACGGTGGCAGCGAGGGCTCTATCGCGGGCGGTGTGGAATCCTGCCTTGGCCCCGATGGCAGCCAGGGGGGAGGAAGACAATCTGCGCCCGCGCTTCACTCTCATTCCAAGTCCCTCGCTGCTTCGTAGGCCAGGAGTGCGCCATCGAACAGCCTGTTCCCCGCGGCTCTCTCTTTATCCGAGAGCAGGTATTCCTGCCCCGGGTCGTTGACGGTGGTGCCGCAGCGGTAGAGCCAGACGTCATGGACGGGGGCGTGGTTCAACTCGGTCCAGATGCGGCCGTAGGTCTGGGCCTGCGCCACCATCTCTTTGAACGGCCACGATGGGTGCGCCTTCGATGACTTGATGTCCACGACGATGATCCCCTTGGACCCGACGCACGCCTCGTTGGTGGCGGCGACGTCCATCGTGCCGCCGACCTGCATGTCCTCGGAGACCATCTGCAGCTCGGACGCCACGAGGTTGAAGTGCTTCTCCTCCCACCAACGGCGGAAGCGGTCGAAGCCGTTCACCGATTGAGCGTAGAGGTCTTCCGGGAGGTCGTCGGGGTCCAAGTCTTCACCCCGGAGCCAGGCCTCGATACGGGCGTGGGTGATGGTCCCCAGGTCTGCAGCCTTGTCGCGCTTCAACTCGGCGAAGTAGACCGGCTCACCCTTGGCATTGGGTTTCGGGATCGGCATCAAAGCGTTGTCGCGTTCCACCTGAGCGTACCAGCGCAGAAGCGGAGGCTTTGCCAACGTCCCGAGGACAGTGGTCACGCCGGGACGGCGTTTGCCGGCGGCGTTGAAGTACTGCTGATGAGGTTTGGCTAGGTTGAGTTTCATTTCGTCACCACCCACGACACCAGCCGCCACACAGCCCAGATGGCAAATCCACCGATAGCAATTTGCCCGATAACGGTCAGAACCATTGCGATTTTCACGATCTTCATTCTCGTGTCTCCTTGAGTTTGGGCGGGCCGCCCACACCGACATCCCCGCGGATTTAAGCGTGGGCTGGCACCCGCCCACTTCCTAGAACGGTACGTCGCTGTCCTTCTTGACCGGCGTGCCTTCACCGAAGGCCTCGAACGGGTCTTTCCCGAAGTAGAGGGCCTCCAGCCCGACCCACGTCTCCTTCAGCGCCAGCCACTCGGCCTTGATCTCGGCGGACAGTTCAGCCTTGCCGACGGGGACGACCGAGTACTCGACGTCTTTCCCCTCACCGGCAGACGAGACCTTCAGGTCGTAGGTGGTGACATCGCCCCAGTCGTCATCCTCGAGCAGCGTATCCAGAGCGTTGTAGATGGTGGCCTGGGTGAACTCCCAGACCTGGATCATGCCCATGGTGTGGTTGTAGACCACCGTGGCCCAGAAGCGCCTTGAGGGCTGTTCCTTGCCATCGAGCCCGGGGCCCCACTTGGTACCGGTGGGGAAGAACTCGTCATCGCGGATGCGGATGGGTTTCTTCTCAGCGGTGAACTTGACGTGGCCGGTGATGAACTGGTCGGCGGGGATCAAGATACGGAGCCGGGCCTTGCGGTCCTTGTAGGATTTGAGGTCCTTCGCGTTGAAGAACTTGCCGCGGACGTTATCGGGCTTACCTGGGATCTTGCTCATTCTCGTGTCTCCTTTGGAAGAACGCGCGGCCAACCCGAGACCACGAGAAGGCCATCAAGGTTGCTTGCGGCCCCGAGACGGGGGCACCGCGCGAAAGTGTTCTCGTTGGCTCGTGTCTCTCTCGTGTCTCGTGATTCACCGTAGACTCTCGTGCTCGTGGAGTCAACATGATTCAGTGCCGGGTCGGTGACTTTCTTGCAGTTCACGCCCAGGAAGCAGAGGATCAGGCAGCCGATGACGAACAGGATGGCAGGCACGTAGATCACCAGGTAGCCGACGACGCGCAGCGCCTTCACGACCGTTTCTTTCCGCAATCGCGACACCGGCGATACGGTGCGACATACCAGACATCTGCTGGCGTTCCCCACCCGTGGGTCCACGCCCAATCATGCCACCCGAGCCAACAGAGCACCCGGTTCACGGCTTCTCCCCCATCACGCGGGCCACCGCCTCGCGATGCTCGCTCTCAAGGCTGCCGAGCATCCGCTGCTGCGCGAACGACCATACGCACCGCTCCCCGAACTCCCGCAGGGCCGACAGGTCGGAGGGGGCGGAGAGGGCGTCACGAGCGATTTGCACTGAGCCGGGTTCGTCGAATGCGCCGAAGAGCCGTTCCTCCGCGCCCGCATCGTCGAAAGCCGCAATGTTCGTCAGCGCCCGTGTCATCTCCGCGAGCCGCGCCTGCGCTTCGTCCCGTTCTCTGCGCGCTATCGCCAACTCGCCACCGATTCCGAACCGTCGCTCGTTCTCCCGCTGCGCGTCGGCGAGGGCGGCGAGCACGGTGCGGAGGTCGCTCTCCCTGACGCCGCAATGCGGGCACGAGTCTGTAGCGTCGTTCCAGCGATTGTCGCTCCGCAGTCTCTCCACCGCCTGCTGCACGGACCCCTCGGGCTGCGGGGGCGAGTGGTCAAGCGAGCACGATATGTGGACGCTACCGTCCTTGCCCACCATGCGGATGCAGTTCGATTCGATCACGATGGGCGTGGTGAGAATGGCGTTCTCTACCACCGGCCTCCGTTCCTCGGGCTGCTTCACGTCGGTCATCGGGTTACCCCTCCTTGTCGAACGCATCGACGGCGGCGCGCTTCGCCTGCCACTTCGCCCACACCTCGTCGCAGAATGCCGCGGTCGGGACGCACTCCAGCTTCCTCGCAGCCTCGGCGTTGTTCGAGAGCCCGCAGCCGAACGCGGCCCCGAGGGTGAACGCAGCATCGAACGCCGTTCGGACCTCCGCCCGGAGTAGGTCGCGCTCGGCGCGGAGACGCTCGACTTGCAGAGCGGCATTGTGCTCCTTCAGTCGAACGAGTTGCATGGATGGGTCCGCGCGGAAGCAAACGTGGTTCGGGTCCGGCATCCCATCGGCGTCCGCCGGCACGAAGTAGTAGCACGATCCGCATTGGACCAGCGGCATCAGCACTCGGTCAGTCACGGGCGGCCTCCGTTCGGTACATGACATGGAACTCCAGCTTGCCGCAGCGACGGCAGACGAACCCGCAGCCAAGACGCTTCTCCGTATCGCCGTCGCGGATGCTGACGTATCGGCTTGCGCCGTGGAATCCCATCCAGCAGAGCACGCGGCTCACTTCCTACCTCCCGGCCCGGCTGCGGCCCCGAACGGCCCGCTGGCGTCGGCGGGCGCGAGCCCTGAGCATTTCGGGCAGCGGACGAAATGCCAACCGTCGCACGGTTCCTCATGCGGCTTCGCGTGGGCATCCCGCCAGAGGGCTGACAGAACCGGGTGCGAGTCGTTCTCGTGCACCGGAACCCAGCCCGTGCCCTCGCAGTCTCCGTCGCATCCGTTCGGCGGCCCGAACGTGTCGTATCTGCTCGTGAACTCGTAGCTCATGTCGGGGATAATCTCCCGTATTTTGGCCTTCTCGGATTCCAAGAGGTCAACTTCCCAATGGCGTGTGTGTTCCCCGTGATTCATCACGGCTTCCCCTCCGAGTCAGGCGCGAGCGAGCGGATGGCGGCGCGGCACGAGACGAGTGCGTCGTAGAATCGCTTGACAGCAGGTTCGTGCGCGCCTTCGTCATGGTTGCCGAGCCCCATCCATTTCGCCGCGTTGTTGCCGGTGCCCGGAGTTGCGTCGCCGAAGATGCCACCGTCCCAAGCGCGGATGACAGCCTCGACTACGGGAACCCAGCTAGCCCGTTCCGCGACCTCGCCAGCGTGACGAGCGCGGGCGATGGCCTGGGCGACCTTGCGCTCGAAGTTGTGCCAGTCGCCGCGAAGCAAGGTGCGCGCGTCCTCCCAATCCTGCGGCGTGGGCTCTGGCGTGGGCGACTCAGAATGCGATGTCATCTTCTTCCTCCGGTTCGTCACCCACAACGACGTGTTCGACGGTCCACCATACGCGGAGTTTCTTGTCGCAGGACTCGCAGGCAGTTTTAAGCGGTTCGTCCCTCCGAGCATTGCCGATCAACTCTGCGAGGTCGGGCTGCGACGATCCGCAGTACGGGCAATCGCTCACTCCGGGCGGCGTGGGCGCGGTCATCGGGCCTCCGCGTCGAGCTTGTTGCGCCGGGCACAATCGGCATTCGCGTCGTCCTCGCTTCGAAACCATGCAACAGCCCCGGTAACGGCAACGATGCTCCCGGCCTCTCGGTCCGTGACGTGATACACGGTCCCCTGTTCGGGCCAGCCTACGACTCTCCACCGCGGCTTCGGCTTGCGCGCGGCCAGCGACTCGCGGCCCACGTCACAGCACACGCTAGAGGCGACCGGCGCACCATCGTAGCACTTGGACAGTTCCTCGCACGCCTCCAGTGCCCGGCGGTGCAGATCGGTCACGAGCAGGTCGGCCGCGTGGAGGGCTTTGGCAGCGTCCATGTCCCCCTGCATCTTGCCGACACCCTCGCACTTCGGGTCGCAGCATCCGGTGCGGGCTTCGTGAATCACGTCACGCACTTGCTCAAGGCTCATTGCGGCGGCCCTCCGATGTAGCTCAACAGCAGACAGGACCACAGGAACAGCGTGGCGATGGCCAGGGTCACGAGCCAGCCGGCGAAGCGGAGCGCGGCCCTCATGTGCGGACCTTCCCGCAATCACGACACCGGCGAAATGGCGCGATGTACCAGATGTGGATGGTCGGTGATCCCCATCCACGGTCCGATTGCCAATCATGCCATCCGAGCCAACAAAGCACGCGGCTCACCGGGCACGCTCCAAGTCGATCATCGCCCACAGCGCCCGGTAGATGAGCCTCCGGTGCCGGCCCTGCTGGTGCCCGGCGCGGTGGAGCCAGTAGGTGTATGCCGCGAGCCGGTCCACGAACGGGTCGGGCGAAGCCCAGGCGGTCTCGGCGGCGAGCTTGCACTTGGCATGACGTTCCATGATGCGGCCAGCGATGGCCACGATGCGGTTGATACGCTGGGCGTCGGTCATCGCTCCCCCTTCGCTTTACGGATGGCTTCGGCCAGCTCGGAGGCGAGCGAAGCCTCGCGGTTGCCGTGGCCGGTCAGGTTGAGGTCGGCCTTGTCGGTGAAGTAATCGAGGGCAGCGCCGGACGCGACAATCAACGGCGCGATTCTGAGCGCCAGTAGAGCATGCTCCTGCACGAGCCTGACGGTCTCCGCCTTGAGTCGTGCGACCTCGCCCTCAAGTTCCCGGGCGTGAGCCTGCTGGGCGGCGATGGTCTCGGCGGCCATGCGGGCGGCGGTATCGGATGCGTTGATTGTGGCGTTCAACTCGGCGCGGGTCGCGTTGAGAACGTCCTGCGTTTCGCGGTAGCGGCGTTCGGCTGTGGCGTGGCTCACTTCCCCTCCCCGGCGAGCGCGGCCTTCGCAGCGGCCAACGCCTTAGCAGCGACAGTTCGCGGATAGGTTACCGGCGGTCCCGAAAGCACGGCGAGCGCATTCACCGCGTCGTGGAGCGCATCCTCAAGCCTCTGGACTTCGTTCCGCCGGCCCTGAAGCCGCTCTTTCAAGTCGTCCCGCTCGGCGATGAGGGCGCGGAGATCGGCTAGGGCAGCGTCCATTACCGTCTTTCTGCTGCGACCGGGCGCGATTAGGTAGGCGAGCGCAACGTCTCCGGTCCGGGGCTTCGCGTTCGTGGTGGTCATGACTTGGGTTCCTCGCCAAGATAGAGGGAAATGGCGCGCTCAACGTCGGTGCCGTACGGGTAGTCACGATGCGTGAAACCCAGCGACGGAGCCTTGTCGTCCATGTCACGGCGGTAGAACGTCAACGCGATGCGAGCGGCCTCAAGTAGCGCCATGGCATCGCCGGTTCGGTAGCGGAAGTCCGCGTACATCGGGTCCAGAGTCGTGGTGGTCATGGAGTCAGTCCTCCCGGCTCTGCGCCACGATGCTGCCGCTGGCATCGGTGATGTGCCAGAACTCGGCCAGTCGTCCCATCGGAATCCAAGTGACCTTTGCCATCTCGTGTCCCCTTTCTCGTGGTCTCGCGGCGTGTCTCGCGCCGCACGTAGGTCAATATAGCCGCGTCCCATCCCAGCGTCAAGGGATATTTTCATGAGCACCCTCAGGTCTCTCTCCGCCCGCCTCGGTAGGAGCCTCGCCGTCAGGTAGTACGCCTACCAAGGAAGATCGCTTTCGCTCTCAGGATGCCTCTACACCCTCTGATAAGAGTATCGGTCACTCTATGCGCCATCTATAGGTCCGACTGCGCCACGCTCGATTCTCGAGCCTTGGGCGCAACGGTCTGACCCTGCTACGGCCAGCGGGGAGGGATTGCCAGCTCCCGCGCCAGGGAGTGTGTCAACCTTGACACAGTGCCCCTATGTGCAGTGACCCATGCACAGTGCGTGCAATGAGCTGTGGCACAGCATGTTAGGCTCAATGTGTACGATCTGGTACATGTGTCTACTTTGACACAGTGCACAGGTGAGCAGGAATGCCCAGGGGGGAGGGCACCCCGACGCGCGAGTGCGATTGACAAGTTACCCAAGTCCCGAGATATGGCAGAAAAATAGCGCCATAGGGCCCTTGACGCCTAGTTAGAGCGGGCATAGGTTGGGGATGCGGGAGTGAAGAGCCCTGACGCCCCCGGTCCCCGAAGCCTCCCGCAAGAAGCTAGCGACGTGACCATCACCACGTTGCGCCGGGGATCGGGTGTCAGGGCTAGAGACATGGAGGTTGGGCATGTTCGGGAAGGTCTTCCGAAGTCTTTGGGAGGGGAGCCTTTGCGGGAAGCCAGACGACCAGTTGGTATTCGTGTTCATGCTGGCGTCAGCGGATGCGGACGGGGTGGTGGACGTGGTGCCGTCGATCATAGCGCACCAGACGGGGCTCGAGTTGGACAGGGTCCAGGGGGCCATATACAGGCTGATGGAGCCGGATCCTGAGAGCAGGACGACGGACCACGAGGGGCGGAGGTTGTTGGCGGTGGGGGAGCGGTCGTGGGGATGGATGATCGTTAACTACAAGAAGTACAGGGCGATGCGGGATGATAGGGAGCGGCGGGAGCAGAACAACAGGGCTCAGGAGAAAAGACGCCGTCAGCCACTGTCAGCCGCCGTCAGCCAAGGTCAGCCACAGTCAGCCCAAGTAGAAGTAGAAGTAGACGGAGAAGTAGAAGCAGAAGAATCAACAGACATGGCGACTGGCGTCGCCGTGGGTGGGGTTCTGAACCTCACTAAACGTCAGAGGCCTGTGAAGCGGAAGACCCCGGAGGATGTCGAGTGGGAGCGGACGTTCCACGAGTGGTTCTGGCCCGCCTACTGGCGGAAGGCCTCGAAGACCGATGCCCTGAAGGCCTGGATGGGAATCGCCCCGAAGACCCAGGACATGGTCGAGTCCATCAACGAGGGGTTGCAGCGGCATAAGTCGGTGATCCTGTCCCGGGACAAAGACAAGCAACCCCACGCCTCGACCTGGTTGAACCAGCGCAGATGGGAGGACCAAGACGCATGAGACCGCAATCTCGGACCACAGCACCATCGGTCGACAACGCCTCGATGACCGCATGGGTCGCGGCTTTTCTTTCAGAGAAGCCTCTGACTTCCGTCAGGAAGGTGCTCGAGTGGCAGGAGTGGGCCATCGCTAAACTTGCATCGGGATGGACTCCGGATGCCGTGAAGAAACGGATCCGGGATGCTTGGGTCGAGTGGGTTCAGGCTGGGAACGTTGACCTCGAGCCCATGCCGCCCGAGCTCCTGAAGGCCCTGAACGATGTTTACAAGTTGGCCGATGAAGGCGGTACCCCAGCCCAATGTGCCGTGGTCTACAGGAGTCTGGCTCGTCAGTACCCGAAACGCCTGTGGCTTGCGGATGCTGCAGCCAAGTGGGAGGAGATGGATGAACGTTGGACCTTGACTCCCGAGTCCAACGGGTAGCAGCATGACCCCGCCGACGGATTCCCTGAGGTTGGGCCGCGATCTCGTCGGTACACGGACCCGTTGGTCGCGGCCTCGAACTTCCGCGGAGGCCAAGTGACGTTCCCGCCAGAGCACTTCGCTGAACTCACCAAGTGCTACGCGGAGGAAGGCAAGACCGTCGTGGCCTACCGCATGACCGATCCCGGCTTCCCCCCCTGGGAAGACCAGAACTACCCCAGGCTCGAGGTCGACTGGGTCTACACCGCCCTCACCAACGGAGCCAGCCATGCCTAGCCGGCTCGTGATGTCCAAGTACAAGCGCGGCGCCCTCCACTCCAGGAGCAAGTCCGGACCCGTCGTCAAGAGCAGGGCCCAAGCCGTGGCGATCCTCATGAGCGAGAAGCGCAACGAGGACGAACACGGCGGCCACTACCGCGAGCCCCGGCTCCGGGTCAAGCGTCGTAAGCACTAGGTGTGCTCCGCACAGGGAAGTGCCCGGACTGTGGAGCCGAGATCGAACTCCCCCCGCTCCAGGTCGTCGAAGGCCGCGGTGCCCACACCGCCGACCTCTTCTGCGACAACTGCCATTGGTTCGGTACCGACGAGACTTTCAAGACCAAGAGGTCTCTGCTCGTGTGGTCCGGTGGCCCCGGGGGTGAGGACTTGAACGAGGCCCAGACGCGCGCCCTGATCGTCGAGTACTTCAAGTACCCCGAATGGCATCGCTGGGACCATATCGCTCCCTACGGCACGACCAACACCGAACCCTTCATGGGTTTGAGGAACATCGCCCCCGCAGCAGCAGCGAACGAGAAGCTGTTCGGGAACGTGCTGACGTTGACCACCGATGCGCTATCGAATGGCGTCTGGGAGGCAAGTCGTCGATGGGATCCCATATTCCCCGGCTACCAACAGTCAGGGTCGTTCGGCTCATCATTCTACTTCTCGATGCGGATGAATCGCTCTAACCCCGCCGGGGTCGAGTCAGGCGAGAAGTTCCAAGGCATAGGTTGGGGTGATACCTGGAGCATCAACACGCCATGGAACACCAACTATGCCGCGGATGGGACCATGAACGCCACCGTCCAGCTCCGCTACAACTACCCGCAGACGCGCTTTGAGGTGTTCGTCTACTTCAACGACGGAAATCCCCCGGATGTCTACCCATGCGACTACCAAGCGGCGTTCGAGGTCGACCTGTTCCTCCCCGAACTGGCCCTTGAATGGGTCCTGAACGAGACTGCGGATACCGCAACGCTCAATGCCTACTTGAATCGTAGGCTCGCCATGAGCATCACCAACGCCAGACTGCTGGAAATGCGGGGTTTCAGCACCCAAGGGCCATACATCTTCTGCACCCATGGTTCAGGCGCAGGCAGTAGGATCTCCGAAGCGAGTTGGTACGAAGGCCATATCTACCAGCCCCTGCCGCTCCCTCCGACAAGCTGACAGGAACGTCATGTGCGAACCGTCGTCCCGTGCCCAGACTGTGGAGCCCCGGTCCCCATCCCCTTGGTCCAGATCGTCAAAGGGGACTCGGCCGATGTCACCACCATCTTCTGCCGCAACTGCATGTGGACCGACTCCGATGAGATCTTCAAGTCCGGCCATGGACGTGCCTTGGTCGTCTGGGGCGGGGAGGAACTAGTGGCTGATACGAGACACCCCTACGTCTTCGTCCCCGTCTCCGAGGCGGTGTCGCTCAACTCACGCATCAATGCGCTGACCACTGGCGGTACGGTCTGGCTCGAGCAGGGGAACTACGCCGCCGCAGGCGATGTCAGCATCACCCAGTCCAACGTCACCCTGCAGGGCGTGTCGCTCAACTCGACCTACATCCCCGGCAGTATCACCGTGAACTGCGATGGCCAAGTCAAGGTCCAGAACCTGACCGTCAAGGGGACCGGCAAGGCTTACGCCATGAAGATGTCCCACTCCGGCGGTATCGCTCGCTGCGAGCTCCGCAATGTCTGGATGGGAGCTTCTACGCCGTCCTCAGGCGATGGACCCACCGGTCCCGGTCTCTGGCTCGAAGGTGCGATTGTGACCGTGGTCGACCACTGCGTCATGTCGTACAACGGTGGCGCGGGTCTCTACGTCAACACGATCGTTCAGGCCGACTCGACCAACGCCAACACGTTCCGCGATTGCACCTTCAATGGCAACGGGACTTACGGCGTGCACCTGGAGATCGGTGGCGATGCCATCGCTGGCTACATGCTGCACAAGTTCGAAGGCGGAAACATGGAGGACAACACGCTCAAGGATGTCTACGCCGATGGCGCGACGTTCATCAAGATCTCAGGCGTTGACTTCGAGAACAGCACCCATAGCTATATCAGCGGCGAGAACATCTTCTTGAACAACTGCCAGCCCGCGGTCATCGAGGACTGCAACTTCGTCATCGGAGGCGGTATCACCGTGACTCGTTTCTTCCAGATGGCCGGCTGCGCCCACGGCTTCGTGACCCGGAACCGTCTCTCGAGTGGCGGCGGAGCGACGTGGTCTCAGGGAGCCGTGGGTGTCTTCGATGACAGTTGCGTCCAATGCCTCGCCTACGACAACAACCTCCTGGGTTCAGGTCCAGGCAGGTTCATCAACAACCGCGGGTCTTTCCGAGGGTTCACCGCATGACCCGGCCGACCACTCACTGGCAGCGCGGTCTCCAGCACTTCAACGGCGTGCTGTTCCTCCCCAACTCCGTGGATGGAACGGGTGGAGGTTTGGGTTCAGCGTGGTCGACCGATACCGCTGCCGCTGGCATCACCATCACCCATACCGGCGGATCGACGGCGTTCGACACGCAACTCAAGCGCACCATCTACACGCAGGTGGTCACGGCCACGAACCAAGAACTGGGTCCGCGCTTGAAGAATGCCGGCGATTACCAGTTCTGGCTCGGCAACAACACCGTCTCCGACAAGGACTACTTGGGCGGCTTCTACTTCTCGACCATCTTTCGTATCGGGGCGTGGCAGGCTGACACCGGTCGCCTGTTCGCTGGACTGACCGCGAGCGCCAACCCGGTCTGCATCTCCGACACCGAGCCCGCCAACACCATCGGCCTTTGGCATGAGACGACGGATGGTCAGGATGAGTTGTACATCGTCGCCGTCACGAACGCAGGCAGTCCCGGAGGAGTCACCAAGGTTCAGATCACGGACAACTCCGGAGCTGTTTCTCCGGCCGTCAATGCTCCGGGTATCCTCGCCGCAGGGGTAACGCTCATGTTCGAGATGTGGGCGTTCCCGAGTGCCGTGGGCACGGTCAACACCAACATCCGGCTTGCCAAGTTCAACGCCACGACCAAAGCGGTCACTGAGGTGGTTTGGCATGCTGTCGGTGGCGGACCCCTGAACACCGCGATGATGGCCCCGCAGGTGCAGATGAGTAACGGGACTGCAGACACGACCGCAGGCCACTACGCCATCGAGGTCGCCAACGTCTACTGCACCTCGCCTTCAGGCGAACTGCTGTGAAAGGCCAGTACGTCTGCCCTGACTGTGGCGCGCCTGTCCACCACGGCGTTCAGATCGTCAGCAACGACAACCCGCCCTTCCAGCGCTTCAAGTGTGAGTCCTGCGGACGTGAGGGCATCACCGAGGACCTGGAATACAAGCGAGGACTGACCGTGTTCGCTCATCGTGGACGGCCGCATACACAACCCAAGGGACAGGGCGGTGGTGCAATCGTCACCGACCCCGACGACTTCCCGCGTATCTGGATGTACTATGGCACGAACGGCTTCGGCATTCCGGCTCTGACCACGCAGACGTTGCCGGGCACGGAGCCCTCGTGGAACGAGACTATTCTCAACAAGATCGCGCGCTGGCAGATGATAACCATCAACACCCAGCCGTTCCTGACGACCGGACTCGAGCAGAACTACGCCATCATCGCCAAGCTGAGACTGGCGAACCCGACCGTGAAGCTGCTGTTCTACGACCAGGTCACCCAACGCGACATCAACGTCGCGCCCGGCTCGCCATGGACCGCCATCTGGGACTTCGTCTCCGCAGGTCCAGACAAGCGCATGTACTGTCAGGATGGGACCGGGTGGATCTACAACATCGCCTCACCCATCTTCTGGGACATCGGTGACACCGGAGCCGCGGCAGGACTCGCAGTCATCTGGAAGGCGTTCTCTCAGGGCAAGGCTGACGGATACTTCTTGGACACCATCGTCAGTCCCGCCAACAGCAACAGCGTGAACTCATCGCCCTTGAACTACGCGGCGCTAGGCTACGCCAGTCTTCAGGATGCGAAGGACACCGGGCGTGCAGCGAACACGACATTTATCAACGCCCTGCTCGGCACGGGAGAGGTCTGGATCAACCGTGGTGTTCAAGACGCTCATGTGGCTAATGCCACGACTTTCTCCTGTAATGGCGAACTGTTCGAAGGTTGGGACCCGACGGCCGGCGGGCTTCAAGACTTCATCCCACTGGACCAGCAATACCCGGGCGGTAACAGCGCTGCGTGGAACTTCAACACCGCCATGACGCACGGCTGTCTGTGGCAGGGAGCGAGCCCGACCGGGCGGGGGTCGTTCCTGATCAAGTCCGAGACGCTGACGCCATCTCCGAACCGCACGCATTTGAACCGGTCCATTCGCTACACGTTAGCGTCCGCCGCCATCTGCGGTGGCATGGCCTACATCGGCAACAATCGTGACGGTACGAACGACCCCGATATGTGGGCCGACGAGTACGCGGTCAATCTTGCGACCGGGACCTCGGACAGCACGGGTGCGCGCACGAGTCGTGGCTGGTTGGGGAAGCCCACCGAGTTCGGGCACCTGGATGCGACCTCAGGGATGTGGGTCCGCCACTTTGACCGCGGCGTCGTCGTCGCCAACGGCCCCGGGTCCACGCAGCAGATCAACCTCGGCAAGCCCTACCGCCGTCTCCGCGGCTTCTACGACACCTCCGTCAACGATGGTAGCCTTGTCCAGACGCTGAGTGTGCCGGCCAAGGACGGCCGCTTCCTCTTGAACGGTTGAGGCACAGCATGAGAGTAGAACTCTACTGCCCCAGTTGCGGTGAAGAGGTCCGCCCGACTCTCATGCCGCCGCCGAGTGACTACACCTGCGAAGGCTGCAACGAGACGATGCCTCGGACCAAGCTGACCAAGATAAAGGTCCTGAATCGCCGCATCGCGGGCGTGGGTATCGGCAACACCATGACGGCTAGCGTGGTTGGGACCGGTAGCTTCTTCGACGCCACGCAGGCGACTTCGAGCCTGACCATCCCCAACTGTGTCTTCCGAGCCGGAGATTGTTGTGTTGTCTGTCTTGCGATGGAGCTTGCTGGTGGAACCAGCGATCCTGCGAGCGTGAGTGTCGGCGGTCAGGCTGCTACCAACAACAACACGAGTGCTGCTGGAGATCTAGGCATCAATCAATGGGACCGTGGCAACCTTACGGCTGGTAGCAAATCAGTGGTCATCAGTGTGTTCGGCGCCAATCCCACAGCATGTGCTGCCGTGGTCGTTGCTGTTAGCAGGGCCAGACTAGCCGTTGACCCATTTGACGGTTTCGGTAGTGGTCAGACTGTAGGAACTACATTCGACAGCGGCTCTTTGGTTCCTTCGTTCAACTTTGAGATGGCCATTGCCATGGTCGGTTCCGAGCAGAACAACGCTGTCAGTTCTTGGGGTAATGGCTTCACTGCTCTATCCGGTGGTCATGTGGCGACCAATCAGGGTGGACCGCCTCAAGATGTCACCGTGGATGTTGCCATCAAGGCGCTTTTGAACACTGACCCGGTTCAAGTCACAGGCACGATTGGGTCCAGTGCCCAGAACATTGCAGGCATCATCACCATCAGGCCGCAATGACGACCGAATCCAGACCTCGTGTCACCGTCGATGAAGCGATGGAGATCCTCTCCGACATCGCTCGTAACGGTGAAGGTGCGGAGAAATTCCGCGCTCTCAAAGTCATCATGGCCCAAGAGACCGGGAGCGTGACCGTGCCCGAGCCGATGAACGACGAAGAGAAGATAGAGACCCTGTCCATGCTCATGGAGGCCATGGGTCCCGTTGGCTGCCAGTTCGCCTACCGCAGAGCATTTCCATGGGCCAAGGAACCCGTCAATAACGCCGTCATCAAGGTCCAGGCGGGGATGCTGGATGTCGACGAGAAGAAACTCCCCAAGACCCTGAAGCATTTGTACCGGCTCTTCCCGGAGATCAAGCGCGGCGGCTTCCCTACCGGCTACCCGGTGGGCAAGGGGATGGAAGAGAAGAAGCAATGGTGCCAGAAGGAAGCGATGCGGATCCTCTTGGACCGGAAGCAAGCCGAGGTGGCCCCGCCCCCGAACATGGACGAAGACGATGCTCCAGCCAAACCGACCGAGTCGTAACGGCTACCGCCAGCGTCGTCACAAGAACTACGGCTGGGACGCCGTGGCTCATACTCGTCTTCTGCGAGAGTTCTGCCGGAAGGACTTCTGGCTATTCTTCAAGCTCGCCTTCGGTGCGTGGAACAACCCGAAAGGCAAGCGCTGGATCGACCCTGAAGTCCACAAGCCTCTGGCGACATGGTTCCAGAAGCACGTCGATGAATGGTTCGAGTGGCGACGCCATGGCCTGAAGAAGCAGAAGTACCTGGCCATCCTCGTTCACCGCGAGATCGGCAAGACCACGCTCATCACCCGCGCCGGCCAGCTCTGGCTCCACCTACGCGACCCGGAGATGGCCTCAGCCACCGGAGCCGAGAAGGAAGGTCTCGCGGGGAAGATGCTCGAGGCGATGAAGTCGGTGTTGGATGGCTCCGACCCCCATGCTTTGTGGGCGAGACTCTACGGGGACTGGTCGACCTCGGCCCGCAAGTGGAGTGGCAAGGAGATCGTTCACTCGGCACGGAAGAACACGTCTCGACAGGATCCCTCGATGGTCATCTTCGGCGTCGAGACCTCCATCACCGGCAGTCACCCCGACGCCCTCTTTTACGACGACCCCATCTCCTACGAGCGCTTGACCACGGACACCAACTGGCTGGAGACGGTCAACTCGCAGATCAGCTCGCTCATCCCGGTCGTCCAAGGTGATGGATTGGTTGTATGGGTGGGGACGAGGTACGACGAGGAAGACCACTTCGGCGTTGCCTTCCGGAGCTCGGGTGTCGCCTCGGTATCGGGGATGGAGACGGACTCGATCCCGCTGGACCCCGAAGGCGACATCCACGTCTACTTCTTGGCCGGCAGGAACGCCAAGGGGGAACCCACGACGCCGCTGGTCTGGCCGGAGTCTCGACTCAAGCGCTTCGAGAAGACCGATCCTCTGCGCTACGCTGCCCAGGTCATGAACGACCCGAGCATCTCCGAACTGAATCCCATCACCCGCGACCAGATCCAGCAGTGCGGGGTGGAGAAGAAGGAAGTCCCATGGTCCAACCTCCGCTTCGCCATCTGCTGTGACACGGCGTTCTCGGATGGCTCGAAGGTGACGTCCAAGGACGAGACGGTGATGATCGTCCACGGCTACCCTCGGAACGGGACAGGGGATGTCTACGTCATCGAGGGTCATGGGAACGCGACGATGCGGGCTGAAGACTTCGGTAAGTTGCTGGTCTCCACGGTCCAGCGTTACCGGCGCCAGGGATTCCACATTCTCGCCATCACGGATGAGAAGACCCGGGCCGGCAAGAAAGATTCGTGGAGACTGGCACTTACCAACTTCTTCTCCGACGTCAACGAGCCCATGCCTCGCTTCATCGAGTTCGAGCGCGGAGCGACCAAGAAGTACGAGAGACTCCACTCCGCGACCACGTTCTGGGTTGACGGCCATGTCCGTTGGGTCAAGGACGCCCCGGGGATAGGGCGTCTATGTGAGCAGATGGCTCGCATCGGGCAGTACGCCGTCAACCCTAAGATCAAGATCGACTGGGCCGACGCCCACTCCGACGCCTTCCAGACGGAGCTTTACCAGCCGATGAGACGTCAGGAGCAGCGGACCCCATGGGACCGCGGGGCGACCCCGATTCATGTCGATGGCATGAACCCCGGGGACTTCGACTCCGACGAGGTGCGGAACTGGCAGTCACTGGTTCCGAGGGAACCCATTCGCTAGGGAGAGACGATGGAACGCACGAAGCTGAAGGCGACCGCGACCAAGGAAGGCACCATGACCATCGACGAGAAGCCCGAGGTGTACGCCAAGCGTACAACCTGCCGTGCCTGCCACGCCGAGAACTTCGAGCCCGTCATCTCGCTCGGGGACCAATACCTCGTCCGCTTCGTCCCCGCCATCGACCTCTCGCTCCCGAGGGCCCCGCTGGACTTGGTGAGGTGTGCTCAATGCGGGCTCTTGCAGTTGCAGCACACAGTCGAACCCGACCTCTTGTTCCGCGAGTTCTGGTACCGCTCGGGGATCAACGAGTCGATGCGGGATGCGTTGAGAGACATCGTCGACTCAGTGCAGGGCTACAAGCGCGAAGGCTTGTGGCTGGACATCGGGGCCAACGATGGTTACCTGCTTTCCCAGGTCCCGGACAAGTTCAAGCGCATCGCCTGCGAGCCCGCGCGGAACTTCCACACCGAGTTGCACAAGGTCGCGGACCACGTCATCGAGGACTATTTCACCGCTGACAACGAGTGCCTGTGGCGCTCCACCCGGGTCGGAGGCTGCGATGTCATCACCTCGGCTGCCATGTTCTACGACTTGGACAACCCCGACCGTTTCGTCGCTGACATCTCGAATGTGCTGGCCCCCGGAGGTGTTTGGGTCAACCAGCTCAACGACTCCCCCAGCATGGTCCAAGCCAACGCCTTCGACTCCATCTGCCACGAGCACCTCTGCTACTACGACATCTTCAGCCTCCGTGAGCTATACGCCCGCCATGGGCTGGTGATCGTCGACGTCACGCACAACGACGTGAACGGCGGCTCGATGCGGGTGTTCGCCCAGAAGAAGGTGGCAGGCGTTCAGCCCATGAGCATCGCTCACTTCCGCAAGGTCTCGAGCAGCGATGCCCAGCACTTCGCGGTCCGGGTGAAGAAGTGGAAGCAGGCCATGGGCGAGATCCTCGACGTCCCCGGGAAGCCATGGTGGCTCTACGGCGCGAGCACGAAGGGCTGTGTCCTGCTCCAGTACCTGGACTACCAAGGGGCCTTCGTCGGCATCGCTGACAGGAACCCGACCAAGCACAACCTGTTCATGTCGGGATCGTGGCTTCCCATCGTCAATGAGGACGAGATGCGGACGGACAAGCCCCAGAGGCTGATGGTTCTGCCATGGGCGTTCCGGGACGAGTTCGTCAAGCGCGAACGCCCGCTTCTGGATTCCGGGACCGTCATGGTCTACCCGCTCCCTAACATCGAGTTCGTTCTTTGAACGGGCGGGTGCTGGTGATGTGTGCGACTCGGAACCGGCCGCAGCAGTTCGCGGCCATGGTCGAGTCGGTGCGGAAGACCAGCACCAAGGCCGACCTTGTCGCCTACGTCGATCAGGATCAGCGCGAGATGTACGAGACCGTCGAAGCTGACATGTTCTTCGGCGAACGGGTCGGGCAATGCCGTTCCCTGAATGAGCTGGCCCGCAGGATGCCCGGCTATTCGGCCTACGGCTCGGCCACGGATGACTGCATCTACGAGACCCCGGGCTGGGATGCATGGGTCCTGAAGAACGCCCATCGCCTGACCGCCTTCGCCCCGTTCTGCGAAGCCTACGGGCGTATGGACTTCCCCTGGGTCAGTGCGCGTTGGCTCGAGGCTGCTGGCTATTTCTGCCCGCTGGAGACGCGGCATTTCTACTGGGACGTCGCACTCCAGATCGCCGCTGAAGACGTCGGGCTTCTCTCCGCGACCAAGGAACAGTTCCACATCAGCCACAGCAACATGGAGTGGTTCGGTGAGGAGATGAACGACGAGAACGGGTTCAAGACCGGGGTGGGTCTTTCCGCCTACTACATTCACCGCGACGCCATGGTGTCGATGATCTGGCTCGCGCATGATCGTCGGGCGTTCGTCGAGAAGCTCCGGTCCAAAGCCTTGGTGGCAGCGTGAACGGCCGCATCGGGGTGTTGATCCCGACTCGGGACCGCCCGCAGCACTTCGAGCGCGCGGCTAGGTCGGTCTACAAGACCGGACTCAAGGTTGACGTGCTGGCCTACATAGACGACGACCAGGAGAAGGACTACCCCGACACCATGTCAGGGGTGAAGCGTCTCATCGGTCCCCGCATCGGGCCCGTGGCTTCAGCGAACGCTTTGGTCGAGAGGTTCCCGGACTACTCGGTCTATGGGCTCATCACCGACGACACAACCATGGTCTGCCGGGATTGGGACGAATGGGTCTTGGCAGCGATGGACTCCATGGCAGGCAGGATCGTTGTCGTCTCCCCGCGCCACAATCTCGGTGAGCATGTCGACATGCCCTTCGTTTCCCGGGAGTGGATCGACACCGTGGGCTGGTACGCCTGCCCCGACTTTTACCACTTCTGTTGGCCCGTGCTCCTGGGGCTGATGGGGCAATTGACCTGTCTCGTCTACCCACCCGAGCAGGCGTTCTCGGTCCATCACGAAGGGCTGCCGCACACGAACCTGCAGGCACTGTTCGAGGACAAGATGGGGTTCTTCGACTACGTGGCCCTGAAGATGCCCCCGATCATCGACAAGCTGCGTGCGGCGCAGCAATTGCCGGTATGAGCCGCGGCCCGGTCTACATGCCGCCCCCGGGTACGAACCTCGCCTACAACGGCGAACTCGCCAACTACGTCATGTCGTTCTTCCCCGAGGGCTATCAGGGCTGGGCTATCGACGTCGGGGCGTCAGACGGGGTCTCAGTCAACTCCACCTACGGGCTTGAGAAGGCGGCCAAGTGGACCGTCATATCGGTGGAGGCGAACCCCAACTGGTGGCCGATGCTGCAGAAGATGCGGACCTTCGTCGAGCGCTGTGCGGTCTCCAACTTCTCAGGGGAGGCGACGTTCCACATCAACGACGACGAGCCGGAGTCGTTCTCTTCACTGAAGAAGCCGGACATGACCCGGACCTATCCGGCCCCGAACAAGACTGAACCAGCACCCAAGCCGGGGAGATCGTGGAGCAAGGCCCAGGTCAAGGTGAAGACTCTGGACGAGATCCTTACCCGCTGGCAGTTCCCGCAACTGGACGTCCTCTGCGTGGACACTGAAGGGACCGAGCTGGACGTGCTCGAAGGCCTCGACTGGAACCGGTGGAAGCCGAAGGTGGTGGTCATCGAATGCTGGGAGCCGATGAGCCCCTTGGACCTCTACATGGAGGCGATGTACTACAGGAAGACCGCCAGGAACGTCCACAACGACGTCTGGGTGAGGCGTGATGGCCATCTACTCTGACAACGGGGTGGATAAGGCTCTGGAGTCGTTGCTGCCGGCGTTCGGCTACGCTTGTGACGTCGGGGCCAATGACGGGGTCTTCAACAGCAACACGCTGGCCTTGGAGGAAAAGGGTTGGCTGGTCCTCTGTGTCGAGGCGAATCCGATGTTGGAGGAGCTTGGACGGGCGCGGAGAAAGCTATGGCGGTCCGTGGCTGTTGGGGACCGGGATATGGACGACGTTGTCTTCCATATCTGTGGTCCGATGTCTCCTTGGCCGAGTCGATCCTCGTTGGGACTTAGGGATGGCGGAGCCCCGGCTGACCAGACCGCATTCGTCTCTGTACGCAGGTTGGACCGGATTCTCAAGGAAGCCGGCTTCCCAAGGCTCGACCTGCTGACAGTCGACGTCGAGAACTGGGAACGCGAGGTCATGGCAGGGTTCTCGGTCGAACGCTGGAAGCCCAAAGTCATCGTGCTCGAGGAATGGACTGACGATAACTTGGCCATCCCCGGCTATACGATCCTGAAGAAGCTGTCGTACGACAACATCTACGTGAGAGACGCAGCCTGATGGCCTACTACTCGTCCAACGGAGTGGACCGGGAAGTGGAGCAGTACCTGCCCTCTTGGGGCTACGCCTGCGACGTGGGGGCCAATGACGGGGCTTCCACGAGCAACTCCCTCTGCTTCGAACAGATGGGTTGGTACGTGTTGTGTGTGGAGCCGAATCCCAACTTCGCTGAAGAAGCGCGGAAGCACCGGAAGCTCTGGCGGCAGGTCGCTGTCAGCGATAAGAACGGGGAAGCCCTGTTCACTCAGTTCGGTCCTCACCCATGGGGTGGTTCTGGGCTCAAGGACCTGTTGAACCTCCGCGCCAGTTATCCGCGGGATCACGAGGTCCAGACGATGGTCCAGACCCGGACGCTGGACACGCTCTTGGAGGAAGCAGGGTTCCCGAGGCTCGACTACCTGACGGCGGACTGTGAAGGTTGTGAGCCCGAGGTCCTTGCCGGATTCACGGTCGAACGCTGGAAGCCGCGGGTGATGGTGTTCGAGAACAACAAGGTCCGCAGTCCTTTCAGCATCCCCGGCTACGTTCATGTGGGCACGCGGGAAGTGGACGAAGTCTACATCCGGCAGACACCAGCATGACGAACCGAAGCCCGGTGACGGTCCTGATCCCGACCCGTGGGCGTCCGCAGTGCTTCAAGGACGCCATCGAGTCGGTGTGGAAGACGTCCTCCGCATGGGTCGTTGCCTACCAGGATGATGACGTCGACATGGCTGGCTACCCCACCGATGGCTACAAGCTGATTCATGGGAAGCGCGTTGGAGTCTCGGGGGCCTTGAACGCGATGGCTCAGCATGTCATGGAGGAGCGTCCGTGGACGGAAGTTCTGGCCATGATGACCGACGACTCCCTGATGATGACTCCGCGCTGGGACGACTTCGCTATCTCCGTGGCGCGGCGCTTCCACAAGGGGATCGGAGTCATCTCGCCGCGGTCACACAAGGGTGGGGTCCATCGGGTGGACCAGCCGGCGGTGACTATGGGGTGGTTCAAGCACTATGGCTACTTTGCCTACAAGGAAGTCGGTCACTACTGCTGGCCCAACGTCATCGGGCTGACCTCGGAACGTCTGTGCCTCTACAAGTGTTCCGCTCAGGAGTGGGAGATCGAGCACCGGCAGGTTGGAGGCCGGGACCCGGCCTTTGCCTATGACTCGGAGCGGTTCTACGAGTGGGTTGCTTGGCACATGGAAGAGGCTAGGACGGCACTTGAACGGACGCTTGAGGTAGTGCCATGACAGTCCTTGCCATCTGTGCGAGTCGTGGACGTCCGAGATGCTTGTCCGAAATGCTAGGGAGTTTCATTTCTACCTCAAGCACAGCTCACATCTGCATCTACCTTGACGTGGACGACGAGCATAATTACAGCCGTGTGGGACATGACCGCGTGATGTACATGGTTGGGGAAAGGGTCGGTCACCTGGATGCTCTTGACCGCATCATCGAAACCCATCCCGGCTACAAGGCTTATGGGCTTGCCACAGATGATTGTTCTTTCATGACTGAGGGATGGGATGGTCATGCCGAGAGGCTTGCGGAGAGTTTTCCTCACGGCATCGGAGCATTCGCTCCGTTCTTTGGTCTCATGGGCAGGATGGACTTTCCATGGGTGACTTCGGGATGGCTGAAGGCACTTGGGACCTATGCGCCCAACAAGTGCAAGTTCTATTACTTCGACATCGTCATTCAGATCTTGGCTGAACAGCTCGGCATCATGGGTTTTGCTGGAGAGAATGAGTTTGCCATGCAGCACCATAGCGTGGTGGGGACTGAACAGGACCCAGATCGTGAGAAGGGACTCAAAGACAAGAGCATGGCTGCATTCATCGACGGTCGGAACACTTGTTATTGGCTGCAGGATGGACGGCGAGAGGCAGTAGCCAAGCTAAAAGCTGCCTTGGCTGCGCGCGAGGTGATGGCATGAAGACGCTCGTGCTCTGCCCTAGCCGGGATCGTCCCCAGCAACTGGACAGGATGCTCAAGTCCGTCATGGACACTTCTCAGGCAGTCGTCGCGGTCTACTTGGACGAAGACAACTCGTTCAAGTACCTGGACGTCTTCCCCAAGTACAAGGACCGCGTGCTGGTGACGGTGGGTCCGCGCATCGGTCCTGCCAAAGCCTGTCAGGAGTTGGTGGTCAGGCATCCCGAGTTCGAGACCTACGGGCTCGGGGTGGACGACTCCATCTTCTCGACCCCTGACTGGGACAGGTTCGTTGATGACTGCCTCCAGAGTTTCCCGAAACGGTTGGGGGTAGTGAGTGCCTTCCATGGTCATGCGCGCTGGGTGAACTTCGCCTACGTCTCCCGATCATGGATTGAGCATGTAGGCTGGTACGTCTGTCCTGACCTTGACCATTTCTGCTGGGACACGGTCTTGGAGATGCTGGGGGACGCGACCAACATCGTCTACGCGACCAAGGAGCAGTTCTTCATCGATCATCGGGCCGAGCACACGGTCGCTGCGGGCGGTTCTAACATCGAGCCGGACTCAACGAAGTTCCTGTGGTGGTGTGTCATCGGCAGGCACGACCTGGTCCAGAAACTCAAAGCTCTCATGGTGGAGGCGTAATGAGCACCGTGTTCACGTTCCCAGGGAAGATCGGCGATGCACTCCTGCAATGGCCGGTGGCCTACCAGTACTGGAAGAAGACCGGACAAGCATTCGAGGTCTGGCTGGACGAGAACCGCTGTAAGCCGCTCCTGCCTCTGTTCAAGGCTCAGCCCTGCGTCATCGATGCCAAGCTGATGCCGGGGGTCGAGAACTGGGACTGCGGTGGGCAGCCGTTCCACATGAACCTGCCGACCTCGGCCTTTGAGGGCCACGCCATCTACCACTTGGGGCTCAGGGCTTTCCCCACCCGCCAGATCACGCTGGAGACGCTCCAGTACGCGAGGCTCCCAGTCGAGATCGACATGGATGCTTTGACCAACGAGCCGAGTCTTGTGACCCCCAAGGTCTTGGAGAAGGTGAACCGGCTCATCGTTCACGGTCAGGGGGTGTGTCCCCATACCCGTCAGACGCCCCAGATGTGGCGGTTCCTGAGCCGTGTCCGGAAAGAGTTGGAGTCCATCTTCGACGAGATCGTGTTCGTGGGCATCGACAGGGACCGGGAGGTCGGGACCAAGACCTACCCCAACTGGGGCCAGTTTACGGACGCCGGGGACTTCTCGGTCCTCGCGGACTACATGGCCCTGAGCCGGGCGGCGATCACGGTGGGCTCGAGCGTGGCGGCATTGGCTGACTGCCTGAAACTGCCGACCATACGAGTCCATGACCCCGTGGCGGACAACGCCCCCAAGGTGATCTGGAGCAACCTCCATCCCGGGAGCATCAACGACACCGAGCTAGAGCTCCGCGACTCATGGCCCAAATGGCGGGATTCTGCGCTCTTGAACGCGGTGGTGGTGACGCCGTAGGCTTCGCGCACCAGGAGGCATGATGGCGGTCACGACGACCCAGAACCCGAGGAAGCCGGAGGAACTCCAGCGCCGCGTCTCTGATGCGCGCTTGATCGAGCTGGTCGATGCGAGGCGCCAGCATTCCCTGCGCTACAACCAGGGCATCTTCTCCAAGCTCCAGCGCTGGTACGACACCTACCGCGGGGTGTGGTCGGGCCGCATGGCCCAGTTCCGGAACAACGTCAACATTCCCTTCACCTTCGCCATGATCCAGTCAGACGTGGCGAGGAAGGTGCAGACGAGTTTCGGGACATGGCCCCTGGTCGGGTTCGAGGGCTACGACCCGCTGGACGTTGCTAGGGCCAAGAAGAACGAAGTCCTGATCTCCGCCCAGATGAAAGACTGCGACTCGGTCGTGAAGGCGTGCGACTTCTTCTTGGAAGCCGACATCTGCGGCACCGGGATAGCTCGCATCGGCTGGAAGCAACTGCGGCGGATGAACCGTTACCGGAAGCTGGAGTCGGTGGCCCCGGGGTTGCAGATCCCGGTGATGAACGAGTCGATGGCAACGCTGTTCGACGGCCCGGACTGGGAGGTCGTCGACCGGTTGGACTTCTGGCAGCCGCAGGGAAAGACCCGTATCCCCGACATGCCGTGGGTCATCCATCGCTACTACATCGACATGGACGACCTCTACGACGACGCCAACTCGGACATGCCCTACTTCGATCCCGGGGCCATCGGGCAGTTGGGTCGCTACCCCCTGCAGGGACAAGCGGCCACGGAGTTCTCCGTCCGGAGGGTGAGTTACCGGAACGAGTACGACTACCAGGCCCGGCAGTCCGAGAGGTTTGCGAAGCCCGTAGAGGTCTGGGAGATGCACGGACTCGTGCCGCGGGAGTTCGTCCCCGAGGACGGGGTGAGGCACCGGTGCATCGCCATCGGCAACGGCCGGGTGGTGATGAAGAACCGTGAGTCGGCATTGGGGAACCAGCAACTGCCGTTCGTGAGCTTCGCCCCGATGCCCGACCCCTACAGCTTCGACGGGGTGGCCAAGACTGAAGTAGCCTTTGGGCCCCAGCAAACGGCCAACCGGTTGGCGAACCAGAAGTTGGACGCACTGGACATCCTCATCGACCCGATGTACGTGGCCAACTCCCAAGCCAACCTGAACACCCAGCACCTGTTCACCCGGTCTGGGCGCATCCTCTTGGTCGACGGCCCGGCGGACGACACGAGCATCCGTCCCCTGACCCCGGACATGCGGGGGCTGCAGGCGGCCTACACGGAGATCGGGCAGTTGTTCCAGATGATGCAGTTGGGTACCGGTGAGACCGAGACCCTGCTGGGAGGCCCAAGCGGGTCGTCCCGAGAGACGGCCCGGGGCTTCCTTGGACGTCAGGAGAACGCCCTGACCCGCCTGGCCATGGAGTCCCGACTTGCGGAGGAGGGCTTCATCGAGCCCTTGGCGAATGCTTTCAGGCGTATGGACCAGTTGTGGCTGACGCTGCCGCATGAGGTCCGGATCCTTGGGAGCATGGCGACGATCAACCCCGGCACCGGACTTCCCTATGAGCAGCAGGACGTGACCATCGACTACGAGGACTTGGCCCCGGACTACAGGGCTCGAGCAGTCGGAGCCAGCCAGATGATGGGCCGCTCAGTCCGACAGCAGAACCTGGTGGCCCTGTTGCAGATGATGTCGGCGAATCCCGTGTTGCTCCAACTTGTTAACTGGGGCAACTTTGCGAGACAGGCGTTCGAGTTGTTCGACTTCCGGAACGTGAACGAGTTGCTGGTGTCCAAGGTACCGGCGGTTAACCAGTTGGCACAGGAGAACGGTGTTTCACCAGGGGCAGTGGCAGGGGCGGTGAGCAGCCCCTTGGACCAGCTATCCCCAGAGACGCTTGGGGCGTTCATGCAGACCGGTTCATCGTCCCCGCTACCTAGCTTTTCGTAGGAGGAATCATGGCTCGCAAGAGTGGATTTGTCCGGGGGGAAAGTACCTACAAGAAGGTGCCCGATACGCTCATGGGCTTCAAGAAGCAGCCTCCAGACAAGCCTTTCACCGAGCGAGCTGGCAAAGAGTTCCGAGTTCTTGTTGAGCACGAAGGTCAACCAGCATTCAAAGATGCTGTGAAGGGCCGCAATCCTCAACATGCTTTGGAGGTCGCTACCCGAAACTGGCCTGGAGCCAAGGTCCGTGTGACCAATCTGGTTCGTGGTGTTGGGGGAGCAGTTCTTTCCCCCGCTGGATTGGCCGAAGATGTTGCCGGAGCCGTGGCAAGGCGGGCTTACAACCCTGACGAGGACTTGGACAAGGCCATCGCCAGACCGAGATTGACCAAGCCCGTACGGCGGTCACGGTCATGACTGAATGCTGACAGACGAAGAGGTGCAGAAGGTTCGTCTTGTCATGGCGAGCCTTGGCTGGAATGATGTCATCCGACCGGCCATCGAGAACCGGGGCCGGCAAGCGGTAAAAGCTCTTGTGCTCTCGCGCTCCGAACGGGCGAACCAGTTCAAGGGCACAGACTTCGACACGGACGACGATGTCCTGCGCGCTCTCATCCGGGACTGTGAATGGATGGTGGCGGTCTGGCAGAACGAGTTGGCGGTGGCGGAGCACAACAGACGGCTTGACGAACTCGACCGTCAGAACATGGACGCAGGCGCC
>Ga0134127_10000401_pt1 | contig 42464 bp, 30 predicted proteins | sample KB31753_FD_96459 | JGI IMG/M metagenome (GOLD analysis project Ga0134127, IMG submission 96459) | Terrestrial soil microbial communities with excess Nitrogen fertilizer from Kellogg Biological Station, Michigan, USA - KB3-175-3 | ecosystem: Environmental > Terrestrial > Soil > Unclassified ...
GTGTACTGGATGACCACCACCTGCCGGTTGCCCGTCGCGAACGACTGGTCGGCGCCGAGCGCGTCGCCGTAGTAGAGGCCCGACCCGCCGCGCAGCGCGGTCGAATCGTTCACCTTGAAGTTGAAGCCGACGCGCGGCTGGAAGTTCGTCTTGTCGGCCGGACGGCCCGCCTGCTGGAACGGCTGCACTTCGACGTCGTTGGCGAACGCGCCGAGCTCGAGGTCGTAGCGCAGGCCGAGGTTCAGCGTCAGCCGGTTGCTGATCGCCCAGTCGTCCTGGAACCAGCTCGCGACCTTCTTCGAGTAGAGGTGCACGTTGAAGTCGCCGACGCCGATGGAGTAGGTCGTCACCCACGGCGAGACGGCCGCGAGGTTCCACGTGTCCACGTTGAACGGATCCGGGAACCACGACTGCAGCACGGCGGCCGACGGAAGCGGCAGCGCGGTCGCGCGCATGTCGCCGCTGCACTGACGGCAGTTGGCCTGGATCTGATGACGGTTCAGGAACTCGCCGCCCAGGCGGAGGTCGTGCCGGCCGCCGGCGTCGTACGAATACGTGAAGTCGTCACGCGCGTTCCACACCCACTGGTCCTGGTGGCGCGGGTAGTTCTGGTTCGGCGCAATCGAGAAGCCGGTGAACGCGATGCGCGGCGACCCGATGGTGATGCCGTTGACCTTCTGCCAGTGGTTCGACCAGTGCGTGAGGTTCTCGTTCGCGAGGCCGAACACCGCCTGGCCGACCTTCACCTCGTTGACCGCGCGGTTGCTCAGCACCTGGGTCAGCTGGCCGAGCGACTCGCGGTTGTATTCGCGGTTGGTGCCCGTCGAGCCCGAGAAGCCGGTGTTGCCGGCGCCGAACGGCTCGAAGATCACCGCGCGCGAGAACTTGCCCATCAACCGCGTCTGGGACGACAGCTGGTAGTCGAGCCGGACGCCGCCCTTCTTCTGCGTGTTCTTGCCGGTGAGGTTGACGTTGAACGCCGGGTACGGCGAGTTGAAGATGCTGGTGCGCGGCTCGCGCTCGTACTCGTAGTTGGCGAAGTAGTGCAGCTTGTCCTTCACGATCGGGCCGCCGAGCGTGGTGCTGTACTGCTGGTTCTTCACGGGCTCGACGACGTGGAGAACGGGGTTCTCCGCGTTGAACCTGCTGTCGCGGAAGTTGCCGCGGAAGAGGCCCGACACCTGGTTGCTGCCGGACTTCGTGATGGCGTTCACCTGGACGCCGGTCGAGCGGCCCATCGTCGCGTCGAACCGGTTGGCGACGAACTGGAACTCGGCGATCGAGTCCTGGCTGAACTTCGCCTGGCCGCCAGTGCCGATGTCGGCCGAGACCTGCTGGCCGTCGACGTTCAGCTGGAACTCGCGCGCCTCGCCGCCGTTCCGATCGGGCAGCGGGATCTGCGCGGCGGTGCCGGTGGCGCCCGCCTGCGTGCGGCTGCCGGGCGCCAGCAGCGCCAGCGCCATCCAGTTGCGGCCGTTGACCGGCAGCTCCTGCACCTGGCGCGCGTCGATGTTGCCGCCAAGCGATGAGTTCTTGAGGTCGATGAGCGGCGCTTCGCCGGTGACCGTGACGGTTTCCTGGACGGTCGACGGTGCCATCTGCAGGTTCAGCGTCGCGGTCTGGCCGACGAGCAACTGAACGTCGGCCCGCATGGCGGTCGCGAATCCCTGCAACTCGCTCGTGACCTTGTAATTGCCGATTCGCACAGGGATGCGGTAGATCCCGCGCTCGTCGGTGACGCCGACAAACGTATTGCCCGTCGCCTCGTTCGAAGCGGTTACGGTGACACCCGGCAGAACTGCGCCCGTCGAATCAGTGACGGTGCCGGTCAGTACCGCTTCCTGTGCGAACGCCGCGACAGGGAGCAGGAGAATGACGCCGATCGCAAGTACCCGCCTTGCCAAACCCCAATTCATGGAAACTCCTTCATCGAAAGTGCCCGCCGGATTGCTGTGTGTGGAGCGAATGAAATTAGCGCCTGCGGGGCCCTAAGTCAAGGGAGAGCTTGACGTTGCCGCCGCAGCGCGGTCACCGTTTCAAGATCGTGCTTCGCTTCAAGATTTGTCGGGTCGCGCTGCACGGAAGTGCGCAGATGCTCCATCGCTTCGTCGAGCGCTCCGCGCTCGGCGAGCGCCGCGCCGAGGTGCCAGTGCGTCGCCGCGGCGCCGGGATCGAGGGCGAGCGCCTGGCGGAATTCGGCGATGGCGGCGTCCATCTGGCCGCGCGAGGCGTACGCAATCCCGAGATCGTTGTGGACCCCGGCCTCCTCGGGGACGACGACGCCGAGGTAGGCGCTGCCCGCGACGCGGCGGCCGGTGTCGGCGGCGGCGCGGATGCGTGCGCCCTGCTCCGGTGAGGCGCCGTACGCGCGGTTCAGGAGCGCGAGATAGAGATCGAGCCCCTCGACGGCGCGGACGGGCATGCCGTTGTCGAAACAGGCCGGGCACCATTCGGCGACGCGGCTCAAGTCGACGACCGAGCCGGGGACCGACTCGCCGAGGTTGAGCAGCGAGCGGACGCCGAACTCCTGCACCGGCCGGTCGTCGGTGACCGGCACGACGTCGCGCGTCGCGGCGGCGAGCGTCTGCGACGAGCCGACGAACATGCCGACGATCTCGCGCGGGGTGCCGAGATCGAGCCTGGCGAGATCGGCGCGCACGGCGGGACGCTGCGACAGCGCGGCGAACAACCGGTTCGGATCGACCTCTATCCGCTCGCTGCCGCCGATGAGAATGAGGTCGGCCTCCGCGCCCGAGAGCAGCACCGACTGCGGAAACACCTCCACGAACGACTTGATCATCGACAGCGTCGTCGCCGTCGGCACCTGGTAGGCCGGAAGCCACTGGCTGACGAACCCGCCCGGCTTCAGCCGCGAGCGCGCCAGCTGATAGAACTCCGTGGAATAGAGCGACGCGACGCCGGCGTAGCCGATCGGCGGCGGCTCGAGCGCGATGAGATCGTAATTCCTCGCCCCCGCGCCCATCAGGAGATGATGGCGCCCGTCGTTGACGTAGACCGAGACGCGGCGATCGTGGATGACGTCGCCGTTGGTGGCGCTGAACCATGACGCGTGATCGAGGACGTTGCGCGACAGGTCGGCGACCTCGACCTGCTGCATCGACGGATGGAGCGTCGCGGCGGCGGTCGTGTTGCCGACGCCGAACCCGATGACGAGCGCGCGCGCCGGGTTATCGATCATCAGCAGCGGTACGTGCGCGAGCGCGCGCATGTAGCGCTGGGAGAGCGGCCAGGTGGCCGACATCGCGTGGCCGTTCGTCATCAGGCGCCTCCCCCTGCCGGAGGTCTCGGTGATGGTGACGATCTCGTTGACGCCTTCGCTCTGGTCGAGGACGCGCTCGTTCTGTTCGGGCTGCGGCAGCGCGCGCGTGCTGATGTAGTCGGAGGGAAGCAGGAGCCAGGCCGCGATGGCAACCGCCGCGGCACCGGCAGGGATCAGGGAGCGGGCGGGGATCCGCGATCCGGGATCCGGCGTCCGCGCGGCAAGGTACAGAGGGATGAGTCCGGCGGCGGCGACGATCATCAGGACGGTGGTGCTCCCCTGCAGGCCCAGCCATGGCAGCAGCACGAAGCCGGAGACGAGGCTGCCGCCCACCGCGCCCGCGGTGTTGGCGAGATACAGCACGCCGGCGCGGCGGCCGACCGACGGCTCCGCGTGCTGAACCACGGCGTTGCCGAGCGGAAAGCTGAACCCGATCAGCAGCGCAGGCACGCCGACCTCGAACAGCATCGGCCGCAGGTTGAACCACATCTCGCTGAACGTGCCCGGAGCCAGCAGTTGATCGACGTTGGTCGCCGCACCGAATTCGCGCAGCGCCGCCGACACTGTGCGATCGATGGCGGCGGAGTCCGCCGCCCAGATGCCGGCGAGGGTGAACGCGACGAACAGCGACTGGGTGGCGATGAGCGCCGTCGCGGGACTGCGGACACGCCCCGCCTTCGCCGAAGGCTTCGGCGCGGCAAGCTGCTGCAATGCGGTCGAGGCGAACGAGCCGATGCCGATGCCGACGAGGATGACCGTCAGCAGCAGCGAGAACACGGCGCGGAAGGCGCCGAGCATGATCGAGAAGTGGCGGAACCAGAGGATTTCCATCCCGAGGCCGGCGAAGCCGGACAGCGCTAGGGCGATGGCGACAGGCGCGACGGCGCTGCGGGCAGGGATCGGGGATCGGGGATCGGGGATCGGAGACGCTGGGTCCGGAATCCGCGATCCGGGATCCGGGGTCCGCTTGCCGGATCTCTTTGAGGTTTGCGATTTCAGATTTGGGGCTTGGGACTTGGGGCTTGGGATTTGGGATTTGCTCAACGCGATCGCGCCGACGCCGGCGATCGTGTTGAGTGCCACGGCGACGAGTTGCGTGGCGAAGAGGCCCCACGCGGGCACGAGGGCGAAGTCGGTGAGAAAGCATCCGGCGGCGGCGCCCGCCGTGTTCACGGCATAGAGCAACGCGATGCGTCGCGTCTGCGCTTCGACGTCGGTGCGCACGAGATACCGGATCAGGAGGGTCAGCGTGCCGCCCATCAACAGCGTGATCGGGGTGAGGAGGATCAGCGCGATGGCGGTCCGCGCGGCGTATGAGCCCGCGGTGATCACGTACCAGCCGTTGGCATCCTGCCGATACGAGGTGACGAGCACGGACAGTCGATCGAGGTGCGGAAGAACGCCCGCGATAACCGCGCCCATCGCCGCGATCGCCAGCTCGAAATACCCGTAGGCGCGCAGCGGCAGCTCCTGGTTGGCGGCGTATCGCCGATCCGACCACCGCCCGGCGAGATAGCTGCCCGCGCCGAGGCCGAGCATGAACACGGCGACGACGGCCGAGGCCGAATAGATGGTGTTGCCGAAGACGTTGCCGAAGACGCGGACCCAGACGACCTGGTAGATCAGCCCGCTGATGCCCGAGAGGAAGAAGAGGAGATAGAGCAGGGATTCAGGATAAATCCCAAATCCCAAGATCCAAATGCCAAATCCCAAAAATCCCAAACCCGCAAATTTTGATTTGGGGTTTGGGATCTGGGATTTGGGATTTTTCTTACCGCGTCCCGTTGGCCGTCGCGGGCAGCTTCGTCAGCAGGAACTCCGACCGCGCGCCGGCGCGCGGCTTGAACTTCTGCACGCGGCCGCTGTCGACTTCGGCCACGTAGAAGTTCCCTTCCGAGTCGATGCTGAGCCCGTGCACCCCCCACATGCCGCCGGGGAAGTCGCCCCACGTGCCCCAGGCGTACTGGAAGTTGCCCTCACGGTCCCACTTCACCATCTTCGAGGTGCCGCGGTCGGCACCCCAGATGTTCCGCGAGCCGTCCATGATGATCAGGTGCAGGTCCGACGGCGGCTGTCCAATGCTCCACATGCGGACGAACTTGCCGTTCTCGTCGAACACCTGGATGCGGCGGTTGTTCCGGTCGTTGACGTAGACCAGGTGCTCGACCGGGTCGACCGCGATGCCGTGCACGCTGTTGAAGTAGTTGGGGCGCGTCTCGGGCTTCTGCGCCGTGCCCTCGCCCTTCTCGCCCCACGCCGTGACGTAGTTGTCGTTCTTGTCGTACTTGACGACGCGCGTGTTCGCGTAGCCGTCGGCGATGAAGTAGGTGCCGTCCGGATCCCACGCGATGAAGGTCGGGCGGTAGAAGTGCTTCGGATCCGCGGCGTGGACGTTCGGTTCGCCGAGCGTCTTCAGCAGCTGCTTGCCGTCGTGCGAGAAAATGAACACCGCGTGCCGGTAGTCGTCGACGACGAAGACGCGCTTCTGGGGATCGTACGGGCTGACGTAGATCGCGTGCGGACGGCGGAACATCTTGTCCCACTGCGTCCACGACTCGACGATGTTCCCCTGCGCGTCGGCGACGTTGATGATGTGCGACCACAGGAAGTCGGTGCCGTTGACGCCGACGTCGGAGTCGTCGCCCACCTTGCCGTTGACCTCGAGCGCTCCGGGCGGCGACGCGGACGTCGCATCGCGCCACGGCAGGCGGCCGATGGGGAACTCGATGTTCGGGCCGAGCTGCGGCAGCTTGATCGCCTTCGGCCGCTGGGTATTCGGCAGCAGGCCCCGCTGAAGAATGAATACGTGGTTCGGTGTTTCGGCGAAGACGAACTCGCCGGCGCCCCACGTCCACTTCTCGAGCCCGGGCAGCTGGCTGATTGGCTTCGGCCAGTCGGCGACGATGTCGTACGCGCCGAACGGGTCCTGGCCGCCCTTCTCGCCCGGGACGGCGGCGAAGCCGGTGTTTCTCGCCTGCCCCTGCAGTGGCGTGGCCTGGTACCCGACCGCGATGCCGACCGCGAGCGCGGCGCCGGCGAGGGCGATCATCGAAATACGCATTCGCATGTGTTTCTGCTCCTTGGTGTGGCAGTTGTAGAGCCGCTGACGGGAAATGTCAACGTGAGGTGGCAGGGGGCAGGGGGCAGAGGGCAGGAGGTGGCAGGCAAACAGGTGGCAGTGAATACTGCCCCCTACTGCCACCTGCCCCCTGCCACCTGCCCCCTGACGTAGAATTCGCGCCGGAGCCTTCCGCATGCGAGTCCGCATCTCCGCTCTGGCCGCTCTCATATGCGCCGCCGCCTTGTCCGCCCAGACCAGCCAGGGCGCCTGGTCGTCGAAAGCCGGCCTCGGCATGCCTCGCACGGAAACGGGCGCTGCCTACGTCAACGGCAGGATCTACGTCCTGGCCGGCGGCCTCGGCACGATGGAGTCGTCCACGCTCGTCCAGGAATACGACGTCAAGACCGACAAGTGGCGCGAGCGCGCGCCGCTGCCGATGGCGCTCAGCCACGCCGGCGTCGCCACCCTCAACGGCAAGGTGTACGTCGTCGGCGGGTTCCTCAAGAACGTGCACCTGTACGCGCAGCCGTACGCCTTCGAGTACGACCCCGCGCGCAACACGTGGCGGACGCTGCCGTGGATGAAGGCCGCGCGCGGCTCGGTCGGCGTCGCCGCGCTCGGCGGGAAGATTCACGCCATCGGCGGGCGCGGCATCGACCGGGTCACGGTGGGCACGCATGAGGTGTACGACCCGGCGGCGAACCGGTGGACCGAGGCCGCGCCGCTGCCGCAGCCGCGCGACCACGCGCCGACCGTCGCGGCGGACGGAAAACTCCACGTCCTCGGCGGCCGCTTCGACGCGACCGCCGACAACACGGACGTCCATTCGGTCTACGATCCAGCCACCAACGCGTGGTCGTCCGCGCCGTTCCTACCCGAGCCGCGCAGTGGCGGCACCGCGGTGCTCTACCATGACCGCATCGTGCTGATGGGCGGCGAGTGCGACAGCGGCAAGACCTTTTCGCAGAACGAGTCGTACGACCCGAAGACGATGAAATGGATGACGCTGGCGCCGATGCCCGGCGGTCGTCATGGCTTCTACGCGGTGACGGACGGCCAGTCGGTGTACGTGCCCGGCGGGAGCCCGAACTGCGGCGGCGGAAGCTCGGACACGTTGATGCTGTTCACGCTGCCGGCCAACGCGGCAACGCATTGAACAACCCGACAGGAGGCTGATATGCGCACTCGTCGTGATTTCGTCAAGACGCTCGCAGCGGGCACCGCGGCAGCCTATGTCGGCGGCCGGGCGTGGAGCGACCTCCTCGCGCAGACCGGCGCCCCGAAACGGCGCGAGGTCTCCATCGGCCGCAAGCGGATCAAGGTGATCGACTCGCACCACCATCTCAACATCGCGGACGTCGCGCGCGTCGTGAAGGGCACGCCCTTCGAGCGGCAGGCGACGACGACGGGCGACGGCATCATCGGCCCGGAGCGCATCGCGTGGATGGATCGCGACGGCATCGACGTGGCGCTGCTGACGCAGCAGGGCGCGTTCTGGTATGGCGTCCAGGATCGCGGGCTCGCGCGCGAGATCGTCAAGGCGCAGAACGAAGGCACGGCCGCTGTCGTCGCCAGATACCCGGATCGCTTCATTGGCATGGCGTCGATGCCGCTGCAGTTCCCCGACCTCGCCGCGGAGGCACTCGAAGACGGCATCAAGCGTCTCGGCTTCAAGGGGGGCGGCATTTCGGCGGGCTGGGCGGGCGCCAAGAATGTGACCGATCCCGAGTACGACGTCTTCTGGTCGAAGGTGCAGGAGCTCGGCGCCTTCATGTTCATGCATCCCGGCGGCACCAACGGCAACGGCGACCCGCACTTCGGCGGCAAGGGCGCGCTGCCGAACACGATCGGCAACCCGCTCGAGACGACGATCTTCTTCTCGCGCCTGATCTACGAAGGGACGCTCGACAAGTTCCCGGGCCTGAAGATCTGCGGCGCGCACGGCGGCGGCTATCTGCCGTCGTACCTCGGACGCACCGACGCGCAGTGCCGGCGCCAGGACGACGTGTGCACCGGGAAGAAGCGGCCGGTGGAGGATTACTTCCACACACAGCTGATGGCCGACATCATGGTGTTCCGCGACGAAGGCCTGCGGCACCTGGTCGCCGAACTCGGCGTGCCGCAGCTCGTCTACGGCACCGACATTCCGTTCGGCTGGCCGGTGACGCCGGACTTCATCCTGAACGCGAAGTTCCTGAACGACGGGCAGAAGGAAGCGATCCTCGGCGGGAACTTGATCAAGCTGCTCAAGCTCTCAGCGTCCCCAACCACGGCGTAAAAGGAGTACGTGATGCAGAACCGCAGGCAGTTCTTCCAGACGATCGCGGGCGCGGCCGCAGGGGCGTATGTCGCCGGACGCGGGCTCCCCGCCCTCGCGCAGCGGGGCGGCGGCGGCGCGGGCCGCGGCGGACGCGGCGGCGCCGCGCCCACCGGCCCGGTGTAGCGCAAGCGGATATCGATCGGCGGCCAGCGGGTGACCGTCATCGACGTGCACGCGCACTGCACCGTCGACGGCGTCGCCGAGGTCGTCAAGGGAACGCCGTTCGAGCGCCAGGCCGGCGGCCGCGCGCTCGGTCCCGACCGCATCGACCTGATCGACAGCGAGGGGATCGACATCCAGGCGCTGACGATCAACGGCTACTGGTGGTGGGAGGTGCAGGACCGCGCGCTCGCCGGGCGCATCGTCCGCGCGCAGAACGAGGGGCTGGCGCGCTGGGTCTCCGATCACAAGGATCGCTTCGTCGCGCTCTCGTCGGTGTCGCTGCAGTTCCCGGATCTGGCCGCCGAGCAGCTCGATTACGGCGTCAAGCAGCTCGGACTGCGCGGCGCGACCATCGGCGGCCACGTCAACGGCGAATCGCTCTCCGACCCGAAGTTCGATCCGTTCTGGGCGAAGGCGAACGAGCTCGGCGTCATCGTCTTCATGCACCCGGGCGGCGCCGACAACATCGTCAAGGACACGGCGTGGAAGGCGCGCGGCGACATCGGCAACATCATCGGCAACCCGCTGGAGACGACCTACTTCCTCTCGCGCCTGATCTTCGACGGGACGTTCGACAAGTTCCCGAAACTGAAGGTGTGCGGCGCGCACGGCGGCGGCTATCTGCCGTCGTACTTCCAGCGCACGGAGGTGGCGTGCGACGTGCGCGGCAACGCGATGTGCGCGAACAAGAAGCACCCGCGCGAATACCTGCGGAGCAACATCATGGCCGACACGATGGTGCTGACCGACGAAGGGCTGCGCCACCTCGTCGCCGAGATGGGCGTCAGCCAGGTGGTCTACGGCACCGACAACCCGCTCAACTGGCCGGTGCCGGTCGAGATGATCGTCGATCACTCCACGTTGACCAACGATCAGAAGGTCCAGATCCTCAGCGGCAACCTGATGAGGCTCCTCAAGATCACCACCCCCGCCACCGCGTAGCGTTTCTGCACGACTCGGGTGCGGCCGAATTGACTCGGCCGCACCATCGTTCCCCGCCGAAACCCTCGCGATTTCCGCATCTCGCGCGTGGCATACCTCTTGAGATCTTCCGCCTGCGATCTTCTTACACTTTCCAGGAAGGAAGGGACCATGACTCGTTTTGTTTCTGGCGTTACGGGATTGATCGGAGGGCTGGCGCTCGTGATGGCGGGCGCCACGGTCGATCTCCAGGCGCAGCGCGGCGCCGGGGGCGGCCATGGGAAGCCCGCGGTGACGGGCAACCCGGGACAGCACGGCAAGCCGGCGACGCCGGGCGCCACCAGCGGACGGTCGGCGCATCAGCCGGAAACCGATCAGGCGAAGACCGAACACGGGAAGGATGCGCACGGCGCTCGTCCGACGGCGACGACGGGCACGTCGGCCGTTGGCGCTCAGCTCGCGCGCAACACGCAACTCGCGTCGCGTCTGCAGACGCTCTTCCCCGCCGGCGCCGATCTCCAGAAGGAGAGCACGGGCTTCCGGAACCTCGGCCAGTTCGTCGCCGCGGCGCACGTCTCGCACAACCTGGGTATCCCGTGGGCCGATCTCAAGGCGAAGATGACCGGCGACACGCCGGCCAACCTGGGGAAGGCGATTCACGACCTGAAGCCGCAGGCGAACGCGCAGGCCGAGGCGGCGAAGGCGCAGAAGGAAGCGAACACGGACATCAAGGACTCGACCAAGCCGACCACCACCGCATCGTAATTCCCAGGTGCGCGTTCCTCTCGTTCTCTTCATCGCGGGCGCCGCATTCCTCCTGGGATCGGCGCCCGCTTCCGCGCAGGGCCACGGTCATGGTCCGCCGCCCGTGACGTCTCGCGGGCCGGCGAAAGGCACGGCGCCGACCACGCCCGCGCCTGCAGGATCGCGTCCGACGGCGCCGGTGACTGAGTTCGCCGCCGCCACCGACGGACGTCAGCAGACGTTCGGCACATGGCTGGACAACGCGGACGTCAACGCGCCGGGTGAAGCGTGGATGACGCTGTCGACGACGTACTGGCGCTCCTCGTCGTTGCGGGAGGTGGATGCGCCGTCGATCGGCGCCTCGGTGGGGGTGACGCCGCGCGGACAATTCGGCGTCAGCGTGCCCTACTATCACGTCACCGATCCGTCGGGGCTGACGGCGCATGGAATCGGCGCGACGTATTTCACCGGCAAGTTCGCGCTCGCGCAGGACGGGCGCGTGCGCGCCGCCGTCTCGCCCACGCTCGAGATCCTCAGCTGGACCGCCGCCGACCTCGGGGCGCATCGGGTGAACCTGGTGCTGCCGCTGAGCGTCCAGTCCGACATCGGTTCCACGCGCGTCTACGGATCGACCGGCTACTTCTCGCGTGGTTCCGTCTTCGGCGCGGGCGCCGCGGAGTGGAGCGTCGGCCCGCGGGGAACGCTCGTGGCCTCGCTGTCGCACGGCTATTCGGTCAAAGCCGATCCTGCCAGCGACGCGCTCGGCTTTTCACGCCACCGGACCGACGCGAGCGGCGGCATCTACCTCTCCGCCGGCGCGATGGTCTTCTTCGCGAGCGTGGGCCGTACGCTCGCGCCCGTGACCGCGACGAGCGGCCGGCTGTCGCTGACGGGCGGTGTCACGATCAATATCGCCGGCCCAGCCGCGCATACACCCCGCGTCCCGTGATATACAGAACCCGCGGGAGCCTGCGCGTACGTTGCGACGACATCGAAACCCTGCCGTCCTGTTTCTGGTCCTGACATCGCTGGCGCTGTCGGCGGCGTACGGCTACGCGCAGTACGGCGATTTCTCCGGCGCCTTTGGCGGCCTGCGCGGCGAGCAGGGCGACCCGGCGGAGCTGCCGCCGCACCTCTGGCCCGACCGCAACTTCACCGCCTGTCACATGCTCTATCGGAGCGTCAGGCGCGAGCCGAGCGGCGCGGGATGGCGCACCGACTACCCGTGGGGCGAGCGCCACCTGCTCATGCGCCTGTCCGAGCTGACCAAGACACGCATCAGCCGCAGCGCTCCCAACGTCCCGCATGCCTGGCTCGTGCGGCTGACCGACGATGCGCTGTTCGACTGCCCGTACCTGATGGCATCCGACGTCGGCACCATCGGGTTGTCCGAGGCGGAGGCGTCACGCCTGCGGCTCTACCTCGAGAAGGGCGGGTTCATGTGGGTGGACGACTTCTGGGGCAACGCCGCGTGGGACCAGTGGACGCGCGAGTTCCAGAAGGTGATGCCGGCGCCCGACTACGTCATCAAGGACGTGCCGCTCGACGATCCGATCTTCCATTCGATGTTCGAGGTGAAGAAGGTCCCGCAGGTGTCGAACATCCGCTTCTGGCGATCGACGGGCGGGGCGAGCACGTCGGAGCGCGGTGAAGAGTCGGAAGTCCCGCACTTCCGCGCCGTGCGCGACAAGCACGGGCGTATCGTCGCGGTGATGACGCACAACACCGACATCTCGGACTCGTGGGAGCGCGAGACCGACGACCCGCGGTTCTTCCAGCAGTTCGCGCCAGACGGGTATGCGCTGGGAATCGACGTCGTGCTCTACGCGCTCACGCACTAGCGAGAAGCCGGGTCCAAAAGGACCCGGCCTACCCTACGAGAAGTCGTAGGGCGGGTCCTTTCGGACCCGCCTCTACCAACGACCAACGACCAACTAGAACGTCAGCCGGAAGCCGAGCTGCGCCGTGCGCTCGGTGCGGACCTGCGCCGCCTGAGGCTGCCTGAAGTTGGCCGCGCTCTCGGTGGTGACCAGCGTGAAGTTCTCATTGTTGAACGCGTTGAAGACTTCCGCGATCAGATCGACAGAGTTCCGGCCGCCGAGCGGAAGGCGCTGCTGGAGGCGGATGTCGGTCTTGTTCTGATTCGGCTGGATGAAGCTGTTGCGCGCGACGATGCTGCCGTCCGGCCGCAGCCGCCCCGAACCACCCTGGCCGACGTTGCGCAGGTCGCGCCCGTCGTTCGTGCTCGCGCGGATGCCGGCGCCGAAGTAGTGCACGGCGCTCAACTGCAGCCCGTGCGTCACCTCCCAGATGCCGTTGAACACGAACCGATGGCGCTGGTCGTCCTGCCCGTAGGTGAAGTTGTTGCCGAGATCGGGCGCCACCGTGAAGGGGACGATGTTCAAGCCGCTGAACGGCTGGTTCTCCGCGTCCCACAGCCACGACAGCGTGTAGGTCGCCGAGGCCTGCCAGCGGTTCGACATCCGCTTGGTGAACGCGGTCTGCAGCGCTTCATACCGCGAGCGCGTGTTGTGCGGAATCATCGACATCGTGCCGTACTGCGGGTACGGCAGCAGCGCGCGGCCGGGACCGTTCGCGGCGTACGGATAGTTGATGCCGGTCGCCGGGTTGTAGGCGAGGTTGATGTTGTCGAGTGTGTCCTTCTCGTGGTCGCCCTTGCGGTAGATGTAGTCGGCCTGCACCTGCGTCACCCCCCCGAACTGGTGCTGGAAGCCGATCGACGAGGTCCACGCGCGCGCCATCTGCATGTACTGGTCGGGCGCGGGCATCTCCTGCGTCGTCAGCAGCAGGCAAGGCGCGTTGCCGGCGTAATTGCTCTGCTGCCAGCGCGCGAAGTTCGCCGCCTGCGCCGCCGAATGGCAGAACAGGTTCTGCGCCTGCTCGTAGGTCGGCAGCGGCTGGCCGTTCAACGGGTTGGCGGCGAAGTCCGGCCGGCCGTCGTTGCTCAGCTGAATGCGCGAGAGCTGGGTGTTGTACTTCGGCCAGAACGCGTCGACGGTCAGCGCGTCGGCGAAGTAGACGCCCGACCCGCCGCGGATCACCGTACGGTCGCTCAGTTGATAGGCGAAGCCGACGCGCGGCTGGAGGTTGTTGGTGTCGTTCGGCCGCCCCGCGCGGTAGAACGGCTCGAAGCCGAGATCGTTCGCCCACGCGTTGATGCTCAGGTCGTAGCGTAATCCGAGATTGAGCACCAGGCTGGACGTCATCCGCCAGTCGTCCTGCGCCCATCCCGCGTACTTCGGCTGCCCGTACTGGTTCGGGAACTGGCCGATGCCGATCGTGTACGTGCGGACGAACGGTGACATCGCCGCGAAGTTCCAGGTATCCGCATTGAAGGGATCGGGGAAGAACGACTGCAGCAGGTCGGCGGGCACGGTGCCGTTGCGCGCGTCGATGTTGCCGCCGCACATGGCGCAGTTCTCGCTGTCCTCGAAGTGGCGGACGAACTCGCCGCCCAGCTTCAGGTCATGATGCCCCTTCGCGTCGTAGGACGTCGTGAAGTCATCACGAATCTGCCACACCTTCTGATCGCGGTGCCGCGGCGCGTTCTGGTTGGCGTTGACGGAGAAGCCCGTGAACGCGAGCCGCGGGTAGCCGTTGGTCACGCGCGGCGCCTGCCAGTGCTTCGACCAGGTCACCAGCGTGTCGTTCCGGAACCCGTAGTGGCTGTAGCCGCCGCGAACCTCGTTCAGCGAGCGGTTGCTCAACACCTGCGTGAATTGCCCGATGTACTCCTGGTTGCGTTCGTCGGTATCAATCGTCGATGCAGGATGGGTCGTCGAGGAGCCGGGGCCGAACGGGTCGTAGCTCTTCTGCCCGGACGCCTTGCCCATGATGCGCGTCTTCGAGGAGAGCTGGTAGTCGAGGCGGATTCCCTGCAGGTGCCGCGTGCTCTTGTCCGCGAGCGCGATGTTGAACTTGGGATACGGGGTGGTCCAGACGCTCGTCTTCGGCGACCGCTCGTACTCGAAGTTACCGAAGAAGTGGAGCTTGTCCCTGACGATCGGCCCGCCAACCGCGGTGCTGTACTGCTGAATGCTCACCGGCACGACGCGGTGCGCGACCGGATCCTCGGCGTTGAAGCGGCTGCTCTGGAAGTTGCTGCGGAACAGTCCGTTCAACTGATTGGTACCCGACTTGGTGATGGCGTTGACCTGGACACCGGTCGAGCGGCCCTGGGTCGCATCGAACTGGTTGGTGATGAACTGGAATTCCGCGATCGAGTCCTGGCTGAAGCGCGGCTGGTTGCCGGCGCCGAGCTCGGAGCCAATCTGCTGGCCGTCGAGATTGAGCTGGAACTCACGCTGCTCGCCGCCGTTACGATCGGGCAGCGGCGCGCTGGCGTTGGTCGACGAGGTGCGGCTGCCCGGCGCGAGCAGGGCGAGCGCCATCCAGTTGCGCCCCTGCACCGGGAGTTCCTGCACCTGCTTCGGGTCGATGTTGCCGCCAAGCTTCGACGTTGTCGTCTCGATGAGCGGCGCCTCGCCGGTGACCGTGACTGTTTCCTGCAGCGTCGAGGGGGCCATCTGCAGGTTGATCGTCGCCGTCTGGCCGACGAGCAGGTTGACACCGGTGCGGTTCACGTTGCTGAAGCCGGTCAGCGTGGCGTTGATCCGGTAGGTCCCGACGCGCGCCGGGATGCGGTAGACGCCGCGGGCATCGGTCACCGACTCGAACTGGTTGCCGGACGCCTCGTTGACGGCGACGACGGTCACACCCGGCAGCACGCCGCCGGTGGAGTCCGTGATGGTGCCGGTCAGCGTCGCTTCCTGCGCCATCGCCAGCGCGGGAAGTGCCAGCATGGCACCAAGAAGGATCAACCGCCTTACTAGACTCGACTGCATGAAACCTCCTCCAGGAAACACACACAAAGAGCGAGGAGCCACGACGCTCACGAACCGGATGAAGCGCGGTGCGCCCGAAAAAGAACCGACCCGGGGATGACGAGAAGTGGGCGAATTCTAGGGCCGGGGTGCAGCCAAGTCAAACGAAGTTACAGGTTTCGCACGATGGCGGTCCGAGGTGTGCAAAGGTGGGAAGTGCGAAGTCTGCGAAAAAAAGGCCGGGGCCCGAAAGACCCGGCCTCCCCTATCAACTAACGACTAACGAACTAACGACCAACTAGAACGTCAGCCGGAAACCGAGCTGCAGCGTGCGGGGCGCGTACGAGAGGTTCGCGCTCGTCTGCGGCCGCAGGAACGTCGCGCTGGTCTCGACCAGATCGTAGGCGCCGTAGTTTTTGCGGTTGAACAGGTTGAACACTTCGAGGCTGCCCGCGAGATTCGCCCGGCCGCCGAGCGGGATGCGCTGCAGGAGCCGCATCTCGACGCGGTGGATCGGGTCGCCGACGAAGCTGTTGCGCTCGATGATGCTGCCCACGGGTCCGCGCGTGTCGCCCGCACCGCGCAGCCGGTCGATGCTGGTGATCTGCAGGCCGCGCGCGTCGCAGCCGCACAGGATCTGATCGCGCTGGCCCGAGCCGTAGAAGTAGATGCCGCTCACCTGGAAGCCGCCGCCGACGTCCCAGATGCCGTTGAACACGGCGCGGTGCCGCTGGTCGGTCGCGGCCAGCGATCGCTCGCCACCGAGATCGACGGGGACCGTGCCGTCATACTGGCGGAGGCCCGACAGCGGCCGCGCGTCCCTGTCGTAGAGCCAGCCGAGCGTGTAGGTCACGCTCCCCTGCCAGCGGTTCGACATGCGCTTGGTGAAGCTGCTCTGCAGACCGTAATAGTCCGAGCTGCCGGTGTGCGGAATCGCACCGACGACGCCGAACATCGGATACGCGCGGTGCGCGACGTCCGAATACGGGAACGGAGCGCCCGTCGCGGGGTTGAACGTCAGGTTGATGTTGTCCTGGATGGACTTCTCGTTCCGGCTGTTGGTCTGCACGTAGTCCACCTGCAGCGCCGTCGTCGTGGTGAACTGCCGCGCGATGCCGATCGAGCTCTGCCAGCTGTGCGTCACGTGCGAGTAATCCGGGATCGGCGCCTGTTCCTGCAGGTCGCGCAGGAGGCAGGGCGCGGGGCCAGTGAAGCCGGACGCGGCCCACGCCGTGTAGGCGGGGTTGTCGGGACGGCCGCCGCCCGCGTTGCAGAACCGCGCGAGCGCCTGGTCGTAGGTCGGCAGCGGGCCGTTGAACGGGTTGGCCACGAAGTCGGGGCGCACCGGCACGTTGTCGATGGCGATCACGGCGATCGTCAGCGGGCTCATCGGCCAGAGCACGTTGGTGTTCAGCTCGTCGTTGTAGTACACGCCGGCGCCGCCGCGCAGCACGGTGCGGTCGGTGAGCGTATACGCAAAGCCGAGGCGCGGCTGCAGGTTGTTGGCGTCCTGCGGGCGATCCGGCAGCTCGAAGGGCAGGAACGTCACGTTCTGCGCGAACGCGTTCCAGATCAGGTCATAGCGCAGGCCGAGGTTCAGCGTCAGCCTGCTCGTGGCCTTCCAGTCGTCCTGCGCCCAGCCGGCGTACTTCCACATCTTCACCGGCGTCAGGAAGTTCGACGAGTCGGACACGCCAACCGAGTAGCGCGTGGCAATCGTGCCAAGCGCCGGGTCGGACAGCCGCCACGTGTCGGCGTTGAACGGATCGGGCAGCAGCGCGGTGATGTTCGCCGGCACCGGGCCGTTGTTCACCGTCGCCGTGCCGCCGCACTGGTTGCAGTTGCGCGTGTTGTCGAGCAGGTGGAGGAACTCGCCGCCCGCCTTCAGATCGTGATGCCCCCCCGCGTCGTACGAATACGTGAAGTCGTCGTGGAACGTGTAGGTGCTCTGGTCGCGGTAGCGCGGGATGTTCGAATTGCGGTTGCTGCGGAACCCGCGGAACGTCAGGTTGGGCCCGCCGTTGGTGATGCCATTGGCCGCCTGCCAATGGTTCGACCACGTGGTGAGGCTCGACTGGTTGATGCCGTAGGCCGCGTAGCCGGCGCGCACGACGTTCACCGCCCGGTTGCTGAGCACGCTCGTGAACTCGCCGACCACGTCGGTCGAATGCTCCTGGTTCTTCGCCGTCGCCGCCGGGTAGTTCGAGTTGCCGGTGCCGAACGGATCGAGCAGGCTCGAGTGGTTCACCTTCCCCATCAGGCGCATCTTCGACGACAGCTCCTGGTCGAGACGGACGCCCGCGAGGTTGACCGTGTGCGTCCCGTTTCTCTGCACGTTGAACGCCGGGTACGGCGTCGTCCAGATTGACGTCAGCGGCTGATGCTCGTACTCGTAGTTGGCAAAGTAGTGGAGCTTGTTGAGGATGATCGGACCGCCGATGGTGCCGCTGTACTGCTGATTCTTGTACGGCAGCTTCTGGTTGAGCACCGGGTCGTCGGCGTTCCAGCGGCTGTCGCGGAAGTTGCCGACGAAGGTGCCATTCAGGTTGTTGGTGCCCGACTTGGTGATCGCGTTGACCTGGACGCCCGACGACCGGCCCTGGGTCGCGTCGAACCGGTTCGAGATGAACTGGAACTCCGCGATCGCGTCGTTGCTGTAGCGCGCCTGGTTGCCCGTCCCGAGGTTCGCGGTGACCTGCAGGCCGTCGACGTTCAGCTGGAACTCGCGCACGTCGCCGCGGTCCTGGACCGGCAGCGCGCCCTGCGCGTTGGTGCGGTTGCCGGGCGCCAGCAGCGCCAGCGACATCCAGTTGCGGCCCGCCGTCGGCAGGTCCTGCACCTGCCGCGGATCGATGTTGCCGCCGAGTTCAGATGATTGCGTTTCGATGAGCGGCGCTTCTCCTGTCACCGTCACCGTTTCCTGGAGCGTGGACGGCGCCATCTGCAGGTTCATCGTGATGGTCTGCCCGACGAGCAGCTGCACGCCCGTCCGCGTGACGGTGCCGAACCCGGAGAGATCCGCCGTGATCTTGTAGACGCCGACGCGGACCGGGATGCGATAGACACCCTGCCCGTCGCTCACCCCTTCGTAGTTGTTTCCCGTGGCTTCATTGACGGCCTGGACCGTCACGCCGGGCAGTACCGCGCCCGTGGTGTCACTGATGGTGCCTGTTAGGACCGAATCCTGAGCGAAGGCCATCGCCGGCAGCGCCAGAAGGGCGCCAAGGACGATGAAACCCCTTACGAACGACCTCATTGCAGAAACCTCCTACCCACTTTCAGGGCTCTACGACCCGCGGAAACGGCGCACCCGTGCCTGAGCGAAGAAAACATCGAAAGGTAGCGCCGAACCTGAATCTTAGTGGTCGCCGCGGGGAAGGGTCAACAAAGCGGCCGGGGTCGGGCGGGCCTGCACTATACTGCGGCGCCATGAGGCCCCGCTCCCTCGACGAATTCCTGACGAAAAACCGGGTTCCCTTCACGACCTTCCGCCATGCGCCGGCGTTCACCGCCATGCACGCGGCGGCCGCCTCGCACGTCCCCGGGCGGTCGTGGGCCAAGACGGTCGTCTGCCGCGCCGACGGCGAGGTGGTACTGGCCGTCGTGCCGGCGCACTACACGGTGGACCTGGAGAAGCTGCGCGAGCTCGCCGGCGCCGCGACGCTCCGCATGGCGAGCGAGGCCGAGCTCCTCGCCCTCTATCCGGACTGCGAGGAGGGGGCGATGCCGCCGTTCGGCGGCCTCTACCTGCAGCGCGTGTTCGTCGAGCAGTGCTTCGTCGGCGACCCGGAGATGGTGTTCAACGCCGGCACGCACACCGACTGCATCCGGATGCACTACGAGGATTTCGCGGACCTCGCCAAGCCGGTCATCGGCCGCTTCAGCAAGCCGCGCATGGAAAGCTGACCACGAAGGCGCGCTCCGCGCGCCATCACGAAGCCCACGAAGACTATTGATTTAAATGCAGGGCTTCGTGGCTTCGTGTGCTTCGTATGTGCGTGCAACGCACGCCTTCGTGGTTATCCCAGCTTCGCGTCGAGCGTAATCTTCGTATTCAACAGTCGCGAAATCGGACAGCCGGCCTTCGCGCCCTCGGCTGCCTGCTGGAACTTCGCCTTGTCCGCATTCGGGATGCGGACCGTCGTGTCGAGGTGACTCGCGGTCACGGTGAACGCGTCGCCGACCTTCTCCAGCGTCACCGTCGCGGTCGTATTGATGGACTCCGCGGTCATCCCCGCGTTGCCGAGAAACAACGACAGCGCCATCGAAAAGCACGCCGCGTGAGCTGCAGCGATCAGCTCTTCCGGGTTGGTGCCTGTCTCATTCTCGAACCGCATCGCGAAATTGTACGGAACATTGGACAGTGCGCCGCTGCTCGACGACACGGTGCCACGGCCATCCTTGAGACCACCCTTCCAGACTGCGCTCGCGCTTCTTTTCATAAGCCCAAGACGTTACCACGACCACGTTTTCTCTTAGAATTGATCGGGAAGATCGCTCCGTGCCCCCGGTCCTGGTCCTGGCAGTCATCGCCGCCGCGATGCTTGTCATCGCCGTCGTCCTGATTGCCGTGATCAGCGGTCGGCGCCGCCACGACACCGGTGCGCCTCCCGTGGCCGCCGCCGTCACGCCTTCCGCACCACCGATCGAACAGGATGCGGAGTCCGCGCAGCAGCGCGCGCTCGCCTTCGCGGCGGAGCTGCGCGGCACGCTGACGACGGGCCAGCTGCAGGAAACGATCGCGACGAAGCTGCCGTTGCTGCTCGGCGTCGATCGCCTCTGGCTGGAGATCACGCTCGGCGGCCGCCGCAAGATGATCGCGGCGCCGCTCGACGGAGAGGGCACCGCCGCCGTCATCCACCCGCTGGTCGAATCGCCGGGCGAATGGGCGACGTTTCCACTGCGCTCGGCCGACGGCGTCGTCGGCGTCATCGGGCTTCCGTCGGCGCCGCGTCCCCTGTCGCCCGCCGCACGGCGCACGATGGCATCGCTGGCGCCGCTGCTTGGCGACTGCCTGCAGACGGCGCACACCATCGCGCACCTGCGCGAGCTGAGCACCATTGATTCGGTGACGGGATGCTCGACCAGGCCGGACGGTCTCGAGCGGCTGCGCGCGGAGGTGAAGCGGGCGCACCGCGCGAACCAGCAGGTTGCGGTGTTGATGCTCGATCTCGACTACTTCAAGAGCGTCAACGATCGCTACGGCCACCAGGGCGGCGATTCCGTGCTGGCCGCCATCGGCAACACGATCATGCAGGCGCTGCGCGTCAGCGACCTGCGCTGCCGGTGGGGCGGCGAGGAATTTCTCGTCGCGCTGCCGGAAAGCGGCCTCGACCAGGCGAAGCGCGTCGCGTTGACGCTCGCGCGCCGCATCGCCGCCACCGTCACCGAGTACGACTCGGCGCGCATCCAGCTGACCACGAGCGTCGGCATCACCATCGCGCTGCCTGGCGAGGAGGATCTCGAAGCGGTACTCGCGCGCGCCGACGCGGCGCTCTATCGCGCGAAGGCGGACGGCCGCAACTGCATTCGCGTGGTGCTGGCGAACCCCGACGACGCGTCGGCCGCCGCGCCGCCCCCGGCCCCGCTCCCGTTCAGGGATCGGGATCGGCGCAATCCGGAGCAGCCCGACCGCCGGCAGTACCCGGTCCCGGGCGGCGCGCGACGGACTTCGCGCGCTCCGAACGGCCGCGGCCTACAGATGTTGCAGCTGCTGGCGAGGCGCGGGTCCGCGCCACCCCTGCTTGAGGAGCCGGCCCTCGACGTCCATCCACCGGCGATTCAATGCTTCGGCACCGCTGAAGCGCTCGACCTGCACGATCGCGTCGGGCCGATCGATCACCAGCTCGTAGCCGTCGCCGCCCGTTCGAACTTCGCACCGAATGATGCCGCCGCGGCGGCAGAAAAAGCAGACCACGCCTGCACTATCGGCATCCTGGATCGACCCGATAGGGGGTGGTGCTACCGTAAGCCCTTACGGCTGAGCGGGTTGGATGGTGGTTGGTAGTTTGTGGATCGTGGTGGTGGATAGGTGATTCACGGATCGTCCACGGTGCGCGGCGGTTAGGGCTTACGGTGGCGAGTAGCGACAGGCACCCGACCTAGCGACCAAACGGTGACGACCAAATCGCTCACGCCAACCACTAACCACTAACCCCAACCACCAAACCACCAACCACCAACCACCAACCACCTACCACCAACCTCCAACCAACCACCCAGCCAGCCGCTACTCGGCCTTGACCTGCAGCGAAACCGAGTACGTCCTCGAGTCCGTGTTCGCGTAGACGCTGCGCGAGCTGAATTGCAGCCGGAAGTTCGGCGTCAGGCGCACTTCCACGCTCGGCGACAGCCGATACGTGCTGGCGCCGGAGACCGTGTTGAGGTGCTCGGCGGCGAGCGCCGTCTGCAGCCAGTTGTACGGCACGAAGAACACCTCGGCGTGGCCCGCGAGGTGCGTCAGCCTGCGGCCCGTGTTCAGCTCCCGCTCGGTCACGTCGTGCTCGGCGAGCACGCCGACGTGCTCGTTGAAACCGACGCGCGCGAACAGCCCCGCGTTGCGGCGGTCGAACGCGTCCGCCTTCGACACGCGCGTCGTCAGCCCGACGACGGCTCGGTCCTTCCACACGTTCACGCCGCCCATCGCACCCGCGCCGCGCGCCTCGTACTGCGGCTGCGTTTCGTTGCCGTCGGGGCCGTAGGCGTAGGTGGCGACCTGCCATCGCCGGTTCCACCAGAACACCTTGGCCTGCGTCGGCGTCGAGCTCACGTTCGGGTTGTTGACGGTCCGGTAGAACGAGCTCGCGCCCGGCAAGCCGAGACCCGATGGCAGATCGTCGCGTCCCACCACGAGCGCCACGCCGTCGCGCGGCTGATACATCCAGTAGAGCCGCGACATGCCCAGGCTCGCCGCGCCCATGCGCCGATTCAGCGACAGCGCGGGGCTGCGCACGCCGAACGCATAGACGAGGCGATTCTGCGCGTTCATGGCGATCGCCGTACGGAAGTTCGTGTTGAAGCTGTATTCCTCGGCGCCGCCCTGCGCGTGATCGACCGACATCTGCAGGCGCACGTCATAGAGAAACCGCGAGAGGGCGTCGGTCGGCAGCTCGGCATCCGGCGGCTCGCCGGACCGAATGGTCTGCGCGTAGTCGATCCCTCTCCCGTATCGGGTCAGCACGCCGCCGCCCTGGGGTGACACGTGGCACGTCGCGCACGACGTGTAGCCGAGGCGAATCATGTTGGGATACGCCTCCACGGTGCGCGCGGCCATGGCCAGGACGAGCACGAGGACAGCAATGAGAGCGTTTTTCGACATGGCAGTCCTCCTACTTCGAACGGCCGCTGGTCGCGACCGCCGCCGGCTCGGCGTTGAGATTGACGCGCACGACCACTTCGTCCTTCACGCCGACGCCCAGATACGTCGGCTCGGGGATACCGAACTCCGATACGCGAACCGGAAAGCTCGCGTTCAGCCGGTAGCCGTCCCCCTCCGGCTTGATGTCGGCCGTGCCGGTCACGTCCCTGGTCTGGCCGTGCAGCAGCAGCGTCGCGCGAAACGGCGTCTTGCCGGCCAGCTTCTCGACACGGATGTTGCGGAGGCGCGCCTGCGCGAACGTGGGGCCGCGTTCGACCTCGAGGTATTTCCGGCGGAGGTGATCGTCGCGCAGCCCGATGCCGGTCTCGAGCGTCTGCAGATCGACCAGGAGGTCGCCGTCGAGCGGCTGCGAGGCATCGGGCGCCATCCCGACCTGGCCACTCAATGCCTTGGTCTTGGCTTCGAAGCTGCCGCCGATCGTGAGCGGGCAGAGGACGGACACCTGGGCGTTCCTGACGCGCAGCTTCGTCTGCCCGTCGGCGGCGTCCTGCGCGCGCGCCGGGAGAGGAAGCAGGCAGAGCCCGACGAAGATAGTGGTACAGGTAGACGTGATTTTCTTGCTGGCCATTTCGGCTTCTCCTTGCTGATTCAACTCGTCGATGTGCCGCGGCGGACACCATGCCCGTGGTGGCAGACCTTCGGGGAAACGGCGTGACGGCGCTGTACCGCTGGAGCTGCAGCGAGGCGGGAGTAGCGAAACGGCGAGAACGCGAAACGGCGGAACGAATGCGGCGCTAGACGACGCGGTGTGTCACTCGCGCGCGCAATACAGTTCACCGCGCAGCTCGACGCGGTCGGCGAGCTGCGCGACGAGGATGACGACGCGGTCCTCGAGCTCCTCGAGCGGCACGCCCGGATCGAACTGCCGGAACAGCGCGTGGGCGAGCGCGGTGTGATCGCGCGTCGTGACGTCGCCGAGGCGCCTGATGAGCACCTCCATGAGGAACGCCTCCGTGATGTCGACGTACGAATCGCTGAGCCCGGCGACGGGGGTCGCCTGTGCCGTGATGCCCGGTACGATGGCGCTGCCATCCGCCGACAGCAGGACACCGGCGCCCAGCATCGCCTTGACGACGGCCTTGCTGGCCGTCTCCCAGTGTCCAAAGGCGAACGCCGTCCCCTGGGCCTCGCGCCGCGCGCGCGAGGCGGCCTCGCGCGTCAAGCGCGACAGGATCACCGGATCGCGGCTGTGCTCGGCGACGATCTCCTCGATGACCCGGAACAGCAGGTCGCGCGGACGCTTCTCGGAATAGAGCAGGTCGCTGCGCAGGCAGTCGGCCATCTGCCGGGATCGGCCGAACCGCGGCTCGGCGTCGCGGCGCGGCTCGCCAGCGGGAGGCTCAGCGGAATGGTGCGGTGAAGATGCTGGCGGAAACGAGACGACGCTGCTTTTTGTCTTAGTTCCTTCGGCCATTGCTTCCATTTGCTTTCGCGCCCCGGGGGTTGAGTCGAGGCCGCGTGGCTGCATTGCGCATGCCGTCAAAAATGGAAATTCGTTACAAACCGCGAAAGGGGTATAGGGTACGCCGACGGCAGATACAGTCATGGCGCCGACGGCAGAAACAGTCATGGAGTTGAGCGCTCGAACGCGCGCGACATGGGTCGCGTGCTTCCGTGCGGTGGGTGATGCGCTACCCTTCGGCGGTTCCGGACGAGATCGCGAACCGTGCGCGAAGAATCTTTTCAGCGGTCAAGCGAGATTACGCGGCGCGAAAGATCTTCAGCGGTCAAGCACCCCGCGACTCGGCCCGAATGCTGTGGCCTCGCGCGGGGCGCGCGCGAGGAAGGCTGCGACCTCAGCGTGTGCTCGGCACACGTGGCACGTCGCCGAGCGCCCACGCGGTGAGCGTGCCACCGGCGGGAACGAGGATCTGCTGACGGCCGTCGAGCATGTAGGTGATCGGGGACGTGCCGTGCAGCGCCGATCCCATCTGGAAGCGCCAGAGGAGCTTGCCCGCGTGTGAATCGAGCGCGAGGAAATTGCCCTCGGCGTCGCCGCTGAACACGAGGCCCGACGCCGTCGTCAGCACGCCTGCGGTCGAGGGGCTGATGTACTGGAACTCCCACCGGCGTTCGCCGGTCGCCGGATCGATGGCGCGCAGCGCGCCGAACGCGCGCATGTCGGGGCCGGTCGCGCGCTGCCCCGCGCCGCCGGTGTAACGCTCTCCCGGCACGTACTCCTGCTTCCACGCGTAGTAGGTGGCGCACACTTCGCGCGCGTTGACGAAGAACAGGTGCTGCGACGGGTCGTACGACGGCGGCCAGAAGTTGGTCGCGCCGGTCACGTCGGGGCACGTCAGCGATCCCTTCTCGTCCGGGACGTAGCCGGGCAGGATGACCGGCCGTCCATCGGACCCGATCTCCTTCGCCCACGTCGTGACGACGTAGGGCTTGCCGACGATCAGCTTCCCGTTCGTGCGATCGAGCGTGTAGAAGAAGCCGTTGCGGTTCGCCAGCATGACGACCTTGCGCGGCTGCCCCGCGATGGTGAGATCCGCGAGGATCGGCACCTGCGTCGCGTCCCAGTCGTGGAGATCGTGCGGCGTGAACTGGTAGTGCCAGCGAAGCGTGCCCGTGTCCACGTCGAGTGCCACGAGCGAGTCGCTGTACAGGTTGTCGCCCTTGCGGCTCTCGCTGTGATAGTCGGGACCGGGATTGCCGATGCCGTAATACGCGAGGTTGAGCTCCGGATCGTAGGCGCCCGTCACCCAGATGCTGGCGCCGCCGCGCTGCCACGAGTCGCCGGCCCACGTGTCGTTGCCGCGCTCGCCGGGCCCCGGAATGGTGTAGAAGCGCCACGCGCGCTTCCCGGTCTTCGCGTCGTAGGCGTCGATGAAGCCGCGGATGCCGTACTCGCCGCCGGCGACGCCGACAATCACCTTGTCCTTGACGACGAGCGGCGCGATGGTGGCCGCGTACCCCTGCGAGAAGTCTTCGAGCGTCGCGTCCCAGACGACCGCGCCGGTCTTCATGTCGAGCGCCAGCAGGTGCGCGTCGAGCGTCGTCATGAAGAGGCGATCGCCGAGGACGCCGAATCCCCTGTTGACGAGGCCGCAGCACGCGGTGAGGCTGCCGGTCGGCGGCAGCTCGCGCTTGTAACGCCAGATTTCCCGCCCGGTGCGCGCGTCGATCGCCCACGCCACGTTGAGCGGGCCGGTGACGTAGAGCACGTTGTCGCGCACGAGCGGCGTGCTCTCGAAGCGGCCTGGCGTGTCGGTCTGGAACACCCACTGCGGCACGAGGCGGCTCACGTTCGCCGGCGTGATCTGCGTCAGCGGGCTGTGGCGCTGGTTGGTGTAGTTGCCGCCGAACATCAGCCAGCGCGAGCCGTCGGCCTTGAGCCCGTCGAGCAGCTCCTGCGCGCTGACGAGCGGCGGCGGGGCACCCTGCGCCGCCACCGTCGCCACGAGCGCCGCCGCCCCGAGCACCACGAGCGCACCGCGCACACACCATCGACGCATAACGGCTCCTCAGCGTTTGTCGGCGGCCGGCGCCGCCGCGTCGTTCCCCTTGAGGCTCTCCAGGTAGGCGAGCAGGTCGTCGAGCTGCGCGTCGGTCAGCTTGTCGGGGCCGAAGACCGGCATCACCGACTTCTTCTCGTCGTTGACCGACTTCATGTCCTCGCGCAGGTAGCCCTGGATGCGCTCGCGCGTGTCCATGACCTGCACCGAAAACAGGTCCTCGTTCTTCTTGACGCCGCGAATCTCCTGTCCGTTCGGGGTCGTCAGCGTCACCGGCTGAAAGCCGGTGCGGACGTCGGCCATGTTGCCGCGGATCTGCTTCGCCATCGCGGCGCGCGCCCGCGCCACGCCGATGCGCGAGAGATCCGGGCCGAGGTGGCCGCCGCGATCGCCGACGCGATGGCAGGCGACGCAGTTGGTCGCGAAGAGGTTCTCCCCCACGCCCGCGTTGCCGGGCGACGGGCCCTCCGCGGTCGCGGGGGCGATGGTCTTCAGGTAGGCGAGGATGCGCCAGATGTCCAGGTCCGACGTTCTCGGCGCCGGGTGCGCGGGCATCTCCGTGTTGGGCACGCCGTTGCGGACGGTGCTGAAGAGCGCCGGGTCCGTCCGCCCCCTCGCCCACACCTGCGTGATGTCCGGTCCGCGGATCCCGCGCGCGTCCATGCCATGGCAATCGGCGCAGCGGACGCGGTAGGCGCCCATGCCGGCGGTGATGGCCTCGGCGTTGCCTTCGAGCGGGTTCTTGGTGGGCCGATCGGCGGGAATCTTGAGGTACACGTCCTGGGCGAGCACGTCCGCCGCGGCCAGGGCGAGCACCACCAGCGCGAGAGACATCCACTTCATGACGGCGCGGATTATAACGCCGCTTCGTTGTGGAGGGGCCGACCGGTTTCCCGTACGTAGGGGTCGACCGGCTTCCCGTACGTAGGGGCCGACCTTCAGGTCGGCCCCCCGAGTATTAATTGACGACGACGTCGCCCGTGATTTTCGGGGCGGCCGGCGCCGGCGGCGGAACGGCGGGCGTGGCGGCCGCCGCGGGGGCGTGCGCGCCAGGCTTGCCGAGGCGCGCCTTCATCAGCTCCTCGGCGCCGGCAAACAACTGCTCCTTCGTGATCTTGCCGGCGTCGACGTCCGCGAGGATCGCCTTCTGCGCCTGGTACTCCTTGTTGACGATGCCCGCCTTGCTCTGGAGCATGCGCCACGCCTTGCGCCGCTCGACGCAGAAGAGCACGAGCTGGCGCGACAGCGTGCGGAACTCGATCTTGCCGTCCGCCCCCTGCACCTTGATGTAGACGCCGAAGTCGGGCACGTACGACCGGTGATCCTTCACCAGGTAGCGCCGGTAGACGACGTCCTGCTGCGTGATGCGGACCAGCATGTTCTCGAGCGAGATCAGCTTCGCCGCGTCTTCCATCTTCACTTTCTTGAGGTGATTGCGAAAGCGCGCCTCGGTCGCGCACCAGTGCGCCACGGTGTAGCGGTAGGGCTCGTTGGTCGTCTTGAACTTGGCCTCGTACCAGTCCAGGTCGATCGACGGGTTGCCCTTGACGTCCAGCGCTTCCGGGTACGTCTCGCCGAGGCGCGGGTTGAAGACGAACTCCGGCGCGCCGCGCGAGTCGCGCACGCGCTGCGCCTGCGTCAGCGCCATGTCGTCGGCCACGCCGTGCTCCGGCTGGCACGTCGTGAAGCACTGCAGGAACGCCGTGCCGCGGTACTCGATGCCGTCGAGGATCGAGCGATACAGCTTCGGCGCGTTGGCAATCGAGATCTGCGCCACGTACGGCGACCCGTGCCCGGCGAGGAACGTCTCGGCGACCGTCTTCTTCTCGACGTTCTTCCCCTGCGTCGCGGTGCCGAACATGTTCATGTCGTTGCCGCCGAGCATCGGCGTCGAGTCCGAGTTCTGGCCGCCGGTGTTCGAGTAGACCTGCGTGTCGAGCATCACGGCCTTCACGTTCGGCCGGTTCTGCAGCATCACTTTCGACATGTTCTGGTAGCCGATGTCGCCCATGCCGCCGTCGCCGCCGACGACCCAGACCTTCGGCATCTCGAGGATTTCCTGGTCGGTCATGACGGCGTCGCTGAAGTGCACGTACTCGTAGTACTCGCGCGCGTTGATGACGTCCTTCTCGCGGCGCATCAGCGCCTCGAGCAGGCGCTCCGGGATCACCGACCGGCGCCCGTGATCGACGATGAAGCTCTCGCCGAGGAGCCAGCCGACGGTGATGCCGTCCTGGAAGAGCGAGTTCATCCAGGGATACGGGTGCGGGTTGTTGGGGGGCGTCGAGCCGTAGACCGTGTTGCAGCCGGTGTGCGCCGCCATCGCCATGACGGACTGGCCGTTGGCCGCGCGGCCGTCGATCGGCTGCAGGTTCTTGTGGATGAACGCCTCGTGCCGCAGCACGGCGGTGATGGCGCCGATGATGTCCTTGTCGGAAATCTCGCCGTGCGCCTGCATGCGTGCCCTGGTGTCCTTGTCATCCTCGCCGCCGAGGCCCATGAGCAGGTGCGCGACGGCCTGGCGGAAGAGATCGTACTCCTCCTGGCTGCGCGCCTTCAGCTCCGCGAGCTTCTGTTCGCCCGCCTGCTCGAGCTCGTCGGCCTTGCGGCGGAAGCGGTCCGCCTTCGCGTGGAAGAGCGGCCGCATGTAGGCCTCGGTCACGGCGGCGACCGAGCGCAGGATGCTCTTCTCGCCGCAGCCGGCGCAGGCGCCGTCGCCCGAGACGAGCGCGTCGTAGTTGCGCCGCACCATCAGCATGTTGCGGAGCGTCGCGGTCTTGGAATCCTGCGGCCGCATGTCGTTGTAGAGCCCGAGGTACTTCTGCGACGTGTCCGGCAGCAGGTTGAGGAAGGCCGTGCCGCTCTCGTGCTCGGCGTTGACCTCCTCGGTCTCCTGCACCATCCGCAGCGCGTCGTGCTCGCCGCACGCGGTGACGCACGCCGCGCACCCCTTGCAGAGATCCGAGACGAAGATGGAGAAGATGCCGCCCGAGCCCGGGCTCTTCTTCTCGGGCGTGGCGAAGATGGCGTTGGTCTTCTGGTAGGCCATCGGCACCTTGTCGATGACGCTGAAGAACTCCTCCTTCGCCTGCGGCGAGAAGCCGTTGACCTCGTGCGTGACCTTGCGGATGAAGTCCTGCGGCTTCGGCGCCTCGTCCTTGCTGCCGATCGCCGCGCGCATCATCTCGCGCGTCCGCCTGGTGATCTCGGGCAGCAGGTTGAGCATCTTCTGCCGCTCGCTGGCGTCGCTGACGTAGTTGCGCACCGCCGTGCCGAGGATGACGTCGAGATCCTGCGAGCAGTTCGGCAGCGCCGTGTCCGGGCAGACCGCGATGCACTCCATGCACTGCGTGCAGTTCTCGGGGATGTAGAGCGGCGTCTCGCGGCGCGCGACGTACTTCGACGCCGTGTCGCCGCTGCCCGCGGCCATGATGCCGAGCGCGGCGTAGGCGTTGGCCGGCTGGTTGTAGCCAAGCTTGGCGCGGAACATCGCGTCGAACTCGGCGACGCGCGTCAGCGGCGTCCGCTCCGGCTGCCCTTCCGGCACGTCGATCGTCCGGCACCCCGTGCCGCAGCCCTCGCTGGCCGCGATGCTCTGCGGCATCGCCATCGGCAGCAGCGCCTTGCCGCGCAGCGTCGAACGGTCCGCGGCGTCGAGCTCGCCCACCTTGATCTCGTGCACCAGCTCGAAGCCCTTGGTCATCACCTCCATGTTGGAGGCGACGACGGCGTCACCGAGCTTGCCGAACTTCTTCACATACTGCTTGTGCACCGCGTCGCGGAACTGCTCGGGCGTGATGCCGAAATCGTGCAGCATCGGCGACACGGCGAAGAACCCGCCGAGGAACGCGTTGCCCTGCATGCGCAGCTGCAGGTCGCCGCGGTCGGTCGCCTCGCGCGCAATCTTGAAGCCGGGCAGCGTGAAGACGCGGATGTGCTTGTCGATGATCTGCTTGCGCGCCCAGAGCGGCAGCCGCTCCCACGCCGCCGCGCCCTCCTCGTCCGACTCCCAGAGCAGGCAGCCGCCTTCCGCCATGCCGTCGAGCGGGTTGGTGTGCGTGAACGCCTTGGGATCGCAGCAGAGGACGACGTTGACGTGGCGCAGGTCGCAGTTGACGCGGATGCGGTCGGGCGCCGCGATCATGAAATAGGACGTCGGGGCGCCCTTCTTCTCGGACCCGTATTTCGGGTTGGCGCTGACGTGGATGATCTCTTTCGGGTTGCCGAACTCGTCGACGACCTTGTCGCGGTCATAAAGGAGGTCGTTGAGGTCGCCGATGATGGCGCCGAGGTTCTTGCCGGTCGTGATGGCGCCCCAGCCGCCGACCGAGTGGAACCGGACCGCGATCGCCTTGTCGGGCAGCAGCGACGGCGTGTCGTCCGACTTGACCTCGTAGGGATGATCGATGCCGAGCACGATGAACGACGCGCCGTCGGCGGCGCGCTTGCCGTCCTTGCGGGCGCGGCGCCCGATCGCGTACTCATAGGCGCCGATCGAGTGCTCGGGCCTGAAGTCGCGCGAGCCGAGGCCGTAGACGCCAGCGACGAGCGCCGGCATCTGGTCCGGCGTGATCTTCGGGATCCCGTCCACACCCTGCAGCGCCTTGTTCAGCGCCGTGCGGATGTCGCGCCCCATCGGGTTGTCGCCCGCCATCGGCTCGTCGGTGCGCTCGAGGATGATGACGTGCTTCTTCCCGGCCAGCGCCTTGACGAGCGCCGCCTCGGGGAACGGGCGGAACACGTTGATGTGGATCGACCCCACGCGCGCATCTTCGTCGCGTGCGCGCAGGTAGTCGACCGCCGCCTCGATGTTCTCCGCCGCCGATCCGAGCGACACGAACACCGTCTCGGCATCGTCGCACCGGTACTCGGAGATGAGACCGTAGTAGCGGCCGGTCAGCGCCGCGAAGTCCGTGTAGGCAGCCTCGAAGAAGTCGAGGATCGGCTCGACGAAGTTGTCGCGCCGCGCCACCACACCCTGCATGTAGTGCTCCTGGTTCTGCACCGGGCCGAGCAGGACGGGGTTGGTGAGATCGATCATCTTCGGCACGCGGCGGCGCGTGGGGCCGAAGAGCTTGCGCTGGCTCTCGGTCGGGCACTCGATGACGTCTTCGGGCGCGCCGAGATATTCGCGGATCAACTGCGCTTCGTGCTTGTAGAACGTGCGTTCGAGGTGCGTCGTGAGGAAGCCGTCCATCACGTTCATCGCCGGCGTCAGGCTGAGCTCGGTGACGCGGCGCACGATGAGCGACTGGTCGGCGGCCTGCTGCGCGTCCTTGCCGAAGACGATGATCCACCCGGTGTCGAGCGCGCCGTACACGTCGTCATGACCGCAGTGCACGTTGAGCGCGTGCTTGGTGAGCGCGCGCGCGCCGACCTCGAGGACCATCGTCGAACACTTGCCGGGCGCGTGGTAGTACTGCTCGACGCCGTAGACCACGCCCTGCCCTGACGTGTAGTTGACGACGCGCTTGCCGCACACGGAGTGCGCGATGGCGCCGCCCTGCGCGGCGTGCTCGCCTTCCGCTTCGACGGCAATCGTGTTGCCGCCGAACACGTTCAGCTTGCCTTCCGCGAATGCCTGCTGATACAGCTCGCCGCCTTCGGTCGAGGGGGTGATGGGATAGAAGACGCCCGCGTCTGCGATGCGGGCTTCGGTGTGGTAGGAGACGAGCTGATTCCCGTTGGCCGTCACCCGGATGCCCGGGAAACGAGGTTTCTGCTTCATGGACGCCCTCCGCCGCACCTGAGCTCGGCGTGGAAAATCTCGCAGTGATCGACGCGCTGGGGATTGGTAATTCGGCCGATTCTATCTTGTTATCGGACGTTCGAGATTCATTCGATTTCAATATCGATCACATATTCGGTCGATATCCAACCGAATACAGGCCTCGGGGACCACGAACGGCGCGAAGGGCGCGAAGAAGACCACGCACACGACGCACGCGGAGCACAAACGTTTTACACTGCTCGTCTTTCTGAGAGACCGCACCGATGACCGACAAGACGTACTGGGAATCGTTCAAGGCCGAAGGCGAAGAGATCGTCGACAAGATCAGGGACCTGATTCACGAAGGGAACGTGCGGCGCGTCGTCGTCAAGCACCATGGGCGCACCGTCGCCGAGTTCCCGCTCACCGTCGGCGTCGTCGGCGCGGTGCTGGCGCCGGTCGTCGCCGCCATCGGGGCGATCGTCGCGCTCGCCAGGGACTGCACGATCGAGGTCGAACGCAGCGAGGCGGCATCGACGCCGGATGAGCAACCCCGCACGAAAGCGGGATGACGAACTGATGCTCACCGGCGCTCATTCGATCATCTACAGCACCAACGCGGAAGCGGACCGCGCCTTTCTGCGCGACGTGCTCGGGCTGCCGAACGTGGACGTCGGGGGTGGATGGCTGATCTTCGGGTTGCCGCCGTCAGAGGTGGCCGTGCACCCGTCCGAGCGGAACAACCTGCACGAGTTGTATTTCATGTGCGCCGACATCGAGGCGTTCGTGGCGCGGATGAAGGCTCACGTCATCGAGTGCGACCCGGTGAAGGACGCGGGATGGGGACTCCTGACGCACCTGACGCTGCCCGGAGGCGGCAAGGTCGGCGTCTATCAGCCGCGCCACGCTCGCCCGCCGGCGCCGCGAACGTAGGGCCGATGTCCAGATCGGGCAGCCGCTGCGCGTCACCCGCGTGACGGATCGCATGGCTCTCTGCCTGCCGCGACCGACCGCCACATTCCGATCCAGCGATCCGTTACCGTCTGTTGATCGAAGCGCCGCGCGACGTGCTGCCGGCCGCGCTCGCCCATGGCCCGCGCGCGCACGGGCTGCGTGAGGAGATCGAGGACGGCGTTTGCCAGCGCCTCGGGGTCGCCGATCGGAACCAGCGTCCCGGTCTCGCCGTCGATGACGATGTCGCGCGCGCCGTCGCTCGCCGTGCTCACCACCGGCAGCCCGGAAGCCGCCGCCTCGATCATCACCAGCCCGAGCCCCTCGTAGTAACTGGAGTGCATGTACACGTCGGCCGCCTGATAGACCGACGGCAGGTCGGCGTGCGCGACCGGACCGGTCAGGCGCACCGCCGGCGCAAGATGCAGCGCCGCTGTCCGATCGGTGATGGCCGGGATGGCGAGGTTGCCGACCAGGATCAGGCGCGCCGCCGGCAGCCGCGCATGGACTCGTGCGAACGCCTCGAGCAGCGTGGGGAAATCCTTGAACCGCTCGGGACGGCCGACCCAGATGGCCACCGGCGCGTCGGCGGCGATGTCGAGCTTCGCGCGCATCGCGGCGACCCGCTCGCGCGCGGCCGCGACCTGAAACCTGCCCACGTCCACCGGCGCGGGCGCGACGCAGATGCGGTCCGCCGCGACGCCGTGCCGGATGCAGGCCAGCCGCTCGCCCTCGTTGACGACGCGCACGGCGTCCGCGCGCCGCAGCGTCCAGCGGGCGAGCCGCTGCAGCAGCGGATGCGACCAGTGCTCGCGGGCGTAATACGGGTTGTCGACGGCGGACGTGTGGACCTGGACGATCAGCGGCACGCCGAGCCGCCGCCGCAGGCGCAGCCCGACCAGCGCGGTCAGGAACGGGTCCTGCGTGGTGATCAGGTCGACCGGCGCTTGCTGGTGCGCGCGAAGGCCCAGCCGATACGCGTCCGACAGGTACTGGAAACGGCCGCGCGATTCGGTGGGCGTCGCCGTCACATTCGCTGACCGGTACGGTTCCAGCGCACGACCCGCACGCCGGTTGCAGATCACCATGCTGATCCGCCCGGCCCGTTCCGCGTAGCCCTCGTGACGGGAGCGGGAGTCGGTGATGGCCTGCGTGAGGAAGGCCGTATCGAGGCTGATCATCAGGACGTGCATCGACGGTCGCCGAGATCACTGTCGCACGACTCGCGCGCCGGCGAGGCGGGCTTATCGATTCGCGGCCTGGCCGGCGAAGACGCTCGCGGCGGCGCGCTGCGTCGCGTCGACCCACGGCGCGGGCCACGCGCCGATGCCGACGACGCCGAGGATGCAGATGAGAATCGCGAGGCCGAGCAGCGCCGGCACCTCGATCCGTCCGCTGCGGACCGGCGCCTCGATGTACATCCGCCGCGCGACGAGCAGGTAGTAATAGAGCGCGACGACGGTCAGCACCGCGCCGAGGAACACGAGGCCGTACATGCCGCGATCGACCGCCGCGAGGAAGACGTAGAGCTTCGCCCAGAAGCCGGCGACGAACGGGATGCCGCCGAGCGAGAGCAGGAAGACGAGCATCGCCAGCGCGAGCAGCGGCGAGCGCTGCGCCAGCCCCTTGTAGGCGTCGATCTCCTCGGAGTTCTCCGAGCGCGCCACCGCCTCGACGACGAAGAAGGCGCCCATGTTCCCGAACAGGTAGGCGACCAGGTAGAAGAGCAGCATCGCGATGCCGTTGCTCGTGAGCGCGGCGAGGCCGACCAGCATGTAGCCGATGTGCGCGATACCCGAGTACGCCAGCAGCCGCTTGATGTTGTGCTGCGGGATGGCCATCAGGTTGCCCGTGATGATCGTCATGCCCGCGACCGCGGCGACGACCGGCATCCAGACGAGCGTCGCGGCGCCCACGCCTTCGACGTAGAGACGGATGATGGCGATGAAGCCCGCCGCCTTCGGCGCCACCGCGAGCCAGGCGACAAACGGCGTGCTCGCGGCCTCGTAGGTGTCGGGCGCCCACATGTGGAACGGGAAGGCCGCAATCTTGAAGCCGAGGCCGGCCAGCAGCAGCGTCATCCCGAGCAGCATCATCGAGTCGCCGCTGCTGAGCGCGCCCGGAATCGCTGCCAGCTCCGTGCTCCCGGTGATGCCGAAGATGAACGAGATGCCGTAGACGATCACCGCGGACGAAGCGGTGCCGACGAGGAAGAACTTGAGGGCCGCCTCCGGCGCCGCGTCCTCGCGCTTGACGAAGCCGGTCAGCACGTAGAGCGGAATCGACATCAGCTCGAAGGAGACGAACAGCAGGATGAGCTCGCGCGCCGACGCGAGCACGAACATGCCGAGCACCGACGTGATCAGGATGAAGTGGTATTCCGCGGCGCGCCGGCTGAGACTCCCGTGCCGCACGGTGAGCGAGGCGAGCACGCTGAGGGCCGCGGCGGCGGCGAACAGCTTCTTCGAGAAGATGGCCAGGCCGTCGTTGACGAACGAGCCGCTGAAGAGCGTCCTGCCGTCGCGCGCGAAGAAGGTGAGGCCGAAGGTCGCGAGCAGGCCGATGAGGGTGAGCCAGCCGATGAGCGGCGCCTCGCCGGGCGCGGGATCCGGGCCGGGATCCGGGATCCGGGATCCGGGATCCGGAGCGGGTTTGCGCAGAAGTCCCACGAGCAGGACGAGTACCGCGAGCACGAACAGCGCGACCTCCGGCACCATCGGCATGCCGATGTCGAACGTCATCGCACCACCCCCGCGACCGCGCTGACGACCTTCGGCAGGCTGGCGACGAGCGGCGTGGTCGCCGTGTCGATCGTGCCGACCGCAATCCACGGCGCGACGCCGAAGATCACCAGCGTGGCGACCAGGATGCCGAGCGCGGCCCACTCTGGCCCCTGCGCGTCGGGAAGGTGCGCGAAGTGCGGGTCGGGACTCTGCGCGCTCCAGAAGATCTGCTTCGTCACGCGGAGCACGTACACGGCGGTGAGGAACGCGCCAATCACGCCCGGAAAGAGCCACCACGGGTGCGCGGAGCTCCACGCCCCGAGGAACGTGAGGAACTCGGCGACGAAGCCGGCGGTGGCCGGCAGGCCCAGCGACGACAGGCCGGCGATGGTGAACGCCGTCGCGATGCCCGGCATCATCGTGCCGAAGCCGCCCATCGTGAAGATGGCGCGCGAATGCGTCTTCTCGTAGACGAGACCAACGAGGGCGAAGAAGAGGCCGGTCATGATGCCGTGGGCGAACATCTGGAAGACCGACCCGTTCAGCCCGACGACGGTCATCGTCGCCGCGCCGAGCATGACGACGCCCATGTGCGACACCGACGAGTAGGCGATCACGTACTTCAGGTCGGTCTGCGCCATCGCGCTCAGCGCGCCGTAGACGATGTTGACGCAGGCGATGGTGCCGACGAGGAACGCCCAGAAGACCATGCCGTCCGGCAGCATCCCCATGCCGAGGCGGACGACGCCGTAGGCGCCGAGCTTCATCAGCACGCCGGCGTGCAGCATCGACACGGCGGTCGGCGCCGACGCGTGCCCGTCCGGCGACCACGTGTGCAGCGGCCAGATGCCGGCGAGGATGCCGAAGCCGACGTAGAAGGCGAGGAACACCCACTTCTGCACCGTGGCGTCGAACTTCACCTGCTGCAGCGCGAGGAACGAGAAGGTGTGGCCGCCCTCGGCGTAGAGCGCCAGGATGCCGACGAGGATGAACGCCGACCCGAACAGCAGGTACAGCGTCAGCTTCATCGCGGCGTATTCCTTGCTGCCGACGCCGGTGCGTCCCATCGCCGCCCCGAAGATGCCCTGCGGCTTGACGAAGCCGGAGGAGCCCCAGATGCCGATGAGGAGGTACATCGGCAGCACGGCAATCTCGTAGAAGAGGAAGAAGACGAAGAGGTCGAGCGAGACGAACACGCCGTAGACGCCGGTCACGAGCAGCAGCAGCAGCGCGTAGAACTCCTGGCCGCGCTCCTTCACCGTCCACGACGCGAAGACGCCCGCGAAGATGATGATCGAGGTGAGCAGCGCGAGCAGCGCGCTCATGCCGTCGATGGCGAGGAGGTAGTTGATGCCGAGCGACGGCACCAGCGCCAGCTCCTCGTGGAACTGGAAGCCGGCCGCCGTCCTGTCGTAGGCGTAGTAGACCCAGAGCGACGCCACGAGCGACACCGTCGCCCCGGCGAGCGCCGTCAGCCGCACGAGCAGCGGGCGATGGCGCGCGACGAACATGATGATGATGGCGCTCACAAACGGCGCCCACGTCATGATCGAGAGCAGGGGAAGGCCGTTCATCAGAACACCAGCCGCATCAGCAGGATGAGGACGAGCACGCCGGCGCCGACGCCGTAGACGTAATCCTGCGGCTTGCCCGTCTGGATGCCGCGCAGCTCGTCGCCCGCCTGCAGGGTCCAGTCGCTCAGCACGTTGAGCACGCCGTCGACGAGATATCGATCGACCCAGCCGACAATGCGCGAGAAGCCGAGGAGGACCACGCCGTAGATGCCCTCGAACACATCGTCGATCCAGAACTTGCGCAGCGCCGCGGCGCGAATCGGGCCGAAAGCGCCGGCCAGGGTCGCCGGGTTGATCGCGCGGGCCTGATAGGTCGCCCACGCGAGCAGGATGCCCGCGAGCGCCACGCCGACGGCTGCGGGGGTCAGCCAGCCGGGCGCGCCCTCCTCGACCGGCTCGGCGGCGAAGCCGCCGAGCTTGAGCGTCGACATCACGCCGACGGTCATCGTCATCAGCGCCAGCACCCACAGCGGGAGCAGCATGGTGACCGGCGGCTCGTGCGCGCGCGGCGTCTCGTTGACGTGGGCGCCCTCGACGACCGCTTCGTTGTGCAGGGCGGCATGAGCGGCGCGCGCCGACGTCGCGTCGGCCGGCGGGTCCGAAAGGACCCGCCCTACGTCGTGCGCGTGACCCGCGGGCGCGTGCGCGGCATGCGCGTGCGTGACCCGCGCCACCGGCGACGGCGTGCCGAAGAAGGCGAGGAACACGACGCGGAACATGTAGAACGCGGTCAGGCCCGCGACGAGCATCAGCAGCACGAAGGGACCGGTGAGGTGCGCGCCCCACACGGCGCCGAGAATCTCTTCCTTCGACAGGTAGCCGCCGAAGAACGGAATGCCCGCGAGCGACAGCGTGCCGACGATGAAGACGGTTGCCGTCTGCGGCATGCGCCGCGCGAGGCCGCCCATGTTCGGCAGATCGTTGCTGCCGACGGCGTGAATCACCGAGCCCGCGCCGAGGAAGAGCAGCGCCTTGAAGAGGCCGTGCGTCAGCAGGTGCAGGAAGCCCGCGGTTGCGACGCCCGCGCCGATGGCGGTCATCATGTAGCCGAGCTGCGAGACCGTCGAGTAGGCGAGCACGCGCTTGATGTCGTCCTGCACGCACGCGAGGACGGCGGCCAGCAGCGCGGTGAAGGCGCCGATCCACGCGACCACGAGCAGCACGTCCGGCGTCAGCGCGAACAGCCAGGCGGTCCGGACCAGCAGATACACACCGGCGGTCACCATGGTCGCGGCGTGAATCAGCGCGGAGACCGGCGTGGGGCCTTCCATCGCATCGGGGAGCCAGACGTGAAACGGGAACTGCGCCGACTTGCCCATCGCGCCGAGGTAGATGCAGAACGTGACGATCGAGAGCCCCGCGGCCGGGATGGCGTTGGTGCCCGCGAGCGAGCGCAGCTCGGCGAGATCGAAGGTGCCGGTCAGCTGCCACAGCATCACGATGCCGACCAGGAGGCCGACGTCGCCCGCCTTCGTGATCCAGAACGCCTTCACGGCGGCGCGCGCCGCCGACTCGCGCTGATACCAGTAGCCGATCAGCAGGTACGAGCAGAGGCCGACCAGCTCCCAGCACATGAACAGCTGCAGCAGGTTGGGCGCGAGCGCGAGCCCCATCATCGAGAAGGCGAAGAGCGACTGGTAGGCGTAATAGCGCCCGAGCGCGCCGGCGGGCTCGTCGTGCAGGTAGCCCACCGAGTAGAACTGCACCAGCAGCGCCACCAGCGAGACGAGGCACAGCATGATCGACGAGGTCGCGTCGACGGCCACGCCGACGTCGGCGATCGACTTCCCCGCCGACGGCAGCCACGGCCACAGGAGGCGCACCTGGTCCTCGCTGCCGCCGACGCCGCGCCACGCCAGCACCGCCGAGGCGAAGGCGCCCGCGGCGCAGACGATCGAGAACCACGCCGCCGGCCTGCCGAGGCGTCGCAACGGGTAGACGACCGCCAGCACGAGAAACGACAGCGCGGGCAGCAGCCAGGCGGCGAGAGCGAGCGTTCCCGAGTTGGCCATCATCCCTTGAGCAGGTCCAGGTGATCCGCCATGACGGTGCGGCGGACACGGAAAAGAAGAATGACGATGGCGAGTCCGAGCGCCGCCTCGGTGACGGTGATGCAGATCGTGAAGACGGTGAACACCATGCCGGAGGCCACCGCGGTGTAGCGCGCGAAGGCGACCAGGTTGATGTTCACGGCGTTCATCATCAGCTCGATGCCGAGCAGGATGCCGATGGTGTTGCGGCGCGTCATCACGCCGAAGAGGCCGATGCAGAACACGGTCGCCGACAGGAGCAGGTACGGCTGGAGGCCCATCAGTCTTCCGGCCTGGCGAAGTAGATGGCGCCGAGCAGGCCCGTCAGCATCAGCACCGCGAGCAGCTCGAACGGCAGCACGTAGCGCGTCAGCACCGCCTCGCCGACGGCGCGCGTCAGGTCGCCGGGCATCTCGGGCCGCGTCGCCGGCAGCGGATGCCTGGCGAGCACCATCAGGATGAAGCCAAACAGCACCGCGGAGAGCAGCGCGCCGCCGCCGATCCGCATGTTGGTCTGCGTCAGGCGCTCGCCGATCAGCCGCTCGGTCACGACGATCGCGAAGACGACGATGGTGATGATGCCGCCGGCGTAGAGCAGCAGCTGGACGGCGGCGAGGAACTCGGCGTCGAGCAGCAGGAAAACGCCGGCGGTGCCGGTCAGCGCGAGCGCGAGCCAGAGCACCGCGTGAAAGAGGTTCTTCGACAGCACGACGGCGAGCGCGGAGCCGACGAGCGTGAACGCGAGCACGGCGAAGGCGATCTGCTCGCTCATAGGGCGTCCGCCTTCGCAGGCACTGGCGCCTCTGCCTGCTTCGGCGTGACAGCGGCAGCATCGGCACCGGTCGCGGCCGCCGGCTTCGGCGCGGCATGCGCCGGCGCTGCTGCCTTCGGCGGCGTCTGCATGTCGCGCAGCAGGTTGCCGGTCGCCCACGACGGCTCGTACTTCAGGCCGATCGCGTGCAGCCGATCCTTGTCGAGCAGCATCTCGCGGCGATCGGCGGTCGGCATGTCGAACGACTTCATCATGACGATGGCATCGGTCGGGCACACCTGGACGCAGAGCTCGCAGAACTCGCAGGCGTAGAGCTCCAGCGTGAACGTCTTCGCGTAGTTCCGCTTTTCGCTCTTCAGCATCTCGACCTTGATGACCGCCGGCGGGCAGACGTACTCGCACAGGCGGCAGCCGATGCAGTTCTCCTCGCCCGTCTCCTTGTCGTAGGTCAGCGCGAGCAGGCCGCGATAGCGGCTCGGGTACTGGCGGGGCTTGTCCGGGTAATGGACGGTGATCGGCTTGCGGAACAGGTTCTTGAACGTCGCGCCCATCGCGCGCAGCACGGCGCCGGTAATCGTGAGGATGCCCGTGCCGTTCGATTGCGCGCGGGATAGACCGTTAGAAGCCACCGGTCCTCCAGACCACGACCACCGCTGTTGTCAGCAGGAGCCCCAGCGTGGCGGGGAGCAGCGCCTTCCACGACAGCGCGAGAATCTGGTCCACGCGGATGCGGACGAAGCTCCACCGGATCCAGGTGACGAGCAGGAACATCAATACCATCTTCAGGAGGAACCACGCGGGTCCGAGCGCCTCGGGCCCCGGCCCCGACCAGGCGCCGAGGAAGAGCAGCGCGCCGAGGAACGAGGAGCCGATCATGTGCGCGTACTCGCCGAGCTGAATCAGCGCGAACTTCATCCCCGAGTACTCGACGCGGAAGCCGGCGACCAGCTCGGACTCGGCTTCGAGGATGTCGAACGGCACCCGGTTCTCCGCCGCGAGCGTCGCCACAATGAACATGATGAACGAGAGCTGCCCGATGACGGGGTAGAACACGAACCACTTCAGCAGGCTGCCCTGCTGCGCCGCCGCGATGTCGCCCAGCTTCAGCGAACCGGTCAGCAGCACGGGGATCAGCGCGGAGAAGATGAACGGCAGGTCGTAGGAGATGATCTGGTTGACGGCGCGCATCGCGGAGAGCAGCGCGTACTTGTTGTTGGATCCCCAGCCGGCCATGAACAGACCGACGATTTCCATCGACGAGACCGCCAGGAAGAACAGGATGCCGATGTTGAGATCGGCGACGCCGAGCCCCGGCGCGAACGGGATGGTCGCGAAGATCAGCATGCAGGGAATGAGGAAGACGATCGGCGCCAGGTTGTAGATCCGCCGATCCGCCGCGGTCGGCACGATGTCTTCCTTCATCATCAGCTTCAGCGCGTCGGCAATCGGCTGCAGCAGGCCGTGCGGGCCGACGCGGTACGGCCCGATGCGCGACTGCATCCGTGCCGCGAACTTCCGCTCGAGCAGCGTGATGTACGTCACCAGCCCGATGACGACGTTCAGCACCACGAAGCCGCTGATGACCATCGGCACCCACGGCGGCAGCGCGACGAGCATCTGGCTCACCGATCCACCTCGCCGAACACGGGATCGACCGAGCCCATGATCGCGACGACGTCGGCGACCTTGTGGCCGGGAATGATGTGCGGCAGGATCGCGAGGTTCGAGAACGACGCGCCGCGCCACTTCATCCGGTACGGCTTCGCGCTGCCGTCCGACACGATGTAGCTGCCGACCTCGCCGCGCGGCCCTTCGACCCGCGCGTAGGCCTCGCCTTTGGGAATCCGGATCTGCGCCACGGACTTCAGCGCGGGCCGCGAGGAGATCGGTCCCGCCGGCAGCTTGTCGAGCGCCTGGCGGATGATGGCGACCGCCTGGCGGAACTCCTGCATCCGTACCTTGTAGCGCGCGTAGCAGTCGCCGTCCTGCTCGGTCGGCACCGTGAAGTCGAAATCCTGGTAGGACGAATACGGGGCGTTGCGGCGGATGTCGTAGTCGATGCCCGAGCCGCGCAGCAGCGGACCGGCGATGCCGACGTCCAGCGCCAGCTCCCTCGAGACGATGCCCACGCCCTTCGCGCGCGCGAGGAAGAAGGCGTTGTCCTCGAGCATCTGCTCGTATTCCTCGATGCGCGACTCGATGACGTCGATCGTCTGGCGGCACTGCTGCGCCCAGCCGTCCGGGATGTCGTAGCGCGTGCCGCCGACCTGGAAGAAGCCGTAGAGCAGCCGCGCGCCGACGAGCGCCTCGAACAGGTCGAGCACGAGCTCGCGCTCGCGGATGCAGTAGAGGAAGATCGTCGCGCCGCCGCCGAGCGCGCCGCCCATGTCCATGCACCACGTGCCCAGCCAGAGCAGGTGCGACGCGATGCGCTGCAGCTCGGCGACGATCACGCGCAGGTACTGCGCCCGCTTCGGCACCTCGAACTTGCCGATCTCCTCGGCGGCCATCACGTAGGCGAACTCGCTCGTCA
>Ga0134127_10000404_pt1 | contig 42327 bp, 27 predicted proteins | sample KB31753_FD_96459 | JGI IMG/M metagenome (GOLD analysis project Ga0134127, IMG submission 96459) | Terrestrial soil microbial communities with excess Nitrogen fertilizer from Kellogg Biological Station, Michigan, USA - KB3-175-3 | ecosystem: Environmental > Terrestrial > Soil > Unclassified ...
GAACACGGGATGATCGTCCACCACCAGCAGCTTCATGAACAAACTATCTGTCAACCGCACGGGTCCGGCAAGTCCCAACCCGGTGCGCCTCGCACCGTCAAACGACCTAGGACCAGGCTTAGGGACACCGCTGCATTTACGCGGGCCCGGCCTCGGCGCTGCAATGCGGCCTGCGGGTACAAGAACAAACGGACATAACTATGGATGCCAGGTTGATCGCGGCGACGCTGGTTCTGCTGCTCGCTGGGTGCGGCGGAGGGGGCGGAGCCGATATCGCTGAGACTCCGAGCCCGGCCCCCGCCGGCGCGCTGGGAACTGTCCAGCTCAAAGCCATGGCACCCTCGGTTTCCGAGGGCGCGGGCACTGTCAACATCGCCGTCACGCGCACTGGCGGCAGCACTGGAGCCGTCTCCGTCGCCGTTGCTACGGAGGCAGGCAGTGCCTCGGCGGGCCAGGATTTCGTGGCCACGTCCACCACCGTGCAGTTCGCCGACGGCGATGCGGCCGACAAGATAGTCGCCATTCCCTTGGTGAACGACGGCATTCCGGAAGGCACCGAAACCTTCAAGGTCAGCATGACCTCGGCCGCGAATCCGTTCGCGCCGCCGCTCACCGTCACGATCGTCGATGACGACCTGGCCGGCACGCTGGAGCTTTCGAGCGCCACGTACAGCGCGGGCGAGGGCGGCGGCTCGATCGCAATCAACGTAACGCGCAGCGGCGGCAGTGCCGGCCCTGCAAGCGTGACCGTCTCGACTCGGGACGGCTCGGCCGTTGCCACACAGGACTACACCGCGACGACCACCACCGTGACGTTCGCCGACGGCGACGTCGCGCCCAAGACCGCAACGATCCCGATCATCAACGACGCGCTCGCCGAGCCCGACGAGACGTTCGAAGTGACGTTGTCGAATGCGAGCGGCGCGGTGCTCGGCTCGGTTACGACTGCGGCCGTCACGATTCCGTCCAACGATCAGCCGGTGCCGCCGCCCGCGAACGGGCAGCCCGGCATCTTGCAGCTCAGCGCTGCCGCGTACGCTGTCGACGAATCGAGCGGCAACCTGATCGTCACCATCCAGCGCATCGGCGGCACCAGTGGCGCGGTCGGCGCCACTCTGACGATTTCTCCCGGTACTGCGGTCGCCGGCCAGGACTATGTTGGCAGCAGCTCGGTCGTCGCTTTCGGCTCGGGCGATGCGGCGAGCCGCATCGTCTCGATCCCGATCGTCAACGACACCACGGCCGAGCCCGCAGAGTCGTTCACAGTAACGCTGTCGGCGCCGACGGGCGGTGCCACGCTCGGCGCGCCGATCGCCGCGGTTGCGTCGATCCGTGACAACGATCCGCCGGCGTCGCCAGTGCTCACGCTGACGCCGCACACGAAACGCCTCGATGTCAGCTGGAATGCGGTGGCGACGGCGCTCACCTACAAGGTCTTCCTCAATCCGGACGGCATCTCGGGATTCGCGCAGGTCGGCGCCGACGTGGTCGCGCCGGCGACGAACGTGTCGCTCGACGTCTCGGTGCACACGTTCAAGTGGCCGGCCGCTCTGTTGCGCGTCGAGGCATGCAACGACACCGCATGCACGGGCTCCGTAGCGCTGAGCACCGCCAGCGCGATGTTGCCGGCGATCGGTTACTTGAAAGCAGCCGGCGTCGACGCGAACGACACATTCGGCACCAGCGTCGCCGTGAGCGGCGACGGCACGACTGTCGTCGTCGGCGTGCCGGGCGAGGACAGCAACGCGACCGGCATCGACGGCAACGCGGCCAACAACTCGACTGCCGGTTCCGGCGCCGCTTACGTGTTCGCACGCGTCGCGGGCGAGTGGTCGCAGCAGGCCTACCTCAAAGCGTCCAACACAGCCCTGGGCAACGCCTTCGGCAAGGCCGTCTCGATCAGCAGCGACGGTTCGACGATCGCCATCGGCGCGCCGAACAGGAACACGAGTGCCGGCGCGGTCTACGTGTTCGTGCGCAATGGCGCGAGCTGGGCGCAGCAGGGTGCCGCGCTGACGGCGAGCAATACCGAAAGCAACGACAGGTTTGGTACTGCGCTCGCGCTGAGTGCGAACGGATCGATCCTCGCGATCGGCGCAACCGGCGAAGACAGCGACGGCACCGGCTCGGGCAACAACTCCGCTGCCGACGCAGGCGCTGCGTATGTGTTCACTCGCAGCGGCGCGCTCTGGACGCAGCAGGCGTACATCAAGGCGAGCAACGCGCAGGCGGGCGATCTGTTCGGCGGAGCTCTGGCACTGACCGCAGCAGGGAACATGCTGACCGTCGGTGCGACCGACGAAGACAGCGCGAGCACCGCGATCAACGGCGATCAGGCCAACAACGGCGCGCTGGGCGCTGGCGCCATCTACGTCTTCTCCAACAACGGCGTGACTTGGGTGCAGGGCGCCTACATCAAGGCGCCGAACGCAGAGCCGATCGACCATTTCGGCGCCGCCGTTGCGCTGAGCGCGGACGGCAACACGCTCGCGGTCGGCGCGCCAGATGAAGATGGCACTGTCACCGGCGCACAGCAGTTCCCGATTGATCCGCCGCCGGTGGTGCCGGCATCCGATCCGAACGCGCCGCCGCCGCCGCCCGGGTCCGTGCCCGATCCGCTCCCGACGACCTTCCAAGGTCTGTGCGCGGCACCGGTGTTGGATCCCAACTACGTGCTCCGTCCGACGGTCGGCTGCGAGTCCGGCGCGGTTTACATCTTCGTGCGCACGGCAGGTGTCTGGTCCGCAGACACCTACATCAAAGGCTCGAACAACGAATACGAAGATCGCTTCGGCACGTCAGTGGCGCTGACAGCGGACGGCAACGTCGTCGCGATCGGCTCGCCCTCCGAGGACAGCAGTGCTCTCGGCATCGAAGGCAACGAGACCGTCGACGATGCTCCCGGCGCCGGCGCTGCTTATCTCTATCGGCGTGACGCCGGCATCTGGACGCAGCAGTCGTACGTGAAAGCGTCGAACACCGACGCCGGCGATGCGTTCGGCACCTCCGTGGCGGTGAGCTTGGACGCCGCCGCCCTCGTCGTCGGCGCCACCGCCGAAGCGAGCAATTCCGACGATCAGAACAACGATGCGGCCGCCAATGCCGGCGCGGCCTATCTCTATTGATGAATCAGCGGGAGCGATCGATGACCACGAACGTTCAAGGACGCAGTCAGACCCTGCGCGCGGCTATCGTCGCGGTGCTGGCAACGGCAGCGCTGAGTCAGGTGCCGATGCGCAAGGCGCAGGCGGCCTGCTCCGACACAATCAACGGCGTCATCACCTGCACCGGCGATCTGTCCGGAGGCGTGAACGCTTCGCAACCCGGCGATCCCAACGACTTCAATGACAAGACGACGACGACACTTCGGGTAGAAAGCGTCACGACGCCCATCGCGCCCGCGCCACTCGTCAACGGCGTGCGCATCGAGGAGCGCCGTCCGTTCGCACGGGACGGGGACCCTGAGATGCAGGACGTCACGGTGCACCTGACGGGTACGGCAGGCCAGCCGCTGACGATCTCTACGACGGGCAATATCCTGTTTCCCACTGCGGCGGTCTCACTGGTGACGACCACCGGCGAAGCATCGGACGGTGCAGATGCCACGAGCGGCTTCCTGTGCGCGGGATCCGATAGCGCGGAGGTCGGGCATGACGGGCTCGATGGCAATCGGCTCATTGCCAACGTCAGCAACGTCAGCATCGTGACGCTGAATGGCGCCGGCATCAGGCTGGAGAACGCAGCCGGCATCGGCGGCTACGGCGGTCACGGCAACGCGTGTCACGGCTCCGAGGCAGGCGGCGTCGGCGGCGGCGGCGCGGTCGCGACGCTCACCCTCACCAACTCGTCGGTCAGGACATCCGGTGCCGGCGCAAGTGCCATCACGGTCAGCAGCGCCGGCGGCAAGGGCGGCCACGGCGGCGACGGCGGCGCGTTCCGGTACGGCTCGCGCGGCGGCGTAGGCGGCGACGGCGGAACCGTCAATATCACCGGCTCCGCGACGCTCGAAACCAATGGCCACCAGGCGCTCGGCATCCAGGCAGTCAGCCTCGGCGGCGATGGCGGCGACGGCGGCGATTCCTCCGCGTTCGGCGGCGGCGGCAACGGCCCGCTCGGCGCGGGCGGCGGCACGGTGACCGTCGACGGAACCTTCAACATCCATACGCACGGCACTGAGTCGCACGGCATCGGCGCGTACAGCATCGGCGGCCGCGGCGGACAGGGCGGCGACGACACGTTCTTCAATCCCGACGCTGGCGAAGGCGGCGGCACCGCGGACTCGGGCGACGTCTTCGTTACCAACCGCGGCACGATCGAAACCGACCAGAACGAATCGCACGGCATCGTCGCGCAAAGCGTCGCTGGACACGCCGGCAGCGCCGGCGACAGCAACAGCATCGTCGTGTTCGGTGCCGGCGGCGGCAGCGCCGGCGATGGCGGCGAAGTCACGGTAGACAACAGAGGCGACATCCTCACGCATGGGGAGCGCGCGCATGCAATCTTCGCGCAGAGCATCGGCGGTGGCGGCGGCTCGGGCGGCGGCGGCTTCAGCGCCTTCTATTCGGGCGGCGGCAGCGGCGGCGCCGGCGGCAACGGCAGCACGGTGCGCGTGACCAATTCAGCGACGCTCACGACCGAAAGGCTCGACAGTCGCGGCATCTATGCGCAGAGCATCGGCGGCGCGGGCGGTGACGGCGGCGACTCCGGCGGCATCGTAGCGATCGGCGGCCGCGGCTCGAGCACCAGCGACGGCGGGCTGGTGCACGTCGAGAACTCTGGCGACATCCACAGCCGCGCGCACGCGATCTTCGCGGAGAGTATCGGCGGCGGCGGCGGCAACGGTGGCGACAGCTCCGGCTGGTTCTCGATCGGCGGTACTGGCGGAGCCGGGGGCGCGGGCGGCAAGGTCGAGGTCACCAACAGCGGCAACCTCACCACGGCGCAGAACAACTCCACCGCGATCTTCGCGCACAGCATCGGCGGTGGCGGCGGCAATGGCGGTCATGCGGTCTCCGTAGGCGTCGTTGCGTCGATCGCGATCGGCGGTGACGGCAAAGAAGGCGGCGATGCCGAAACTGTCTCGGTGCACAGCACGGGCGGCACGATCGAGACCGGCGTCCTGTTCGACGCTCCGCTTCCCGACCGCGCAGCGGGCGACGGTTCGCACGGCATCTTCGCGCAGAGCATCGGTGGCGGCGGCGGTAACGGCGGCTTCGCGACGTCGGTGTCGGCTGGCAACGTCGCAGTTGGCATCGGCGGCGAAGGCGCGGGCGGCGGCAACGGCAAAGCGGTCGACGTCGCGAGCGCGAGCACGATCACAACGCATGGCAACGACGCGCACGCGATCTATGCAGAGAGCGTAGGTGGCGGCGGCGGCTCCGGCGGCTTTGCAGTAACACTCGCAGTAGGCGAGGGCACGACAGCATCGCTCGCGATCGGCGGCAAAGGCGGCGGTGGCGGCACCGGCGATATCGTCGACGTCGTCAGCAGCGGCGCGAATCTGCAAACCTCCGGCGATCGTTCCTACGGCATCCTGGCGCAGAGCGTCGGCGGTGGCGGCGGCAATGGCGGATTCGCCATCGCCGGCTCGTTGTCGATCGCGAGTCCGAGCGGTGCGTTCGCCCTCGGCGGCACCGGCGCAGGCGGCGGCGGTGCAAACGACGTCACAGTCGACAGCAGCAGCAACATCTCCACCGCAGGTGTCGACGCGCACGGCTTGTTCGCACAAAGCCTCGGCGGCGGCGGCGGCTCCGGCGGCTTCGCCGTCGCAGGTGCAGTGAGCTCGAGTGTCGCGGTCAGCGCGAGCATGGGCGGCTCAGGTGCAGAAGGCGGCAACGCAGGCTCCGTGAGCGTCGGTGTCGATCGGCTGACCACCGGCACCATTCACACGCGCGGCGATGGCGCGAACGGCCTGATTGCGCAAAGCGTCGGCGGTGGCGGCGGTGCCGGCGGCTTCAGCGTCGCGGGATCCATCGCGCTCGGCGCGAGCGCCAGCTTGAGCATCGGCGGCGACGGCGGCCAGGCGCGCGACGGTGACACGGTCACGGTGCGCGCCGCGAACACGATCATGACCGAAGGCAACGATGCACACGGTCTGTTCGCGCAGAGCGTCGGCGGCGGCGGTGGCAAGGGTGGGTTCGCAGTAAGCGGCAGCCTCAACGTGAGCGGCGGCATCACTGCAGCGCTCGGCGGCGGTGGCGGCGGCGGCGGCGCGGCGAATACAGTGACGGTCGAGAATCGCGGCGCCGCGATCTCGACATTGGGCACGCACTCGTATGGCTTGCTCGCGCAGAGCGTGGGCGGCGGTGGCGGCGACGGCGGCTTCGCAGTCGCAGGCCAGATCACGCAAGGCGCTTCTGCGAATCTCGGCATCGGTGGCGACGGCGAGCAAGCGGGCGCCGGCCGCGACGTGTTCGTCACGAGCACCAGCCAGATCACGACGCACGGCGACGATTCGCACGGTCTGTTCGCACAGAGCGTCGGCGGCGGTGGCGGCTCCGGTGGCTTCAGTGTCGCAGGCTCGATCAGCGTCGGCGGCGGCTCGGTCGGCGCAGCGCTCGGCGGCGCAGGCGACGGCGGCGGCAACTCCGGCCGTGTGTTCGTGACGACGACTGCGGAGGACACCGGCGTCATCATGACCGAAGGCGATCGCTCGACCGGACTGTTCGCGCAGAGCGTCGGCGGCGGCGGCGGCAACGGCGGCTTCGCGATAGCTGGTGCAATCAGCGACGGTCCCAACGCGAACTTCGCTCTCGGCGGCAACGGCGGCACCGGCGCGAACAGCGACACGGTGTTCGTGAACAGCGCCACGAGCATCGCGACGCGCGGTAACGATTCGCACGGCATTTTCGCGCAGAGCCTCGGCGGCGGCGGCGGTTCCGGCGGCTTCGCAGTGGCGGCCGGCATCTCGACGCAAGGCGCCGTGAACGCGGCGCTCGGCGGCACGGGCGAAGGCGGCGGCAACGCGCAGGACGTCACCGTGTTGAGCTCCGGCGCGGCGATCGAAACGCAAGGCGGTCACGCCTATGGCATCGCCGCGCAGAGCGTCGGCGGTGGCGGTGGCGACGGTGGCTTCGCCGTCGCAGGCGGTATCGCGAACGGCCCGACTGCATCGTTCGGGCTCGGTGGCTCCGGTGACGGCGGCGGCTTCGGCCGTAACGTCCTGCTCAACAGCAGCACGTCGGTGGTCACGCACGGCGATGATTCGCACGGCGTGTTCGCGCAGAGTCTCGGCGGCGGTGGCGGCTCCGGCGGCTTCTCGATCACAGGCGGAATCTCGCGCAACGACGTGAGCGCGGCTATCGGCGGCTCGGGCGGCGGCGGCGGCGCAGGCGGCCTGGTTACGTTGAACAACACTGCGACGCTCGTCGACACCTCGGGCAATCACGCGTACGGCGTACTCGCGCAGAGCATCGGCGGTGGCGGCGGCGACGGCGGCTTCGCCATCGCTGGTGGCATCAGCGACGCTCCGAGCGCGCGCTTCGGACTCGGCGGCTCCGGCGACGGCGGCGGTGCCAGTTCGGCGGTACGTCTGACGACATCCAGCGATGTGGTTACGCGCGGCCGCGACTCGCACGGCGTGTTCGCACAGAGCCTCGGCGGTGGTGGCGGGTCCGGCGGCTTCGCAGTCGCAGGCGGCATCGGCACCGACAACGCGCAGGTCAACGCCGCCATCGGTGGCAGCGGCGACGGTGGCGGTAACTCCTCGACCGTCGATCTGTTCAACAGCGGCAGCTCGATCGCGACGCTCGGCGCGCGCTCCTACGGCCTCGTCGCACAAAGCGTCGGCGGCGGTGGTGGCGACGGCGGCTTCAGCATCGCGGGCAGCATCGGCAAGGGCCCTGCCGCGAACTTCAGCCTCGGCGGCAGCGGCGGCGGTGGTGGCGACAGCGACGACGTCACGCTCAACAGCAGCGGCAGGATCGCGACGGCTGGTGAGGAATCGCACGCGATATTCGCGCAGAGCGTCGGCGGTGGCGGCGGTTCGGGTGGCTTCAGCGTTGCCGGCTCGGTCTCCGGCGATCGCGGCTCGTTCAACGCCAGCATCGGCGGTGATGGCGATGGTGGGGGCAACGCCGGCAAAGTCCTGCTCGGCAACGTGGCTGCGATCGACGGCGTGCTCACGACAGAGGGCGATCGCGCGTACGGCATCCTGGCGCAGAGCGTCGGCGGCAGCGGTGGCGACGGCGGCTTCAGCGTCGCAGCCGGCATTTCCAAGGGCGAGGGCGCGAAGTTCAGCCTCGGCGGCTCCGGCGACACCGGCGGCGACAGCGATTTAGTTTCCGTGCGCAGCGCCAGCACGATCGTCACTCATGGCGCCGATGCGCACGGCCTGTTCGCGCAAAGCATCGGCGGTGGCGGCGGCTCCGGCGGCTTCAGCGTCACCGGCTCGATTGCGACACAGGGTGCGTCGGTCGGTGCAAGCATCGGCGGTGCGGGCGCCGGCGGCGGCATCGGCGGCGACGTCGAAGCGATCAGCCAGGGCGATTTCATCATGACCAGCGGCGCGCGCTCGTACGGCATCGTCGCGCAGAGCATCGGCGGCGGCGGTGGCGACGGCGGCTTCAGCGTCGCAGGCAGCATCAGCCGTACGACCAACGTGAATCTCAGCATCGGCGGCTCCGGCGACGTCGGCGGCGCGGCCGGCGACGTGTCGGTGCGCAGCTCCAGCGACATCCTCACCGAAGGCGAGGAGGCGCACGCAATCTCCGCGCAGAGCATCGGCGGTGGCGGCGGCTCGGGCGGCTTCAGTGTCGCAGGCTCGCTCTTCAGCGCAGCGAACAGCAGTCCGAAGATCGACGTGAGCTTCGGCGGTTCCGGCGACGGCGGTGGCTCGGGCGGCGCAGTCGATGTCGGCGCCGACGACGACTACATTACCGGCATCATCGAGACACTCGGTGGCGGCGCGCACGGTATTGCCGCGCTGAGCCTCGGCGGCGGCGGTGGCAATGGCGGCTTCAGTGTCGCAGCTGGCGTCTCGCAATCGCCGCAGATGACGATCGGTATTGGCGGCTCCGCTGGAACAGCGAGCGACGGCGGCGCGGTGCACGTGTTCACCGGCGCCGACATCTACACGCACGGTGCGCAGTCCTATGGCGTAAGCGCGCAGAGCCTCGGTGGCGGCGGCGGCAACGGCGGCTTCGCTGTCGCCGGCTCCGCGACGACCGATCTCACTTCTGTCGGCGTAAGCCTCGGTGGCAAAGGCGGCGGCGGCGGCAAAGGCGGAACCGTCGATGTGACCAACTCCGGCAACATCCTGACGATGGGCGAGCTTGCGTATGGCGTGTTCGCCGAGAGCATCGGCGGCGGTGGCGGTGACGGCGGGTTCAGTATCTCCGGCTCGCTCTCGAAGCCGCCCAAGGCCACGACCAACCCGCGCGGCCCGCGCAACCTCGACATCGCGATCGGCGGCACCGGCGGCACTGGCAATGTGGGCGGCGATGTCACAGTGACCAACGATGGCCGCATCGACACGCTCGGCAATGAGTCGCACGGCATTCTTGCCCACAGCGTCGGCGGTGGCGGCGGCGACGGTGGCCTGTCAGCGGCGGGCTCGCTTGGCGTGAACACGCAGTCGACGCAGGGAACCCGCGCGGTGATCTCCGTGAGCGTCGGCGGCTTCGGCGGCGATGGCAACGTCGGCGGCGACGTCAGCGTGAGCAACACGCGTGTGATCACGACGGAAGGCGAGAAGGCGCGCGGCATCTACGCCTACAGCGTCGGCGGCGGTGGCGGCAACGGCGGCACCAGCTTCGCGATCGACACGTTGATCGGCAAGCCGCACGAAGGCAACGGCTTCAATCTCGAGATCGCCGTCGGCGGGGTGGGTGGCGACGGCAACGACGGTGGACGGGTCCATGTCGGCAACGAGGGCGACATCCAGACACTCGGCGACCGGAGCGATGCGATCTATGCGCAGAGCATCGGCGGCGGTGGCGGCGACGGCGGCAAGGCGCACGGCGTGTCGCTCGATTTCACGTTCGGCGGCGGCGCGAAGAACACGCCCGAGAAGGACCCAGCGGACGAGGGCAAGGAGTGGAACTTCGTGGCGGCCATCGGCGGTAACGGCGGCACCGCGAACGACGGCGGCGCGGTCTCAGTGACGAACAGCGGCAACATCGTGACCACTGGCGTGAATGCCCGCGGCATCGTCGCGCAGAGCGTCGGTGCCGGCGGCGGCAATGGCGGCAGCGGCATCAGCGGTACCGGCCTGGAGGAGCTCGACAAAGCCACCGAGCTGCTCGACCTGAAGGACAAGAACATCATCGACCTGCGCAACTGGACGGTGATCGTCGGCGGCGATGCCGGCGCGAGTGGCGATGGCGGCGACATCCTCGTCCACAACACCGGCTCGATCGGCACGACCGGCCTCGCGTCCAACGCGATCTTTGCGCAGAGCATCGGCGGCGGCGGCGGCGAAGCGCAGAACTTCGTGAAAGGCGCAGGCGAGGGCGGCTCGGCCGACACCGGCCTGCAAGGCAAGTTCAGCATAGGCGGCGGCGGTGGCGCGAGCGGCGAGGGCGGCGACGTGACGGTGAACAACGTCGGCGGCGATTTGATTACCGAGGGCGACGACGCGCATGCCATCTTCGCGCAAAGTGTGGGTGGCGGCGGCGGCGTGGCCGGCAACGTCGATCGCGGCTTCAAGGACGGCATCGGCCCGATTCCGCCGCTCAACGTCGGCATCGGTCTCGCGTTCGGTCGCGACGGCGGCAGCGGCGGCGCTGGCGGCATCGTCAGCGTCACGAACACCAGCAACATCTTCACGCACGGAGTCAACTCGTTCGGCATCTTCGCGCAGAGCGTCGGCGGCGGCGGCGGCCTCGCCGGCGGTCTCGGCAACGAGAACATTCCGATCCTCGAGCAGCAGAACTTCGCGGGGAGCGTCGGCGGCGACGGCGACGCCGGTGCGATCGACATCACGCAGCATGGTGACGTCGTCGTGACGGGCGATGCGAGCGACGGCATCTTCGCGCAGAGCGACGCGTCCAACGGCAACAGCGGCGCGGTGACGATCGAGGTCGCGGGTCACATCGACGCGGGCGGCGCGCATTCCAACGGCATTCGCGCGCAGAGCCAGGGCGACATGAGCTCAGGCGCGATCGCTGTGACGATCACGAGCGGCTCGGTACGCGGCGGCACCGAAAGCGGCGCAGCCGTAACCTTCATCGATGGGGCGGCGAATACGCTGACGAACCACGGAGACATCGGTCGATTCGATGAGCTCGATCGTGCTGTGGTCCTTGGCGGCGCGGGCAACGAGTCGGTCGAGAACTTCGACGGCATCTACGGCACCTTGTCGCTCGGCGGTGGCACCAACAGCCTCATCAATCATGCCGCAGCCACGATGGTGTCCGGCGCGACGATCGACGTCGGTGCTGGCGGGACTGCTCGCAACGACGGCATCTGGTCCGTCGGTCGCGGCGGTGAGATCTCGCACACCGCGCTGACTGGCGAATTCACGCAGACAGCGGGCGGTGCACTGCTGCTCGACATCGATCATTTCGCGCGCACGACTGATCGCATCGACGTGGTCGGCACGGCAGATCTGGCCGGTGCGATCGAGCTCAATCAGATCAACATCTCGAAGATCCAGCCGGGCTCGACCCGCACAGTGCTGGTGGCTGCAGACGGCGGGCTGTCAGCCGACGACATCGTGCTCGCGGTGGCGCCATCGATCGTCACGCAGTACGGACTCGAGGCGATCTCCGCTACGGAGCTCGCGCTGACGCTGAACACCAGCTTCGTGCCGCAGGACAAGCTCAATGAGCACTTGTTGCCGAACGAAAAGCGCATCGGCACGTACATTAATGACGTGCAGCTCGCCGGCAGCTCGGCCGAACTTACGTCGACGATCACAGGCTTGGTAGCGGCGACGGACATCACGACGCTGGGCGGCAAGTACCAGATGCTGAACCCCGAGAACTACGCGGCGTTGCCGCTCGCGGCGCTGCAGTCAGGCTTGCAGTTCGGCGAGTCGTTGCTCAGCTGCAAAGTGCACGACGGCGAAGCGCGCTTCACGGCGGAAGGTGAGTGCGGCTGGGCCGCTGTGTTCGGCAGCAGCACCGAGCGGGATGCGACCGACTCGACCAACGGCTACGAGCGCGACGTGAGCACGATCAGCATCGGCTCCCAATGGAGCGTGAGCGATCAGTGGCATCTCGGTCTGGCGGCCGCGTTCGAGCGCGACCAGATCGACGCCGCGACGCTCGCCAACTTCCATACGCAGGCCGCCGAGGGAAGGACCGTGCACCTCGGCATGGTGCTCAAGGGCAACTTCGGCTCGAACACAGTCGCGGCCAGCTTCTCCGCGGCGCGCGGTGCATACGACACGCACCGCACCACATTCCTCGCGCTGCATGGATCGCAGAGCGAGCAAGAGGTCTATCAGACGGCTTGGCAGTTCCGGGTGAGTCACGGCTTCGAGTATCAGAGCTGGTACTTGCGGCCGATGGTCGACCTGGGGTTTACCAACGTGCGCCTCTCCGCGTTCTCGGAACACGGCGCGGGTGCCAACAATCTGCTGGTGCGCAATGCGGAAGGGTACTTCGTCAATGTCCGGCCGGCGCTGGAGCTGGGCTTCGAGACCCCGGTCGGCAGTGCACTGGCACGCTGGTATGCGCGTCTCGGCTTCAATCGCTTCATCGACGGCCATTCGTTCGGCATCGAAGCGATGCTCCAAGGAGCGCCGGACGATGCAGGGTACTTCGGCGTCAGCCAGGACCTCGATCGCACGGTGCGCGAGTGCGCAGCGGGCGTCGACGTGCTGACCGGCAAAGACGTGACGCTGCGAGTCGGCTACGCGGGACAGTTCACCGCCAGTGGTACGACACACGGAGCGACGCTGAAGTTCACACGCTCGTTCTGAGAGCGCCCGCGCAAGATTCGCAGCGCTTGCGCGGATGATTATCTGAAGCAAAACGCGCGCTCGATTCAGAGCGCGTTCAGTTAACGCGCGCAAATCAGCAAGCAGCGCGCGCTCGACGCAAATATTTGCTGAACGCTGCGACGCTCTGCGTCGCTCGCGCATCCAGCGTGCGATGCGCACCGTCCGGCCTTCGATCGCGATCCTCGCATGCATGCGCATGGGCTGCGTCGTTCCCGAAGCCTATGCGCAGGAAACAACAACTGCGGCGCCGATGCGCAACGCACGCGACGGCTTTCTCGTCGGCGACATTCGCGTCGAAGGCCTGCAGCGCATCGCCGAAGGCACGGTCTTCAACTACCTGCCGGTCAACATCGGCGACACGCTGGATACGCGGCGCATCGCGGAGGCGGTGAAATCGCTGTACCAGACCGGATTCTTCCGCGACGTCGAGCTGCGTCGCGACGGCACCGTGCTGGTCGTCGCCGTGGTCGAGCGCCCGACGATCGAAAGCTTCGAGGTCAAGGGCAACAAGGACATCAAGACCGAGGACCTGGAGAAGTCGCTGCGCACTGTCGGTCTCGCGAGCGGCAAGAGCTTCGATCAGTCGGTGCTCGATGAGGTCAAGCGTTATCTCACCGAGCAGTATTTCTCGCGCGGCAAGTACTCCGTCCTGGTCGATGCGAAGGCCGAGGAAGTGCCTGGCAACAAGGTCAAGGTCGCGATCGACATCCACGAAGGCCAGCGCGCGCGCATTCAGCAGATCAACGTCGTCGGCAACAGCAGTTTTTCCGAGGACGAGCTGCTCGGCCAGTTGCAACTGCACACGCCGAACTGGTTGTCGTGGTACCGCCAGGATGATCGCTACGCGAAGGAAGCATTGTCCGCGGACTTGGAAACGCTGCGCTCGTACTACATGGATCGTGGCTACGCCGACTTCGCGATCACCTCCAGCCAGGTGGCGATCGGGCCGGAGAAGCAGGACATCTTCGTCACCGTGAACGTCAGGGAGGGCGAGGTCTATCGCGTCTCCGACGTGAAGCTCGCAGGTGACCTGCGCGTACCGCAGAGCGAACTGAGCCGCTTGATCATCATGCGTCCGGGCCAGACCTATTCGCAGCGGCTCATCACGCAATCGACCGAAGCGATCCGCATGCGGCTCGGCCTCGACGGTTATGCGTTCGCGAAAGTCGATGCGGTGCCGAAGCTCGACGCGCAGGGCAAGCAGGTAGCGTTGGCACTCCTCGTCGATCCTGGCAGTCGGGTCTACGTCCGGCGCATCAATTTTCTCGGCACGACGAGCGTCAACGACGAAGTGTTCCGCCGCGAGATGCGCCAGCTCGAAGGCTCGTACTTGTCGAACGCCGCGGTCGAGCGCTCGAAGGTCCGGCTGCAGCGCCTGCCGTTCATCGAAGACGTCGCGGTGGAGACGACGCCGGTGCCCGGTACGCCGGATCTCGTCGACGTCGACTTCACGCTCAAGGAAGGCTTGCCCGGCCAGTTCGGCGGCGGGATCGGCTACTCCGGCGCGCAGGGCGTCATCCTCACGGGCAACGTCGTCCACACGAATCTCTTCGGCACCGGGCAGCGTCTGGCGCTCAACGTGACCGCCGGCAAGCTGTCGAAGGTCTACGACATCTCGTACACCGATCCGTATGTCACGGTGGACGGCTTGAGCCGCACCCTCAGCTTTTCGTACCGCGACATCGACCGCCTCACCTCGTCGTTCTCGCAGTTCTCGACCAAGCTCTATACGGCCGGCAGCGAGCTGGCCTATCCCATCACCGAGCTGCAGACGATTCGGTTCGGCGCGTCGCTGGAACACGCCGAGCTCGCCACGCCGCTGACCAGCTCGCTGCAGCTGCAGGATTGGGTGAGTCACAACGGCGATCCGTTCTTCCGTCTGCTGAGCGGCGGGGATTTTGCGCTCGGCACCGAGTACGACACCGTCCAGTTGTCGGCGGCGTGGGTGCGCGACAGTCTCAATCGGGCGCTGTTCCCGACCCGCGGCTCGCTGCAGAAGCTGCAGTTGAGCAGCACGGTGCCTGGCACCGGCTCGGTCGAATATCTGAGCTCGAGCTTTCAGTACCTGCAGTACTTCCGCCTGCCGCTGCTGCCGCTGAACTTCAGATTCAACTCCAATCTCAGCTACGGCACTGCGCTGGGCGATACGACTGCGCTGCCGCCGAACCGGCACTTCTTCGTCGGCGGCCCCGATTCGGTGCGCGGCTTCCACGACTTCACGCTCGGGCCGCGCGATTCGCTCGGCAATCCGTACGGCGGCGACGCCGCGCTCAGCGGCCAGCTCGAGGCGATCCTGCCGACGCCCGCGAAGTTCGCGGGCAGCATGCGCGCCAGCGTGTTCCTGGACTTCGGCCAGGCCTTTTATCTCGGCGACACCGAGTTCCGCGACAAAGCCGGCTTTCCCGTGGATTACGGCTTCGACCTGAGCAAGTTGCGCGTGTCGGCCGGCATCGGCGTGCAGTGGCTGTCGCCGCTGGGCCTGTTCCGCCTCAGCTACGGTTTCCCGCTGCGCTATCAGCGCGGGACGTGGCGCGATTTCGGCGATGACACCGAGCCATTCAACTTCTCGATCGGCGGCGCCTTCTGACCCGACTGCAGCGAACCGGAGAAATCTCATGCCCAGTTGTTTGCGTCTGTATCCCATCCTCGCCGCCTTGTCGGCACTGTTGCTGAGCGGCTGCGACGACGGTGGCGGCAGCGGTCACACCAATCTGCGGCTCGTGAACGTGAGTCCCGGCTACGACTCGCTCGATCTTTACGCCAACACTGCCGACGACGACACGGACCGGCAACGCGTCGCGGGCGTGACCTACCAGACCGTGAGCAGCTACACGCAGCTCGAGTCCGGCACTTACAACGTCAAGTTCAAACGCAGCGGTGTCACGAGCACCTTGCTGACGGTGAGCGGCCGCGCGTTCGCGGACGATACGCATCACACGTTCGTCGCGTTCGGCTCGGCCGGGCACTTCGCGTCGCTACAGATCGATGACGACGTCGCTCCGCCGGACAGCGGTCGCGCGAAAGTGCAGGTGTTGAACGTCGCCGAGGCCGGCTCGCTCGACGTGTATCTCACGGAAAGCTCGGTGTCGCTCGATGATGCAACTCCCGTAGTCGCCGGCGTGGCAGCCGGCACGAGCAGTGCCGTCTCGACGATCGACAGCGGCGACTATCGATTGCGCGTGACCGGCGCAAGCGATTCGGACGACCTGCGTCTGGACGTGCCGAACATCACGCTCGATAGCAGGCAAGTCCTGTCGCTGATTCTCACCGCGACGCAGGGCGGCGTCCTGGTGGAAGCTTGGACGTTGCCGCAGCAAGGAAGCCTGACGAAATTCGCAAACACCAAAGCGCGCCTTCGCGGCGCGGTCGGCACGACCGCCGGACCCGTCGTGATGCGCGTCGGCGGTGTCGGCGTATTGAACGGCGCGGTCGGAGTCGTCGGCAATTACGCGCAGGTCGAGGCGGGCAGCGTGCCGGTGACTCTCACCGTCAACGGCGTCGCCGTCGCTGTGCCGAATCAAACGCTGGTCGCGGGCGGCGAGTACACGCTGCTCACGTGGACGAATGCGTCCGGCACGCAAACCACGCTGATCGGCGACGACAACCGGCTGCCGACTGCGAGCGGCAAGGCGAAGATCCGCGTGATGAACGGGTTGTCGTCGCTCGACGTGCCGCTCACGTTGGCCGTCAATTTCTCGCCGATCGCCGAAGGGATCGCGCTGGGCCAGGCCTCGGCTTTTACGGAGGTCGAGGACGGTACGGACTATCAGCTCGACGTGACCAACACCGACACGGCCGCGAACATGGTGACCAAGACGTCGGTCACGCTGCAGTCGGCGGCCGTCTACACCCTGTTCATGTCGGCCAACGGGACGACCGTCAGCGGGACGTTGCGGAAGGATCGTTGAGTTTGAGCATGAACGCGCTTTCCTTGTCGCGGGCGTCCGTGTCCGGGTCGCCCGTAATGGCCAGTCGATACTGACCCGGTTTCAAGCGAGCGCCGTCGACGAAGATCGATACGAAGTTGTCGTCCTCGGGCACGAGCCCGCCGAGCTCCGCGACGCTCTGCAGAGAATCATCGGCGCTCATGCGAAACAGGCGCACGTGATAGCGCTCCGGCCGTGCCGTGAACTCGGGCAGCACGCGCAGCTCGAGCGCCTCGCCGGGCGGCGGCAGCGGGATCTCGGCGTCGATGGCACTGCCGCGGGTCCGCAGGACTGCGTAGTCCCGCGTGAGGGGCGGCGAGCCGTTCGTGCCGCGCAACGCCTCGACGGTGGCCGCCAGGATCGGATGGCGCTCCGGCGTGCGATCGATGATGACAAACGCGCCGATGACGAGCGCAGCAACAGCAGCGGCCGCGGCGAAGTAGGGCCATTGCCGACGCTGTTCGCGCTGCAGGAGTTTCGACAGCTCGCCGGTGTCGCGCAGCTTCATGAGCCCGACTTTGAAGCGCGCCGCAGCTTCCAGCTCCTGCACGACGTCGGGATGCTCGAGATAGTAGGCTTCGAATGCCTCCCGTTCGTCGTCCGTCAGACGATCCGCGAGGTAGCGGGCGACGACATGGTTGTCGTCGATGTATCGTCGGTCCATTACCGGTTTCCTGTAACGACGCCGCCGTTCATCTCAAACGAAACACACCAGCAGCACACCCAGCAGGTCGGACTTGCTGAATCCCCGGGCCTCCAGCAGCACGCGCAGCCGCTGGCGGGCCCTGAAGATCACCTTGTCGAAGTGTAGCGGGGCCAGCCCCAGCGATCGGCAGATCTGCTCCTTGTCCTCCTCGTCCAGGTAGAAGCGTTTGACGATCGCGCGGTCGCGCGCGGTCGGCAGCTCAGCGACGATCGCTCGCACTTCGCTCACGATGCCGGCCTCCAGCCCGTCGTCGGCCGCGCCGCCGTGTAATTGCTGGATGGCGTCGCTCGCCGCGCGCAGCTCCGCGCGGTTGTCGAATTCCCGGCGATAGTTGCGATACAAGTTCAGCGCCACCCGAAAGACGTAGCCGGCCAGGCGCTCGGGCTGCGCCACGCGACCCTGGCGTGCGTGCACGATCGCCGTCGCGACGGCCTCGTTGAGCATCTCCGCCGCGATGGCGGGGTCGCCGATGCGCCGCCGTAGCAGGGCCTGAAGCCCGGCGTAGTGCTGCCTGACGAACTGATCGGAGATTGCGTCTTCGCCCACGGAGCCTGTCCCGGTTCCTTGTCCAATTGTGGGTCAGGCTTCAGCCTGACTGGCGAAAGAATAACGGCAGACCTCGGTGGCGTCACCCGCGGTCGCGCTGCTTGTTGCGGCGCGAGGCCGTTACTCGTCGAACAGCGACTGGATTCGCTGCGTGAAGCGCATCGCCTCGGCCTTGCGTCCCCGGCTCATCAGGTACTGGTAACCGACGGATGTGGCCGTCTCTTCGAGCTCGGCGCGCTGCTGCACGGCCGTCGCGAGATGCTCCAGACCCTGCTCTTCGCCGAACTTCAGCAGCAGCTGGGCCAGCAGCATGTGGGCGTCCGGGAAGCTGCCCTTGCGGGCGACGAGCTGCTGCAGGCAATCGATGGCATCTTCCTCGCGGTGCACGCTCAGCAGCAGGCCCGCCTGCGACCACAGGTCCTCCGGTGCGAGCGCGGCGCTGCTCTGCTGCTCGTATTCGGCGAGCTTCCAGCGTGCTTCGCGAATCTCGTTGTGACGCTTGCGCCAGTTCGCGAGGTTCTGCTTGCGCCAGACGTCGTCGCAGTGGTCGATGGCCGGCTGTGCGGCAGGGCCGAGTGTCATCAAGGCGGCGGAGGTCGTCGCGGGCGGCGGCACCTGCGGCGACACCTCCAGTGCTGCGAGGCGCTCGGCGAGGCTCGGGTGCGTGTCGTTCTCCGCCGCGTATCGGCGCAGCGCTTCGGCCAGCCATTGCTGACGCAACGGCTCCTTCTCCATGATCTTGAACGCGCGCGGCAACAGCGAGTACGGCTTGTACGGGGGCTCGGGTGCTTCCTCGACGCGCCCGAGGAAGCGCGCCCAGTAGATGTCCGCGAGGAAACGGGTCGCCATCTCCACCTGGATCAACGCGCGGCCGAGCGTCTGTGTGCTGGTGACGCTGGCGGCGAGGCGATCGGACTCATACTCGTGATTGCGCGCGAGCGCGAAGCTGTAAGCGTAGAACCACGGCGCATACCAGCGGTGATAGAACGCCAGCGCGCGATCGAAAGCATTGGCCGGCTCCGCGAGCTTCGGCAGCAGCAGGTGCCAGGTTTTGCGCAGGCTGTAGACCCGCGCGGCGAATTGGCGTTCGCCGCCACCGAGATGCGCGATCTCGTGCGCGAGCAGGGCACAGAACTCGTCGGCGCTGAGCGCGAGCAGCAGCGGGGCGCCGATGTACAGATGATTGCGATAGCCGCCGAACACGCCCCACCGCGGAATCTGCTGGATGCCGAGCTTGAAGTCGCCGTTGATCTTCACGCTGGCGAACGGCGTCGCGACGATCTTGCGGGAGATGACGTCGATCAGGCGAAACAGGTCGGGCGCATCCTCGCGCGTCAGCGTCAGGCCGTCCGGCTCCGGAACCTGCACCCGCAGCGCGCGAATCGTCGCGATCAGCATGGCGCCGCCGACCAGGATGCCGATCGCGGCGAGGAAAGGAGGCCGGCCGCCGGTCACGAGCGCGAACAGGATCGAGAGGCAGCAGGCGAGGATCGTGAGCGCGATCAGCCCGGGAATGAGGAAACCGAGCGCCGCAGCGACCGCGACCTTGCCCAGATACAGATGCGGATGCGCATCTGCCTCGCGCTCGAGCCGGCCAATCAGCGTAGAGAAATCGCTGGCGTGCATGACCTTGGGACTTGCTGGTCTTTGTGGGTCAGGCTCTAGCCTGACTCTTCCTCACTTCTGTCTCAAATAATCATCCGTCCCGCTCAACCAGTCCGCGCGTGGCGGCGCGAACACATCGAGATCCAGCGTGTCCTCCATCGCGACCGCGCGATGCGGCACGTTGCTGGGAATCACCAGCACTTCGCCCTTGGCGACCACGACGCTGTCCGCTTCGTTCTGCGAATCGACCTGGTCGCCGAGCCAGAAGCGCAGCGCACCCTCGAGGATGTAGGTCACCTGCTCGTTCACGTGATGGTGTTTCGGCACGATGCTGCCGGTTTTCAGGTAGACGTGCGCGACCATTACTTCCTTGCCCGTCACGATCCGGCGCGACAGCGTGGGATTGAGCTGTTCGAGCGGCACGGCGGACCATGAGTACTTGGCGACGGTGGGGGCAGCGGCTGGGGCTTTCATATCTATCTCTGGTGCTGCGTGAGGCGCCGATCTTGCCATGAGCACTGCACGGTTGCCCATTCGCCGCAACTCTGAAAGCATCCGGCCTATGAAAACGTCGGCGCGGCAACGCTGTCTCAGTGTGGCGACACTCGCGCTGCTGGCGATGGCAGCGCTTCCGGCCGCGGCCCAGGAAGAAGGTCAGCCCGAAGCTCAGCAGGCCGAGCCGCAGCCGGAAGCCTCGCAGCCCGTGCGGCGCTTGTTCGTCTCGGACAAGCTCGTGCTCAACGTGTACTCGGAGCCGGAGCAGGCCGGCTCGCGAGTCGCGACCATCGAAACCGGCGATATCGTCGACGAGCTGGAGCGCGGCCAGGGTTTCGTCCGCATTCGACTCTCGGACGGGCGCGAAGGCTGGGTCGGCTCCAACTATCTGACCACCGATGCGCCGGCAGCCACGCAGCTGCGCGACCTGCAACGACAGCAGAAGGGAGCGACCCAGGCCGTCGACAAGAAAGCAGCCGAAGAAATTGCGCGACTCAAAAAGGAAAACGAAGCGCTGCAGACCCAGGTGAAGGATTTGAAGGCCGCGGCGGCCGCGCCTGCTCCGGCGGACGAAGGTGTGCTCGAAGGTGCATCGCCGGCGCCGCAGCGGCTCGCTGCGACGGGGACTGCGAACGCTGGCGGTTCGACCTGGCTCTGGTCGTTTGTCGTGGTGCTTGCTGCCGGCCTCGCATACGCGGCCGGTTATCAATCACTCGCACGCCGCATTCGCAAGAAGTTCGGCGGCCTCAGAATCTACTAACTCGCCGGCGTTGGAAACCCGTCGGCGCCTTTGCGCCACGGCGTCCACACCAACGCGACCTCGCCGACTGCGATATCCGACTTGCGCGGGCTCACTTGCACCTTGCGCAACGTGACTGCGCTTGCGTCGAAGCGCGTTTCCAGTGCCGCGGCGTCGGTGTCGAACTGCTGTTGCAGATCGCGCTGCCGCTGCTGAATGACTTCGAGGCTTTCGTTGGCGCGATCGACGTCGCCGCTCTCGCGGCCGATTCGAGTCGCTGCGCGGGCCGCGGATGCCGCGCGATTCACGTTCGTCGCAGAGAGCGTTCGTCGTCCGAGCAATGCTCCGAGCACGGATGCGCCGATCGAAAATGCCGACTGCATGCGCTGCTGCGAAAGTTGCGAGCGTTCGCGCTCGATGCGCTCTGCGGCGCGGCGCTGCTGTTCCTCGACCGCCGCCAATTTCGGCGCATACTTGCGTTTGAGATCCGCGACGGCGGCGTCGCGCTGTTCGCGCGCTGCGAGCGCGAGTTGCGCGCGGAAATCGCCTTCGCTCATGCCGGGTGGAGACGTCGCTTTGAGCGCATCGGCTACGAGGACTTCGCTGCGAGCGCTTTCGAACAAGTGCGCCGCCAGTGCTTTGCCCCACGCTGCATACGATTGCGTGCGCAAAGCGCCTGCCGGCACCTGCGCGAACGTGGAGGAGGGCGCAGCGGCCTTGCCGAGACGCGACTTCAGCTCGGGAACGATCTGAGCCTCGTCCCATAGAATCTGGCCACCATCGTCGGCTAGCGGCGCCAGGTACGCAGTCGTCTGCCACTGATCGAGCGCGAGCTTCGCATCGACGAAGTGCAGCTTGGCGGTGCCCATGATCATCGGTTTGTAGAGCAGCGATTCGCCCGCCGCGGCGGCTGCAAGGAAGTACTCGGGGACATCGGCGGGGATGCTTGGTCGCGACGCGGCTTCGTTCGCTGGTGCACGCGCCGGCGTAGCAGCTGGCGCAGGCGTCGCACTGCGCAGCGGCGCCATGAGCTTCGAAATCTCCACACCGGTCAGCGGACCCCTTAGATAGGAGAGCGCCCAGCGGCTTTGGAACAGCACCGGCGTATCGTCGTGGACGTTGCGCATCAGGAACACGCGCGGGGTCAGGCCGGAGATCATCTTGTCGAGTGCGGCGCGGTCCGAGCCGGGCACGGCGCTTTCGAGTCCTTCGAGCACGCGCAACTTGTCGCGCTCGGTCTGCAATCTGCCGATCATCCACGTGCCGGCGTTCGCGAGACCCTTGTAATCGAGATCGACCGGATTCTGCGTTGCCAGCACGCAGCCGACGCCGAACGCGCGGGCCTGCTTGAGCAGCGTGAGCATCGGCTGTTTCGACGGCGGATTTGCCGTCGGCGGGAAGTAGCCGAAGATCTCGTCCATGTACAGGATCGCGCGCAGCGACGACGTACCGGACTGGCTGCGCATCCACGCGATGACTTCGTTGAGCAGCAACGTCACGATGAACATGCGCTCCTGGTCCGACAGGTGCGCAATCGAAATCACCGAGATCCGCGGCTTGCCGGCCGCGGTGAACAGCAGGCGCTGGACGTCCAGCGGCTCGCCGCTGAGCCAGGCGGCGAATCCCGGCGAGGCGAGCAGGTTGTTGATCGCCATCGCGAGTTGCAGCCGCTCCTTCGCCGGATAGAACGTTTCGAGATCGAAAGCGCCGACCTTCTCGAACGACGGCTTCCGAACTGCGCCGATCAGGCTCGCCATGTCGAGGCCCGTGCCCTGGCGCCAGGCGTCCTCGAAGATCGTCGACAGCAGCACGTGATCGCGGCTGTTGATCGGATTCGCATCGCGATCGAGCAGTGCCAGCAGGCCGGAGACGACGGTAGCGATCCGTTCGCGCAACGCTGCGGTGTCCTGGAGCTGGTCGGCAGGCGGTGCTGCGAACGAGCGCACGACTGACAGCGGCAGTCCCGCTTCCGAGCCAGGCGTGTAGATCGCCAGATCGACAGCGTCGCGGAATTTTCCGATGCGCTCGGGTGGCTGCCCCCATTCCGCCAGACCTTTTTTCCAGCTCTCGGCGGTCTGCGCTGCGGCCTGCTCGACGCTCAGGCCTTTGCGCTGTGCCTCGCCCGGGTCGATCCACGAGAGGAATTCCGCGGCCTGCAAGTGCGGAAACGTCAGCAGCAGGTTGCCGAGATCGCCCTTCGGGTCGATGCAGATGGCCGGAATGCCGTCGATGCCGGCCTCTTCGAGCAGCGCGAGGCAGAGGCCGGTCTTGCCGCTGCCTGTCATCCCGACGCACACTGCATGCGTCGTGAGATCGCGGGAGTCGTACAGCAGCAGGTTGTCGGTGGGTGTGCGCGCTGCCGCGTCGTATTCCCGGCCGAGATAGAACACGCCAAGCTTTTCGTAGTCCTGCATGGGCCCGCTCCCGCACGCATCAGCGCTGCAGGATAAACTTGCCAGCGGAAAAAAGGTTCGATTTCCTATGGGGCCGGCAGTGCGCCGCGGAAGGGGGAAGCAATGTCGCTACGAGTGACGCCGCAAGCGGCACCGTGCGGTGCGTCGATCGAAGGCATCGATCTGCGCTTGCCGCTCAGCATCGACCAGGTCGCTGCAATTCGGGCGCTGTGGCTGCAATATCAGGTGGTCGCGTTTCCGGATCAACAGTTGCAGCTGGAGCACCTCGAACGGTTCGCCGAGACGATCGGTCCGTTCGGCGACGATCCGTACTTCGGCTCGGTGCCCGGTCATCCGCACGTCGCGCAGGTGCGGCGCGAGGCCGACGAGCAGACGCCGATCTTCGCCGAGACCTGGCACTCCGACTGGAGCTTCCTGCCCGGTCCGCCGTCGGCGACCGTGCTCTATGGCGACATCATTCCGCCCGTCGGCGGCGATACGCTGTTCGCGAATCAGTACGCGGCGTGGGAAGCGTTGCCTGCATCGATGAAGTCGCTGCTCAAGGACAAGCAAGGCGTGCATTCGGCACGCCGTGCCTACTCGCGCGAGGGCATGTACGGCGAGCGCGACAAGGGCCGCTCGATGGCGATCAAGTATTCGGACACCGCGATGAGCACGCAGCTGCATCCGATCATGCGGATTCATCCGGAGACCGGACGGCCGGCGCTTTACGTCAGCATGGGCTACACGATCGGCATCGACGGCATGACGGACGCCGAGGCGACGCCGATCCTGCTGGAGCTGTTCGCGCACCAGGCGCAGCCGGAGTTCGTCTATCGGCATCGCTGGTCGCAAGGCATGCTGGTGATGTGGGACAACCGCTGCGTGCTGCACGCCGCGACCGGCGGTTATCAAGGACACAAGCGGCTGCTGCATCGGATCACTGTTGCCGAGAGAAGAGCATGAACAACATGAAAAAGCTGGCAGGTCGATTGAGCGTTGCGTTCGTGTGCGTGGGCTTGTTGACCCAATGCACGACTCCCGCGACCAAGCAGGATGCGCGCACTGCCGTGCTGCTTGCGGTCTTTGCACATCCCGATGACGAGTCGACGGTCAGCGCGGTGCTTGCGAAGTACGCCGCCGCCGGCGTGCGCGTCTATCTCGCGACCGCGACCGATGGTCGCCTCGGTGTCGCTGCGCATGCGGGAACGACTGCGGGCGACAGCCTGGCGGCAGCGCGCGCGCAGGAACTGAAGTGCACGACCGACAAGCTCGGCATCAATCCGCCGATCATGTTCGGGCTGTACGACCAGTTGAAGATGGGCGAAGGATTACGGCCTCACATGGACCAGCTTGCCGAAATGCGCGACCGGGTGACGAAGCTGTTCGAGGAGTTGCAGCCGGATGCGGTAATCACCTGGGGTCCGTCGGGATGGACCGGTCACCCGGATCATCGACTGGTGAGCGACATCGTGACCGAAGTGTTTCAGGGCAGAACCTGGCAGCATCCTGCACAGCTTTACTATCCCGCCGTGCCCACGGGCAAAGTTCCAGCGAACAATCCGATTCCGCTCGCCACTGTCGACGAACGGTTCCTCACGGTGAAGGTCCCGGTGGCGCCAGCGGATTACGAGAAGTCGAAGGCCGGCTGGCTCTGCCATCGCACGCAATACACGCCGGAGCAGGTCGAGCAGCTGTATCAGTCGCTCGTCGCCGCGCAGGGCGGCATCGCGCACTTTCAGCCGCAGATCGCGGGCAAGGGCAAGAAGGACTCGCTCTTGTAGCTAGGACTTCTTCACCAGTTCGACGCGCCGATTCTTCGCACGGCCTTCCTCGGTGCGATTGTCGGCCACCGGCTTGTCCTGACCGAAGCCCGCTGCGCTCAGCCGTGCGGCTTCGATACCGCTCGCGACGATTGCAGTGGTGACGCTCTTGGCGCGTGCCTCCGACAACTTCTTGTTCGACGCCGCGTCACCGACGTTGTCGGTGTGACCTTCGACGCTGAGCTTGAGCGTCGGGTTCGTCTTCAGCAGCGTCGCGATCTCTTTGACCGCAGCCACGCCGTCCTGCTTCAGATCCGCCTTGCCCGTATCGAAATTGATGTAGAGCGTGACGAAGCCGTTTTTGTTCAGCTCCTGCAGCAGCTCGTTGGCGCTGACGACCTGCGCCATCGACGCGACCTCGGTGATGACGAGCTGATAGCTCTGAGTCGGCGCGCCGAAGATGTCCGGAATGACCTTGACCCACACGTCCTTGCCGCCGGTCGTGACCTGCAGCGTCGTCTCGCCCCCGTCGCCTTCTTTCGGCAAGCGCTCGTACAGCACAGTGCCGCCGATCTGTTTCACAGCATTCTGATAGTTGCGCATGAGCTGCAGCGGGCTCGGCTGCTTCTCGGGGCTCTCGTAGAAGTAGCGCAGCGTCGTGGTGTCGCCTTCGACGGTCTGCACTGTCGGCGGCGCGCCGCGCGCGCCGACCTGGAACTCGGTGGCGTTGTAGTTCTTGGTGTATTCGGTGATGAAGGAATCGGGATAGCGGGTGAGAACAGGATGGTCTTTGGCGCCGGCGACGTCTTCGCCGCCCCAGGCCGCCGTCGTCGCCAACGTCATGGCCAGAATCGTACCGAGTAACTGCAACGTGCCGCGCTTCATGCAATCCTCCCCGAACTGCGGATGGCGGATTCTAGTACAGTTCCGCGTGTGCTCGAGACCCTCGCGAAGGCTCCGCCCACGACCGAGACCCGACTGGGTCGATCGGTCACGCCGCGCGCGCGTCAGCATCCTGGCCAGTCCGGCATCGTCGAGCTCCGTGACGGGCGCGATGCATTCGCCGCGCGCGTGCTGCTGGCCGATACCGCCGAACGCACGCTCGACCTGCAGTACTACATCTGGCGCAACGACATGTCCGGCGCGTTGCTGTTCGCAGCGCTGTGCCGCGCCGCCGATCGCGGCGTGCATGTGCGGCTCCTGCTCGACGACAACAACACCAATGGTCTCGATGGTTTCCTCGGCGCGCTCGCCTCGCATCCGAACATCCAGGTGCGGCTGTTCAATCCGTTTCGCCTGCGTCGCTGGCGTCCGCTCGAATACCTGACCGACTTCGCGCGCCTCAACCGCCGCATGCACAACAAGTCGTTCACGGTCGACGGCCAGGTCGCGATCGTCGGCGGCCGCAACATCGGCGACGAGTATTTCGATGCCCACCAGGACCTGTCCTTCGTCGACCTGGATGTGATGGCTGTCGGGCCGGTGGCCAGCGAAATCACCAATGACTTCGAGCGCTACTGGCGCAGCGAGTCGGCGCGGCCTGCCGAGTCGATTCTCGGGCGCGCTCGCGCCGCGACGGTACGCGAAGTGATCGCTGCCGCTGAACGGGCTCTGCAGCAGCCCGCTGCCGTGGCTTACATCAAGGCACTGCAGTCCTGCGCATTCGTCAACGATCTGCTCACGGGGACCGTCGACTATCGCTGGTCGGCCACGCGTCTGGTCAGTGACGATCCCGCGAAGGGCCTGGGCCGGCAACGTCCGCACGGCACGCTGCTCGAACGCCTGATGGATACATTGAGCGTCCCCAGGCGCGAGCTGCAGTTGATCTCGCCGTACTTCGTGCCGACGCGTTCGGGCGAGCGAGCCGTCGCGGAGCTCGCACGCGAGGGCGGCGTGAAAGTGTCGATCCTCACGAATGCTCTGGAGGCGACCGACGTGCCGATCGTGCACGCTGGCTATGCGAAGCGTCGCCGCAAGATGCTCGAAGCGGGCGTGGTGCTCTTCGAGCTCATGCGAGAGTCGCGTGTTCGCTCGCGGCGCGACCGCCGTCTCACCGGCAGCTCCGGCTCGAGCCTGCACGCGAAGACGTTCGCCGTCGATTGCGCGCGCGTCTTCGTCGGCTCGTTCAATCTCGATCCGCGCTCGGCGAGCCTCAATACCGAAATGGGCCTGGTCATCGAAAGCCCGGAGCTCGCCAGGAGGATAGCGGCGGCGTTTGCCGAAGAGATTCCGGGCCGCAGTTATCGGGTGCGTTTGAACGAAGCCGGCGCGATGGAATGGCTCGAACCGCACGAGAACGGCGTCATCGTGCACACGAGCGAGCCCGGGGTGACGTGGTGGAAGCGCTTCGCGGTGGCGGTGATGGCGTTGTTGCCGATCGAATGGTTGTTGTAGTGGGAGGCAGGTCGGCCTTGTCCCTTTGCGATCTTGGCGTCTTGGCGAGAGGTATTCCGGTTCCAGGTTCGCAGTCCGACCGCCGCGACTGAGACGGGCCGCACAGAAAGAACGTGTGGGCGCCGGCGCCGCGTGCCCGGCTGCGGCCGGCAGGCGTAGGATCGTGCCGATTCTCAGCGGGGACATAAGATGACTGCCGAACACGTTTATCCGGCCGGTCCGGGCTCGGTGCCGGCGGATCTCACGCGGCCCACGGGGGCCTATCGCACTAACGCGTGGCTCGCCATGGGCGGCCTCACCTTGTTCGTGCTGCTGTATCTCGCTCTGGCGAGCTGGTTCAGTTGGACCGCGTACCGCTTGTTCGCCAGTCTCGCGCATGGCGCCGATCCGTTCTGGACGTTCATAGCCGGCACCTGCTCCGCATTCCTCGCGGTGTTCATGTGGAAGGCGCTGGTGTTCGTCAAGCACCGGCACGCGATCGACGACATCGAGGTGACTGCAACCGAACAGCCGCGGTTGTTCGCGTTCATCAATCGATTGGCGGACGAAGCAGGCGCACCGCGAGCGCATCGCGTGTTCCTGTCGCCGCGCGTGAACGCGGCGGTGTTCTACGACTTGAGCGTGCTCAACCTGCTGTTCCCCTCGCGCAAGAACCTGGAGATCGGTCTCGGCCTCGTCAATGCCGTCTCGCTCGGCGAGTTGAAGGCGGTGCTCGCGCACGAGTTCGGTCACTTCGGTCAGCGCTCCATGGCAGTCGGCCGCTGGGTGTACATCGCGCAGCAGATCGCGGGTCACATCATCGCCAAGCGCGATGCGCTCGATGCGTTCCTGCGCGGCCTGTCGCGCGTCGACCTGCGCATCGCCTGGGTCGGCTGGTTGCTGTCGCTGATCGTCTGGTCGATCCGCTCGCTGATGGAAACTGTGTTTCGCCTCGTCGTGCTGGCGCAGCGCGCACTGTCGCGTGAGATGGAATACCAGGCCGATCTGGTTGCCGTGTCGCTCACGGGCAGCGATGCGCTGATCCATGCGCTGTACAAGTTGAACGTGGCCGACGAAGCGTGGGAGCGCTCGCTGGCGTTCGCAGATTCGGAAGCGCGCGAGAAACGCAGCGTCGCCGATCTGTTCGCCGTGCAGACTCACATCACCGAGAAGCTCCGCCACGTGCTCGACGATCCGAGCTATGGCGAAGTCGCGCCGCCGCCGAAGGACAAGCCGCAGGAGCACCGCGTCTTCAAGACCTCGCTCGCGCAGCCGCCGCGCATGTGGAGCACGCATCCGGCCAACTCCGAGCGCGAGCAGAATGCCAAGCGCCGCTACATTGCCGCGAAGATCGACGGGCGCAGCGCCTGGGAGCTGTTCGACGACGTTGCGGATCTCAAGAAGAGCATGACTGCGCACGTGTTCCGTGCCGTGCAGGAAGCTGCGGACGTGCCGCTCGAGCAGTCGATCGCCAAGCTCGACGAGCAATTCGGGCGCGCGTACTACGATCGTGCGTATCGCGGCGCGTATTTGGGTCGCCCGCTGGCGCGCTACGCCAAGGAAGCTGCCGAGCTGCACGGTCCGCCGCTGCGCAGCGACTACATTGCGACCGAGCTCGCTGCCATCTATCCGCAATCGTTGTCGGAGGATCTGACGAAGCTCAGGGGCCTCGAAGAGGAAAAGGCGACGCTGCAAGGCTTGAAGGAGGGATTTCTGACGGCGAGCGGCGGCGTGATCCGCTATCGCGGCAAGGATCTGAAGCGCGGCGATCTGCAGGACGCACTCGACGAGGTACAAGCGGATCTCGACAAGGCTCGCGAAGCAGTTCTCGCGCACGACAAGCGCTGCCGTGCCGTGCATCTCGCGGCAGCGGCGCAGCTGGGGTCCGGGTGGGATGGCTATCTCAAAGGCCTCGTCGCAATCCTGCACTACGCCGAGCACAGCGAGGCGAATCTGCGGGACGCCCACGGTGCGCTCTGCAATACCGTTTCCGTCGTCACGGCCGACGGTCGCGTGTCCTCGAGCGAAAGGCGCGTGCTCCTGAATGCTTGCGCCGAAGTTCATAACGCGCTGAGACATACATATGAGGACGAGGGCAAGCTGATTGTCCTCGACCGGACGCTGTTGCGGCGCCTCAAGGTCGAGAGCTGGCAGCAGGCTCTCGGCACGTTCACGTTGCCGCTCGCCGACGACAAGAACGTCGGCGACTGGCTCAATGCCATCGACAGCTGGGTCGCGAGCGCAGGCTCGGCTTTGTCGGCGCTGCGTCAAGCGACGCTGGAGCAGCTGCTGCTCGCCGAAGCGCAAGTGGCGCGTTTCGTTCGCGACAAGATGACACCGGCCGCTGCGCCGGAAGCGACCAAGGTGCCGGAAAAGTATCCGGTGCTGCTGCCGGGCAGCGAGCGGCCGCGCAAGACCAAGCTCGACTTGTGGGATCGCTTCCACGTTGCCGACGGCGTCGTCGCGACGCTCGCACGGCTCACGGTAGCGTGCGGCATCATCGCGGCTGTGCTCAGCGTCGGCGAGACGGTCGGCGTGACGCTCGTCAACGTCTACAACGGGCTCGGGCGGCCGGTGACGGTTTCCATCGGCGAGCATTCGACCAAATTGCCGGCCTTCGCGCACGCGAAGCTCACGGTCGGCAACGACGAGAACTACCCGGTCAGGACGGTGACCGAGTACGGCGATGTGATCGAGCAGTTCGACGCCGAGATTCCCGTCGGCTCGGCCGATAACATCTACAACGTCGCCGGCGCGAGCATGCTCGTGCAATGGACCGCGACGTACGGCTCGGTGGCCGCAGTGCCGGAGCGCTTGGTCGGGCCAGTGCGTTGGACGACGACCGGCGCCGACTACATTTTCGAGCAGCCGCCCGAGACGATCAGCACGAGCAGCGGCAGCGGCGGCGGCAGGCGCGACGTCATGGATGCGTTCGGGCACGACAATCCGTCGGCGCTGCTCGCGATGCTGCAAGACCCGAAGCAGCAGGCGCAGGTCATTCAGACGCATGCGCGCTGGGATTCGAATGAGAGTCACTACGCGGCTTACTGGCTTGCACTCGCCGCGCAACGCGAAGGGTTCGACGAGATCGTCCGCGCGCGGCTCAAGCTCGATCCCGAAGACGTGCTGACGTTGCGCGCCGAACAGGATGCACGCCGTGACTTGCGTGCGGCGGTGTGCAAACGCCATCGTGAGCTGGCGGACGCGCATCCCGGCAGCATCAACCTTCAGTACATCGCGGCTCGTTGTATCGACGATGACGTCCGGCGTGAGGAGGAATTCGCCGAGCTCTACGCCAAGGCGCCGACCAATGGATGGATTGCGGCGGCGATGGGCTACACGCATGCACAGCACGGTCGCTGGAGCGACGCGATGACGGCGCTCAACATGGCTCGCCAGCAGGTGCCGGCGATGAGCGAAAGGTTTGCGCTCGACGCCATGCGTCTGCGCCGGATGTCGACTCGTGACGCCGACGCGCACACCGCCGACCTCGCGCAGCAATCGAACACGTTGCGGTACTACTTGTCGCTGGTCTCGGGCGCTGGACTGCAGCCCGGCGCCGACACGGCCTATCACCACCTCGCACGCGGGGAGATCGATGGTGCCGTGAACGAGAAGATGGAGGCTGCGGACCACGCCCGCGTCGTGCGACTCGCTGCAGCCTCGGATGGCGCTTCGCGCGAGATCATCGAACGCGCTTTGGCGCTGCCCATCGACCAGGGCTTCGACGCTGAAACCATGTGGACGGCACTGGGCCTGGCGCTGCGCGAGCGGCGCGACCCGGCGCCCTACATCGCTGCAATCCGTGACTTCAAGGACGAGAAGTCGGAGAAGATGCTCGAGTTCATCACTGCAGCGCGCAGCTCGACCAACCCCGCCGACGCCGAGCCGCTGCTCGATGGGCTTTCGCTCGACGCGCGTGGCCAGGCTTACAGCGCCGCGCTCGTGGTGCTGGGCACGCGGGCGCCGGCCGAATGGCGTCGCGGCGCGGACCGGCTGCTGTTCGTGCCGGAGCGGCCGTATTTCAGTCAGGTGATCTGACGCTACTCCCGTTGTGGTACTTGCTTTCGGGTCCCCGCACGGTTTCTACTGGCGCAAAGCCTAACGATGCGGGGAGACTCCGATGAAGCGTCGCGATTTCGTGCAGTCGTCGTTGTGGACGGCTGCTGCTCTCAGCGTTCCTAACTTCAAGCCACTGTATGCAACGGCGCGGTCCGGCGAGGTCGCAGACGTTGCTGCGGTCACCGGCGACGGTCGCGAGATCTCGCTGCGCGGCGCCGACCTCCGGGACCTTGCTGCGAAGCTGCATGGGCAACTGTTGCTCGCTGGAGATCGCGGCTACGACGACGCGCGGCACATTCTCAACCCATCGTTCGACAAGCATCCGGCGCTGATCGTGCAACCGCTGGACGTGCCCGACATCCAGGCTGCGGTCAACTTCGCCCGTGCGAACAGCCTTCTGGTCGCAGTGAAATGCGGCGGTCACAGCCATTCCGGTCAGTCGACGTGCGACAAGGGTATGCAGATCGACCTGTCCACGTTCCGCTCGGTGCGCGTCGATCCAGCCGCGCGCCGTGTTTGGGCCACCGGCGGCACGCTGCTCGGACAGATAGACAAGGAAACTGCGCCGCACGAGCTGGTGACCCCGCTCGGCACCGTGTCGCACACCGGGGTGGGCGGCCTGACGCTCGGCGGTGGCTTTGGCCGCATTGCGCGCAAGTTCGGCATGGCGGTCGACAACCTGGAGTCGGTCGACATCGTCACGGCCGACGGCAAGGTCGTGCATGCCAGCGCTCGCGAGAATCCTGAGCTCTATTGGGGTGCGCGCGGCGGCAGCGGCAACTTCGGCGTGGTCACGCAGTTCGAGTTCAAGCTTCATCCGATGAAGCGCGAGGTCATTGCGGGTTCAGTGTTGTTCCCGATCGCCAGGATGCGGGACGTGCTCACACTGTGGGGCGAATACGCCCCGGCAGCTCCCGACGAGCTGTATTTCGATCCGACCGTGATGCAGCCGCCGGGCAACGCTCCGGGCATGGCGATGCTGCAGGTCTGTTACTGCGGACCGCCGGCGGACGCGGAGAAGGCGCTCGCACCGATCCGCAAGCTGGGCACACCGCTCAAGGACACGATCAAGACGATGGAGTACGTCCAGGTACAGCGGTCCCAGGATTCGACCGATACGCGCGCCATTGCGTCGTACCTGAAAGGCGGATTCGTCGGCAAGGTCCCCGGCGAGCTCGTCACCGCTATGGTGGACGGATTCCACGGCGATCCGCGCCGCACGACAGTGCTGTTCTTCCAGCATTGCGGCGGGGCACAGTCGCGCGTTGCGGAGGATGCGACGGCGTTCGCGCATCGCTATGCTCTCGGCAACATGATGACGGTCGTGGCCTGGCCAATCGGCGACAAGGATCCGTCGCCGCATATCGAAGCAGCCCGCACGTACTGGAAGACGCTCGAGCCGTTCACGCGCGGTTTCTACGTCAACGACATGGCGCGCGAAGTCACCGCAAAAGACATCAACGAGAACTACCGCGGCAACTATCCGCGGCTGGTTGCGTTGAAGACGAAGTACGACCCGACGAACCTGTTCCGCTTGAACGCGAACGTCACGCCGATGAAGGCGTGACGTACTTCTAGCGCAGCAGGCGCTCGACGTCTTCCGGCGGCCGCCCGATCGCGGCCTCCTCGCCGCGCACGACGATCGGCCGCTGGATCAGGATCGGATTCGCGACCAGCGCCTTGATCCATTCCTTGTCGGCGAGCGTCTTGCCTGCGTACTTGTCCTTGAACACCTGTTCGTTCCTGCGCACGAGCTCGAGCGGCTTGATGCCCAGCTTGCGCACGATCGCGGTAAGCTCGGTTTCGCTCGGCGGTGTCTTCAGGTATTCGATGACGCGCGGCTCGTGGCCGCGCGAGCGGATCAGCGCCAGTGTCTCGCGGCTCTTGGTGCAAGCGGGATTGTGATAGATGGTCAACGTTTCGCGCATGGTCGCCGTCCTGCTGGTGATGGCGAATCTTACCGCCTGCGCCAGCATTGCGGACCGGCCGCCGCGGCTGGCGCGCTCCAGCTACGGCTGCATGGAAGCCGTACTGAAAGAGAAACTGCCGGCGGATTTGCCGGACAAGCGTGCTCATTGCATCGCCGGTGGGCTGATCGCGCGCTATTGCAGCGTCACGGAAGCGTATCTGGCCGGGGCGGGGAAGGAAGTGCGCGATCTGCTGAGCAGGGGAGACAGCGCGGAGTGGAAGGATTGGCAGGCCGATCGGGTCGGTATCGAGTGTGCGCGGGAGACGCAGGATGACGCGGCAGTGGCCGCGTGTTGCGCGCAGCGCGGATATTGAGTGCGCCGCGAGTGAGATAAATCGCGCTCGGGCGACAGCTTGTTTGCAGGCCTGCAGAGGATGCAACAATGCCAAAGCCAAAATACGCCGCCTTCAACCAGGGTGACGTTCCCGGGATTGCGGTGTTCAACAAGTCGAGCATTCCGCTCGGTGTCGATTTCGATGCGCTCATCGCGGCGATGCAGGAGTACATTGACCGCTGCATCGTGCCCGTGTGGGCGACGCCAGCGAAGCTCGTGAAGACGCAGGACTTCAAGCCGGGCCACTGGGCGATGGTGTTTCTCGACGACGCGGACCAGGAGGGCGCGCTCGCGTACCACGACCTCACGCCCGACGGTCTGCCGCAGTCAAAGGTGTTCGTGCGGACGACGCTCGACAATGGCGACCTGGTGAGCGTCTCCGCGTCGCACGAGCTGGTCGAAATGCTGGTCGATCCGGCGATCAATCTGATGAGCACGGGTCCCGACCCGGCGGCAGTCTACGCGTACGAGAGCGCGGATCCGGTGGAGGCGTTTGCCTTCAACGTCCAGGGCATCCCGATGAGCGATTTCGTCTATCCCGCGTACTTCGAGGATTTCCGCAAGCCCAACTCCGTGAAGTTCGACCAGATGGGCAAGGTCAAACGACCGTTCCAGATACTGGCCGGCGGATACCAGATCATCTTCAAGGACGGCCAGTGGTCCGAGCAATTCGGCTCGCGCGCCAAGGCGCGTGCGTTCCGGCGTGAAGACCGTCGCTTCCATCGCAGCGAGGAGCGCAAGCTGGCCACGCTCCAGCCCGCCGACGAGCGTGCGATCCGCAGGGCCGAGGTGGAGATGGCGAAACAGCAGGCGCAATCCGCTCGCAAGCAAGCGACGATACGTAATGTGCGGATCGGCCGCGCGCCAGGCGACTCCGGCGGCTCCAGACCTTGGCAGCGCAAAGGCAACGGTCCCAGGCGGGTGCTTGTGTCACGCGGTTGACAGATCGGACGGGAGGAGCGCGGGCATGCTCCTCCCATGCGTACCCGTCACAGCTGGCTCGTCAGCCTTCTCGCCCTCTCCGCCCTCTGCTGGCACGCCAGCTCCCGCGCGACTGAATTCACGCTCGACCCGACTCGCACGCTGGTTTCATTCGAGATGCGCAGTCTCGGGACCACCCAGCGCGGCGAATTCGACCGCGCTGCGGGAACCGTGATACTCGACTCAGCGCAGGCCCGCGGCGAGCTCGACATCGTGATCGACGCGCGCTCGCTCAAAGCGGGCAGCGCAGTCACGGCGAACTTCGTTCGCGGCCCTTCGATGTTGAACACGGCGGTGCATCCCGAGATTGCCTATCGCGCGCACCGCATCGTTTTCTCGGCCGGCCGGCCCACGCGGATCGATGGTGAGTTGACGATGCTCGGCGTCACGCGCGCCGTCGCACTCGATGTATCCAGTTACGACTGTACCGGCCATCTCGATCGCCGCTGCACGATCGTCGCGACAGCGAGCCTGAAACGCTCGGCATTCGGCATGACGCGCTACATGTTGTTCGCGAGCGATGACGTGAAGCTGGCAATCCAGGCCGAGGGTGTCAGTCGATCGACGTCCGCGACAACGCGCTCGTGACCTCGCTGGCGATGTCGTCCTGGACCATCAGCTTGTCGGTCAGCGGCCGATCGTAGTTCTCGGACCAGACGACGTAACCGTCATCCGCCCGCACGAGGCGCGCCGCGACGCGCAGCGTCTCGCCCGACTTGCGCACGCTGCCATCGAGCACGTAGCTCACGTGCAGCGACCGGGCAATCTCCGCAACCGGCAATTGCTTGCCTTTGAAATAGAACGACGCGGTCGGCGCCGGCACGCGCAATCCCTTCACTTTGCTCAGCCTGTGGATCAGCTCTTCGGTCATTCCGTCGGCGAACGGCTCCTCGTTCATGCTGTCCGTGAGATCGAGAAACGGCAACACGGCGATGGCCTTCGGGCTCGCGGCGGCTGCTGCGTGGCTGGCCGCATTGCGTTCCGCGACCAGGTAGTAGGTCAGGGAGCCGACGACCAGCAGAATGCCGAGCGCCAGCAGGACATACGTCCGCGAGCTCGCGCGAGCAGGCCGTGGAGCAGCGGGCACGTCGGCCAGCGACTCGACCGGCGCGACCAGCCGGTAACCGAGCCGCGGCACGGTGACGATGTACGCAGGCTGCCTCGCGTCGTCGCCGAGCAGGCGGCGCAGCGCCGCGACCGCCTGATAAACAGAATCCGGCGTCACGACCACGCCTGACCAGACTTGGTCGAGCAGCGCATCGATAGAGACAACTTCTCCAGGCGTTGCGGCGAGACGCAGCAACAGGCGCATCGTGCGCGCTTCCAGCCGGACGCGTTCCTCGCCGCGGGCGATTTCGCCGGACAGCGGATTCACGAACCAGTCGCCGATGCGCAGGGTTTTCGGAGGCGGATGCGCCATACGCGCGCAACTATAGCGTCCGCGCGGCCGACGCGGACCGCTTTCAGATGTCTTCAGAGTGTTTCAACCGGGCTTCAGGACTCCCAGGCGGGCGGTCGACAGAGTGCGGCCGTCTCATCCACAGGAGTCGCCCATGATCCTTCGCCTTGCTCTCGCCGCATCGCTCGTGCTCGCCGCCGCGCCGCTCTACGCCACGACCTACACCATCGAGCCCGACTACACGCAGGCTGTGTTCCGCTGGAGTCACCTCGGCTTCTCGAACCCGGCGGCGCAGTTGAGCCAGGGGCAGGGCACCCTCGAATTCGACCCGGCCAATCCCACGCGCGCGGCCGTCAACGTCACGATTGCGCTGTCCAGCTTGAACACCGGCGTGCCGGCGCTCGACGAGCATCTGCGCTCCGAGGATTTCTTCGAGGTCGCAAAATTTCCGACCGCAAGTTTCCGTAGCACGAAGGTGGAGCAGGGCGCAGGCAAGGATCGACTGAAGGTGACCGGCGAGCTCAACCTGCACGGCATCACCAGGCCGGTCACGCTCGATGTCGCCGTGCTCAAGATCGGCGCGAATCCCCGCACTCAGCTACCGACCGTCGGCTTCGAGGCGACCACGACGCTGAAGCGCTCCGACTTCGGCCTCGGCGCATTCGTGCCGCAGGTGAGCGACGAGATCAAGCTGCAGATCTCGAGCCAGGGCGTCGAAGCCAAGGGCTACGCGGAATACCTCAAAAAGCAGGCGGAGAAGAAATAACTCTCGCAAGGCGCAAAGATCGCCAAGGTAAGACATTTGAAGTTGAATCTCTGGTTCTTCTTTGCGTCTTGGCGATCTCTGCGAGAGATTTCTTTTACGGTCCTGCGCCCTGCCAGCTCCGCAGGTTCAAGAACTCGCGGCGTGTGCGGGGGCCGTACGTCGCGAACGACGGATTTGGCGTTTCTGCGTACGCCACGCGGCTGCGCGCCACGGAGTCCCGATCGGTCTCGCGACGGATCTCTGCAGGCGAAAGGTGATACGGCTTCGTGGCGTTGAGACCGAACACCTTCGCGCGCAGTGCGTTCGTCATCGTCGGGTAGCCGTGCTTCTCGCGCAGCTCCGGTGCGATCTGGAACGTGCGGAATGCCTGGATCTGATCCTGCGGCGAGCCGTACCAGATCGAGTCCGTGCCCCACAGCACGTTGTCCTCGCCGATGTACTTGAACAGCTTGCCCATCGCGTGCGCGGCCGAGGTCGGGTTGCGCATCGACAGGAAGCGCCAGGTCGAGCCGAGCTCCGCGTACACGTTGCTGTTGGGCTTCACGCCGGCCTGCAACACGGACGTGATCAGCGCATCGATGCCGTCGGTGCGCTTCGGATCGTACGGACCTTCGTCCTTGTCGATCACGTAACCCGAGTGATAGATCAGGAAGTTGACGTCCGGGAAGCGCTTGGCGATCGGGCCGATGTCGCGCGAAGTCGAGTGCTCGTAGCTCTTCGGACCGAACGCCAGACCCTTGTGGATGGCGATGTTGCGCACGCCGAGCTGGCGCGCGCGCTCGACGAAGGCGATGCCGACGTCGTCGGTCATGAAGAAGCCTTTGCCGTCCGGTCCCCACTGCGTGTACGTCTTGAACGCGACGACGCCGAGCTTGGCGAGCCGCTCCATGTCTTCGACGTCGCCTTTCTGATTCGGGTTGACGCGGCCGTGCAGCAACAGGCGCTTCGTGCCTTCCATCTTGTCCACGATGTCGCGCGTCGCGAGCGCTTCCTCGATCGTCAGCGGCTCGCCTTCGCGCGTCGAGGGCACGAAGCTCAGCACCATGATGTCGGTGTCCGAATCCAGGAATACGTCTTTGACGAACTCGTCGCCGCTGAGGCATTTGAGATAGCTGCGGTCGCCCGGCGTCTTGGACAGCGCGCACTGCGCGTTCGGCATTTGGGCAAGCGGCTTGGCATCGGCCGGCAAGGCGCGCGTCCAGGCACCGGTCGGGTTCACGAAGTGACCCTGCACGTCGAAGATGAACTCTTTCTTGCCGAGCTCCGCCGCTGCGAGTTGCGGTTCGAGCGCGGCCTCCTGCGAGACTTCGAAGAAGCCGCCGTTGCGGCCGACACGCGCGTGCGCGGCGTTGAATGCGAGCAGCGTGGACGCTGCGCCGCAAGCGGAAACGAGAAAGCTGCGACGGCTCTTGTTCAGCCGGCGCGCGAAGCCCTGCGCCCATTCCGACGCGAGCGCGTTCGCATGACGCAGCGATGCATCGAGCGCAACCGGCGCGAACTCGCCGTTGGAGGTCGAGTCGAGCTTGATAGGCAGCCGCTGGCCTTCCGGATCCGCATCGACGCTGGAGACGGGTGTCTTGGACATGACTGCATCCCCCTGACTTATCGCTTTGGGGAGAAAGCCTGCCGCAGGCTTCCGGCCAAGGCAAGAATCGCGAGCAGGAAGCCGGCGCCTTTGATCCCGACGACCCACGCTGCCGGCAGGCACGAAGGATCGGGCTGGTCGAGGCGAGCCAGCTGGCCGAAGAAGCTGGTGTAAGCCATCCCGCAGGTCAGCCCCCACGCGGCGGCCAGCCACGGACGGCCCGTCTCGAGGTTTTTGGCGACGCGCCATGCGCCGTACAGCAGGGCCGCACCCAGCAGCACGTCGTCGAGCCACGAGGGCCAGACACGGACGTCGCCGAGTTGCTGCCAGCGGCGGATCGTTTCGACGATCGGCAGCAACACGCCGAAGCCCAGGGCGAGACGCCGACTGAAGGTGAGATTCATGTGGGCTAGAATACCGCGGTGTTCCCCGTCGAGCTCATTCTCCGCGTGATCGGTGTAGCGCTTCTGGCGCTCGTCGCGGTGAGTGTGCTCCGCACGCGCGAACGCACCCATCGCACGCGATCGGTCGCTTGGCTCGCGGCTAGCGTTGCAGCCTTCATGCTCACGTCCATGCCGGGTGCGGATCGCATTTTCGGCGCATTCATCTATCCGCTCACTGCGTTGTGCTCGACGCATCCGGTGTGGTTCTGGATTTGTGCGCGGGTGCTGTTTTCGGATCGCGCGACGCTGCGTACGAGCGATGTGATTTGCCTGGGTGCGATGGGTGTCGCCGGCGTGCTCTATCAGTCTCAGTTGCCAGCGGACAGTACCGATACGGCGGTGCGCGTGCTCGGGGTCGCCTTCGCAGCATCGGGTCTCGCCTTTGCATGCCTCGCGCCGTTGACCGTCTACTTCGGGATGGCGGGTGATCTGGATCTGCGGCGCCGGCAATTGCGTCAGTGGTTCGTGCCGGTCGTCTCGATTTATCTGGCAGCGGTGCTCGTCACGCAAGCCATCGTGATGTTCCAAGGAGGCTCGACGCCGCGGACGCTGGTGCTGCTCAACCTCGTCGTCATCGACGTGGCCGCCGCGATCGCGTTGTCGACGTTCGTGCAGTTGCGTGTCGTGAACTGGATCGCCGCGGTCGACATACCGCCGGCAGTCGCGCTGAGCCGCCTGGAGGAAAGCGTGCTCGAGCGCCTGAACCGCCGCTTCGTGGCCGAGCGCCTGTATGCGCGCGAAGCGCTGACGATCGCGCAACTGGCGACCCTGCTCGGCACGCAGGAGCATGTGTTGCGGCGGGTCATCAACCAGGGGCTCGGGTTCCGGAACTTCAACGACTTCCTGCATACGCACCGTTTGAAGGAAGCGGCCGGGCGGCTCGGCGATCCGCAGCTGCGGCGCATCCCGGTGCTGACGATCGCTCTCGAAGTCGGCTACGGCTCGATCGGGCCGTTCAATCGCGCGTTCAAGGAGCGCTTCGGCGTGACGCCGACCGAGTATCGGCGGCAGAACTCGACGCCGCACGCACCGTTTCCGGAATCGGCCTGAATCGATGAGCTTTCGGCAAGCCGCCGGGCGGCCTGCCGTGACAGCGTGCGCGCTCCGTTCTGCTCACGGAGCCACTCATGAGACTCATCTCCATCTATCTGACGGCGCTCGTCGCTCTGGCAGTTCCGCCAGCACAGGCCGCCGAAACACATCCCGGCCTCGACACTGAGTACGGCGAATTGCTGCCCGGCGACGGCTCACGGCTACGCACGATCGTGACTCGTCCGAAGAACAGCACCGGGCGATTGCCCGCTGTTCTCTTCGTCCAATGGCTGTCCTGCGACAGCATCGAGTTGGCTCCGGATGCCAAGGACGGTTGGAGCGTCATGCTCAGACGCCTCATCACCGAGTCCGGGATGCTCTGGCAGCGCACGGAGAAATCCGGCGTCGGCGAAAGCAAGGGAACGCCGTGCGCCCAGCTGGACTACGAGACTGAGTTGGCGCATCACCGCGCAGCGCTTCGCCAGCTGCAGGCGCGTCCCGGCGTCGATCCGCGGCGCATCGTGGTCTATGGCGCGAGCATGGGCTCGAACTACGCGCCGCTGGTCGCGTCAGGCCAGAACGTCGCCGGCGTGGTCGTGTGGGGCGGCGGTGCTCAGACATGGTTCGAGCGCATGCTCCGGTTCGAGCGCAATGCATTGGAGCTGGGAGATACCGATCCGCAGGCGCTCGCCGGTGAGGTCAATGCACGCGCGCAGTACTTCGCCCGCTACCTATTGAAGGGCGAAACACCGGCCCAGATTGCCGCGAGCGATCCGAAGCTCGGCGAAGTCTGGCGCCGCATCGTCGGCACGAGCGACACCGGTCACTACGGCCGACCGTTCGCATTCCATCAGCAGGCGCAGCGACAGAACTGGGCCGGCGCCTGGCAGCGCGTAACCGCACCCGTTCTGGTGCTCTACGGCGAGTACGACTGGTTCGAGTCGCGCGACGCCGCGCGGCTGATCGCGAATATCGTCAACAACCGTCAGCCCGGCTCGGGGACATTCAAGGAATTGCCTCAGCTCAACCATCACTTCACGGGCTACGCGAGTCCGCGGGATGCGTATCGCGAGACGAATGGCAAGGAGAATGCAGAGCCTGCAGTGAGGGCGATTCTCGACTGGCTGTCGCAGATCGGCGTGCGCTGACGCTCAGTTGGCGCGGTCCAGCTCTTTGTAGTACCTGAAGATGCCGTCTTCGTTGAACGCGATGCGTCGCGGCGACTTCAGGTAGGACGCGATTCGCGGCAACGCTGCGACCCGGTCGCGCAGCGCGATGAGTTTTGGATACTTCGCCTCGTGCTTGTGCATCCAGCGCGGGAACGCGTAGCGCAAGCCTTCGACGATCTGGAACAGCGACAGGTCAGCGTACGAAGGCTGCTTGCCGTTTACCCACTTCGCGCCGGCACGCTCCAGGACCTTTTCGAAGTAGCCGAGAAACTTCGGTATGCGGCTCTTGCGAAAAGCCGCCGTGCGCTTTGCAGCTGCGGCCTTCTGATCCTCGTAGTACTCGTCCAGGCTGATCGGGTGATGTGTGTCGTGCACCTCCGCCACGAAGTCGGCGATCGTCAGCTGCAATTGGTGCGTCCAGAGCCACCCGGCTTCGCCTTCAGGCGCGAGGCCATGGCGTCGGCCCAGAAAGAGCAGGATGTTCGCAGTCTGCGCGATGACGAGTTTGCCGGCTTTGAGATAGGGCGGCGCGAACGGAATCGTGCGCGGATGCGCTCGGTCGAGCGATTCGTACAGCGCCTCTTCGCCGCCGCCGGCAGCCTCCGGCAGGCGCGCGACGTCGACGTAGGGAATTCCCGCGTATTCCAGCGCGAGGCGTACGAATTCGCCGCGCCCCGGAATCGACGGCCAGTAGTGCAGCTGGTACTTGGATTTCATGCACAAATTATGTCTCGTAGCGCCTAACTGTTCCTGCTGCCGCGAGAAATTGCCTGAACGGCAGCTGTCCAGAATCGTTCAGTCTCGGATCAGGCGCTGCGCCCGATAGTGCGCCCCAAGGCCGGCTCGTCCGGTCAGTCCGGGAGATCGAAATGAAACGTCTGTTCGCTGCTACGGCTGTTGCGCTCACGCTTTTCAGCGGCGTCGTTACCACGGCGCAGGCCGACAATCGCGACCGCAACCACAACCAGCGCCACGATGACCATCGCGGCGATCGGCACAACGACCGTCACGACAATCGGTACGACAACCGACACGACAATCGACAGCACGATCAGCGGAATGATCGACGCTACGACCATCGCAACGACTGGCGTAATGACCATCGCAACGACTGGCGTAATGACCATCGCAACGACTGGCGTAATGACCATC
>Ga0134127_10000406_pt1 | contig 42292 bp, 53 predicted proteins | sample KB31753_FD_96459 | JGI IMG/M metagenome (GOLD analysis project Ga0134127, IMG submission 96459) | Terrestrial soil microbial communities with excess Nitrogen fertilizer from Kellogg Biological Station, Michigan, USA - KB3-175-3 | ecosystem: Environmental > Terrestrial > Soil > Unclassified ...
CGAACCGAATGGACGCGATCGCGCCGTTGCCTATCGCGACGCGCTCGATATGGGAAGCGACGAGGACCTGATCGAAGACGTGCTCGACTCCGACGTTCTAGTTCTAATGAAACCGCGGCCGGAAGATCCGCTCGACGCGGAACTACACGTCGAACAATGCGAATTCTGTGCTCGACTAAACAATCTAATCAAACTCTGCGAACACTGCCTCGAGGAAAGAGTGTGCTTGCGTGTACCAGTTCACGAACCGATCAATGTTCCACTCTCAGAGTTAAGCGCGGCCTTGATGCCACGCTATAAATATCTCGAGGTGTGTAGACCGTGCAGAAACAGCGCAAACAAAGGCGCGCTCACGTTGACAGAGTGACCACGCGACAAAAAACGACGCGGGTCCTTCCCACGTTTACCCCGTGCGGGTGCTTCGCGCCACCCGCGACGGTTCGTTAGTTAATATTTTATTTTCAATTTCAGCAGCACCACCGCCACCCAGGAAAAGAAAGGAAAGCAAATGCACCTGATCAATCTCATCGAAACCGGCGACGAAAAGAATTGTCCTAAGCCCGGATGCGGAAAGCCGGAATACGTAACGCGCCGGAGTGCCGGCCGCACCTTATCGATCTGCCCGAACGGCCATTCATGGGATCCGATCGAAGTGGTAGCGCAACGGCAGAAACACGAACGCGCCACAAAGGAAGAATCGATCTTTTCCAGTAACTACGATTTTTTGCGACAACAAACGATCATCAAGGAACCAGCTCGCCCGCGTAATGATGGCGTTTTCCGGTCGCCCTATCCGACGTTTGTCGATCCGTTGAAGGAAGACGAAAGCCTCAAAAGCCAGTACCGGCGCCACCAGCGCGAGCTGCGCGAACTGGAGGGACTACCACCAGCAACGCCCACGATCAAGATGAGTCGCGAAACGCTCCGAGGAATGGAAGCCACCGGTTATTTTGGCCCGCGCCAAAGCCCATCCGAAAGACTCTTAGGAGTGCCGATCGTTTTAGACGAGACTATACCGCCAGGCCTTTTCGTTTGGAGTGTCGGAGTCGAATTCGAAAACCCCTTTGAACGATTTCTAAAGGCCATGACCAACGAAGTCGCCAAAGGTTTCGGCCTGAGTCCGCTTGCATTCAAAGAATGAAAAGCCGGAAAAGAACCGCAATTCGAAGTTTCCCACAGTCAAAGTAGACCCGCCGCCAGAGTAACAGCCCGCGCGCGTTTACCGGTTCGCTTTAGATCCAGGGGCGGCCCCGCCCCTGGTCTAAAAAAAACCCCTACAGCTTTGCTAATCTGCATGAGCCTCGAGATTCCGTGCGGCTTGGCATAGGCAATTTGTACCCGCTTCCCTCTTCTTCCCAGGTCGCGGAACAAAAAAACTTTTTCAACTGCTCAAACGGACAGAACAATCGACTTCCCCCAATGTTGATCGAGAGCGAGATCCTTTGCCGGCCTGGTCGTAGTAGAAAGGAAATCTATTACAACCGACGACAACGCCGCGCCGGCGACGTGATCAAAAACGTTACGCGCCTCGCCGCCGAGTATCCGGAGTTTCGGCGCATCCTGGACGCCGCCGTCGAACACCTAACCGAACAAACGGAGCGAACCCCGGAGTCGGACCGCGCGCTCGTCATGGCCGCGATCGATCTAGGCGCCTGGACGTTCGAAGAGATCATCGACGAAGTTCACTTCGCACGATCCGAAGTGCAAAGCATTCTCGACGACTTGCTCGAGCGGAACTTAATCACGGCCACGCAACAAAGAGAGAGCGACATACTCGGCGGCCGGCCTAAGATTCTCTACCAGCCAAAATAAACCCCACCGTTCCCGCCTATTGTTTTATTCAGGCCGCGCGCCGTCGAAAACTCTTTCCGGTCAAATCCCCCTTACGACCACGCGAAAGAAGTAACGACGGCCGCGGCGAACACTCACGAAAATGTTTCGACGCATCTTGCAAATCTGCGCGGCAACCTCAGCAGGCGCGATCGCTGCGCTTGGATTACTTCGCAGTTTGACACTCGGCGGAGCCGTACCAATGGCGCGCCCGACTGCCCTCGCTCTACTTCTCTTGTCAATGGCAACGATGCTCGGGGCATTTAACGGAATCAGGAGACGACTTCTGTGAGCCCCATCCTCGCAACCGATCTAACGGTCCAACTTCAAGTAGTCATAACGATCTTTGGCGCCGGCATCGCGGCCTATGTTGGCGTGAAAGTGGCAATCGCTCAGATCCAAACCAGGCAAGACAACATGACCGAGGACATAAAGGACGTCTGCCGGCGACTAGACCGACTTGAGGAAAAACACTTTCGGTAATCGGAGAACCCCTTTCGATGTTTACAAAACGAGCCCTACGAACTGCGCGGTTGATCGTTCACATCTTCGAGACAAGCAAGCCCGAAGGATCCCCGAGCACGATCGCGATCCTCGACGACGGCGCCGGCATAAGCTACGGCATAAACCAGGCCACGCACCGGAGCGGATCTCTCTTTCAAGTAGTCGACGCCTATGTGACAGACCATCCGGACGCGCTCAACGCTGAAACACTCCGGTCCTACTTGCCACAGCTCGAGGATAAGTCACCAGGTAGCGTCGCTCGATTGAGCAAAGACGAGAAATTGAAGAACGCGCTCAAACAAGCCGGAGCCACGCCAGAAATGCGGAGCGTGCAGGAAGATGTTTTTAACCGGCTTTACATGCAGCCCGCGATCAAAGCCGCGACCGGATCAAATTTCACGCTGCCGCTATCTCTCGCCGTCATTTACGACAGCATGAATCACGGAAGTTTTGCCAAGATCCGCGACCGCGTAAAAGTAGGCCGCGCCGCTTCCGATACCGACGTCGACTTCGAGAAAAAGTGGATTCTCTCTTACGTGACCGAGCGCGATCGTTGGCTCAACTCTGTTTCGCGCTTGAAAAAGACCGCCTACCGAACCGAATTCTTTCTCGCACAAATCCGCCGCGGTAACTGGCAACTCGATCCACCGATGAACGTTCACGGATTCAACCTTACCGCGAATTCCATCGACGTCGACGAGCCCGAATCCGCGCCGACGCCCGTAGTGCAGACGTCCGCACCAGCTCCGCCGCCGGTCGAAACGGTCAACCCGACGCCGGCACCGGTTGAACTGAAACCCCAGGGCGCGTCGCTTACCACCAAGATCGCCGCCGCGGCCGCGCCGGCCATGACCGCCGCAACTGCGCTCGGAATCAAGGTCGGCAACGTCGAACTAACGCAAGCAACCGTGATCGGCATTTGCGCCGTGGTCCTGATTTCGATCGTTGTCGGCGCCTACCTCTACAACGAGGGCCAGAAGCGCGCACAGGAGCGCCTCAAACTCTCGATGGAAAACCTAGCCAACAAGGACCGCCATAACGTGGTCGCGGGAGGCCTATCGTGATCTCGACACTCTTAAAACTACTCAACAGGATTCCGCAGCCGTACCGGCTGATCGTGTTCTTTGCCGTCGTTGTGACTTTCGGAGGGCTGATCTTTTTGGGATTCGATCAAGTCTCATCGTGTCGTTACAACAACGGGCGAGCACAGTACGAAAAGGAAAAACAGGAATGGACCAAGCAGCGCGAGGCATGGGCCACGGAGCGAGCCGGTCTAATCGCAACCGCCGAGGGTAAGGAAAAGCGCATCGCCGAACTGGAACCCAAAGCAATCGCCTTCGATACGTTGGCCGAACAAAACAAACGCATCGACGCAGGCCTAGCGAAACAGGTCGAGGAGGTTTCGAAGAATGCTGCAATTCAAGAAGCTAACGCAGAGCTGCCTACTGAGTGTCGCGTTCGTGTTGAGCGCGTGTGTGCTTTGCTCCGCGCAAACCACTACAACGCCGACTGCGCCCGCATCACAGCAGAATCATGCGGCGCCGCAAGATAGCGACACACTCAAAGCCCTGGAAATAACAAACATCCGCCTCGCGGCCGCGAATGAAACCATCCGCCTGTTAAATGATCGTCTCTCAGCGAAAGACGAAATCATTAAGGCAAAGGAAGGAACGATCGCGGTCAGAGACGAACAACTCGCGCTCGCGAAATCCGCCAACCAGGATCGATCTACCGTCAACGCCGGCGACGCCCGAATGATGGAAGCCGATCGGAAAATCCTCGCGGCCTGTGAGGCGCAACTGTCAAAAGCAGACGCGCGCATCTGGTCGCTCGAGCATCCCGGCTTGCTTCGCCAGATTTTCAACACCGACACCCTCGCGAAAGTCGGCGCCGGCTTCTTACTCAACAGCGTAATCAATAAGTAACCCCGCCAAAGGATCCCGCCTTGAAAGACCAACCCGCGCCGGACACGGCCGCACTCACCGAAAAACTAAAGACGTGGCAAAGCCTCGCGCTACGGCAACAGAAGATCGAAGCCGAGCGAGCGGTCCAACTGGAAACGCTGCTCGACACTTATGAACGGAAAGCCCAACCGATCAACGAGGACGCGGACCGGAAACTCGATCCAATACTCGAGCAAATGCAAACGCTCGAAAAGGAGATCGAGACGGCCATGCTCGCCGGCATTAAAGCCGATGGTTCAGTGCCGATCGCGCAGCTCGAGACGCCGAAAGCGATCGCCCAGGTTCACACGTCCGGAAAACGCGAAATTGACGCGGCAGCATTTTTCCGCGCGACGTCGCCGCGCCTCCGGATCACGGCCGGCTTTTACGAATGCCTCACTGTGCAGATCGGCAAAGCCGAGAAGTTTCTCGAAGCGCGAACTATGGCCCGCCTCGCGATTAAGAAACTCACGCACACCGTAGGGATCAAGTTAAAGGAAACGTGATCAATACCAAGAGCGAAGGGCCATTCGCCGCGCTACTCGCGCTCGAAAAACAGATTCGCTTTGCCGCCGTTGCCGCCGCGACCGCCGTCGTCAAAGAAGCGCAGAAAGTAGTAATCGGCAGAATCCAGGAAACGTTTGTAACGCGAAATGAATGGTTCGCGCCGACGAACTACTACGGGATCCACTTCAAAGCCGCCACGCCAGAAGATCCGACCGCACATTTAGAGACCCATGCCTATTGGCTTGTGCCACACGAACTCGGCGAGACGAAAGAACCACACGGCCAGTTCTTAGCGATCCCGACGAAAGAAGTTCAGCCGAACATTCAAAACATGATTCCGCCGCACCTACGGCCGCGGAATCTCGAAAACGCTTTCATCCTAAACACGAAACGCGGCCCGAAAATCTTTCAAAGGATCAACGGTCAACTCCGCCTCGTTTACAACCTCGCTCGCCAGGTAAAGATCCGCAAACAGTCGACCGTGATCGAACCAACGATCGAAGTCGCACAAACCCGCTTCGCTTCACACTTCGCAAAAACACTCAAGGAGGCATTCAAGAGCGCCAAATGATTAACCCATTCAAATTAGCCGACCGCGCGATCAAAAACGCCGTGACCACCATCCGCCGCGAAAAGATGCGAAGGAATCTTTTCGCCTTCCAGGGAGACGAAGAACCGAACCGCCGCGGCCGACGTCACTACGCCGCCGAACAGCGCCGCGCCGATCGCCGCTCCATGCGGTCGCTCAGGCGCCAGGAAGCCGAGGAACTGTTCAAACGAACGTGTACTCGACCTCGCCATCGAAACGGCCCCTGCAACGGTCTGCCGCGCGAAGACTGCCCACAGTTAAGCCATGCCGGACTTTGATTATCTCGAGGTAACAGTCGAACCCGAACAAACCGGATCGCTCGCCTGGTTAAACGAAACCATCACGCTCGAAACTCCGGAGACTCTAGATCACCCACGCCAACATCGACGCCGCGGCCGGCGCCGGAGTCTGCGCGCGATCCGACAGGAGGCACTAGAGGAATTCTTTACCGAACTCCCGGAGCCAGGCGAATCGATCCATTTCATCAGTAACGGACGTTTCGACTATTGGAATTTTGTACCGGCGACGCTGCGTCTAATGAACGAGAAACACGGAAATATTCCGGCCGTGTTCTACGGTTCGACGTGGACCATGAACCGGTCGAACGTGCTTCAGCTCCTAAACCTCTACGACCAAAAGAAACTAGCGGCCGTGACGATGTTCTCCGGGCTTTACTTCAAACGACGCGAGCCGGCCGTCTACACAGCCCTCGCCGAGGGATTCATTGATCGCGGTCAAAGGTTTCTATGTTTTGAGAACCACACGAAAATAATGCTGATCGCCGCCGGCGACTACTACATCACGATCGAAGGATCCGCAAACTTCACCTATAACCCGCGCCTCGAACAAAACTGTGTAACGAACGACGCTGGTCTATTCGAATTCCATCGCGGTTGGATGGAAGAGTTACTCGCCAAATGCAAAACGACTCCGAACTGATCCCCTCACTCGACGATCGCGTCGCCCACGTTTACCGGTTTCTCATTCGTGGATTGAATCGCGAGACGATCGCGGCCTATGCGAAAGAGTTTACGTGGAACGCCTCACTAGCCGAGATCGACAGTTACATCGAAACGGCCACCGGTTTACTCGCAGCGCGCGCGGCCGATCTCGACATTGAAGCCGAACTCGGAAAAGCAATCGAACGCTATAACGATCTTTACATGCGATGCGACAAAGTACAGGACTACAAAACCGCTGTGAGCATTCAGAAGGAGATCGGAAAGTTACTTAAACTCCAAGTCGAAGCCGAAGCCATCCGCCGCGGCCGTGCAGCGCCCCAAACGAAGACCGAAGAAAAACCCCGCCTAAAGATCGTAAAACAATAACGAGCGCCCTCCGCCCCCGCTCATGTTATGCAAACCTCATTTAGCATTCGCGAACTCTCACGCTTAACTGGCATCGATCGAAAGAAAATTTCGGAGCTGCTCGCCGGCATAGGTGAAGAACCAACGCTCGAGGAAATTGTCGCGGCCTTTGTTGGAGTGAAAGCGCCCGAGCGCGATCCCGGTCTCTACTCAATCTCCGCACTCGCAAAACTCACCACACTAGATCGCTCGACTGTTACCGCGCGCCTGGACGGGATCGCGTCGCATCCTGGACCAAAGGGAGCGAAGCGTTACGCGCTCGCCGATGCTCTGCCGGCATTGATCGCCGGCCGTGACCTATCACTCGACGAGGCGAAACTCAAACGCGAGCGAATCCGAGCCTCACGCGAAGAGTTTAACTTCAATCGCGAGCTAAAGACGTTTGTTCCGGTCGCCGACGTCAGAAACGAACTTCACGAAATTTTCAAAGCCCTACACAACCGCCTGATCGTGCAATTCTGGAGAGACTTCGCCGATCGACTTCACAACGCCAAGACGCCCGGCGAGCTCGCCGAACTAGGCCAAACCACACAGGCCAAAAACTTCGATGTCCTCCGAACAAATTACAAATCTCTTCTCTGATTCGATCCGCGCCGCCATCCCGGACGGAAGCCTAAAGGTTTCCGAATGGGCCGAGCGTTACCGCATCTTGCCGCCACAGCGCGCGGACCGCTCCGGCCCCTGGTCGAACGCCGTCACCCCTCACCTACGCGAACCGATGGACACGGTTACTAATCCGGACGTCGAAGAGATCGACTTCATGGCCTCGGCGCAAATTGCAAAGACTGAATTCCTGGTAAACGTCGCCGGTTACAAAATCCACATTGACCCAGGCCCGATCCTCTACGTCGCAGAAACCGAAGACAAAGCACAAGCCTGGTCGAAAGAATGTTTCACGCCGACGGTCCGCGTTACTCCGGAACTCCGCGCGCTCGTGAGCGAAGGCCGGTCGCGCGATAGCGAGAACACGATTTTCTATAAGACATTCCCCGGCGGCCACATCGCGATCGTCGCGGCCACGTCGCCGGCGAGTTTGTCATCGCGTCCCGTTCGCGATCTTCTGCTCGACGAATGCGACGCCTACAAGCCCACCGCCGAAGGCGATCCCGTCGAGCTCGCCGAAAAACGAACGACCACATTTTTCGCAAACAGAAAAATTATCAAAGTCACGTCGCCGCGCGATCGCGAAACGTCCACGATCGAACCCGCCTATCTATCATCGGATCGAAGAAAGTATTTTGTTCCCTGCCCTCATTGTCTCGAGCCCCAGGTCCTCGCCTGGACAGAAGGCCGCTGCTGCTGCCCGAAACAGGACCCGGCCGAACGCTGCCACCTAAAACACGGTTTCGTTAAGTGGGACCACGGCGATCCGCGGACCGCTTACTACATTTGCAAAAACGGTTGCGAAATTCTCCCGCACCTAAAGCCGCGAATGCTCGCCGCCGGAGAGTGGCGCGCGGAACGCGAGCTCCGCCGGCGCGCCGGCTTTTGGATTAACGAACTCTATTCGCCGTTTGTGACGTGGCCGGAAATGGCGGAGAAGTTTCTCGAAAAGAAAGACGATCCGGAAAGCCTGAAAGTCTTCACGAATACATCGCTCGCCGAAACATGGGATCCGGTAACAGGACAAATCAACATTAAGGACCTCACGGACCGACAGGAGAGTTACCAGGAAGAAACGATCCCCGACGAAATTCTAATCCTGGTTGTCGGGATCGATATTCAGCGCGATCGAATCGAACTCGAAATAAAAGGTTACGGCGCCGGCTTTGAGAGCTGGGGAATAAAGTACCTGGTTCTATGGGGAAGCCCGGCGATGCCGGAGGTTTGGGACGAACTCTCGAAAGTTTTAACGACGCACTTCAAGACCACCGCCGGCCGCGAGCTCCGGATCGCCGGCGCCGCGATCGACTCCGGAGACGGAGTACACACGAAAGACGTTTACAAGTTCTGCCGCGCGCATGGCCTCGGCATCTACAAAATCGGCGAGAAGAAATTCCGCGGCGCACTCACGTTTGCGATCAAGGGAGCAAACACACCAGGTAAACCGCTAGTCTCGAAACCAACCAAACAAGGCCGGCCGCCGATCTGGCTTTACACGATCGGAACCGGCGCCGCGAAGGACTCAATAGCCGGTCGCCTCGAGATTAAATTCAAGGAAGGAATACCGAAGCCCGGCGCCTGTCACTTCTCGAAAACTTATCCGGAAGCCTATTTCCAACACCTTCGATCGGAAAAACCGGTAACGCGGATCTGGCATGGAAAAGCCGTTCGCTTTTGGGAGCCATTGAAGGAAGGAATCAGAAACGAGGGACTCGACTGTTTTGTTTACGCCGAGGCCGCCCTGCAAATCTATCTACAAAAATTCCGCGTCAATCTGCGCCAGCTCCAGGAGAAAGCCGAGGCCGAACGAAAACGAATCGATGAGGAAAGGCAAAAAGCAAACGAGCCGCCCGCGGAACCAGCGCCGCCGGCGATGGTTTTCGATCCGACGCTCGAGCCGGACGATGAAGACGAATTTATGATCAAGGTTCGACAGAAGCGCGGAGGCCGCCGCTTTATCCCACGAACGAGCGGAAACTTTGTCACCGGCCGCGACGACGATTAACGGGAGCCTATTAGATCTTTATGAAATAAAAGAACGAAAACATTTCAGCCTTTTTCAGTGCGAACGCTCGCAGCCCAAATTAACCGCGCGCCAACGTGCGATAGTTTGAAACGGGCCAGCCCGTCCCACCGGCGCGCCGAAACTTCACCGGCCGCCCAAAACCTCCAAATGTCCATCGACCGCCTCACTTACGAACCTAGTGAATTCACGATCGGCGAAACTCTCGCCTGGTCCAAATCCTTCGCTAACTACTCCGCGGCCGATGGATGGCTGCTTACCTATTATTTTCGCGGCCCCTCAACGTTCGACGTTGTCGCCACAGCCAACGGAACAGAATTCGACGTCGACGTGGCCGCCACCGTCACGGCCGCTAAACAAGCCGGACTCTACTTCTGGCAAGCGTGGTTATCCAAAGGAACCGACAAAGTTCGCGTCGCCACCGGTAGAACCAACGCCGTCGCCGGTTTACCCACTGCCACGGCCGGTTTTGACGGAAGAAGCGACGCCGAAAAATTACTCGCTGCGATCGACGCCCTGCTCGAAGGAAAAGCAACGGTCGACCAGCAGGAATACACGATCGGCGCCGGCGGATCACAACAGCAACTCCGGAAGATTCCCATTCCCGATTTACTCGAGCTGCGAAAACACTACGCCGCAATCGTTGCCGGTGAACGACGAAAACGAAACCGCCGCGGCCTCGGCCGAACAATCCGCATTCAATTCGACCCATCGAGAAGTTAAATGCAAGCCCTCAATTTAGACCTCGAGCCAATGTCGCAGATCGTTAAGGAGCGCAAACAGCGCGAAGAGAAACAACGTCTGCGCGCCATCAAACGAGCCTCGCGAACTTATAACGTCGGCCGCGTCGATCGACTGAATCACAGTTTCGGAAGTCTGCGAATTAGCCAACGATACGAGACACAACGAAAGCTAAGAGATATTCGGTTTCGAATGCGCGAGCTCGCGCGGAACTCCGATCACTTCAAAAAGTTTTTGTCTCTGGTCCGAAATAACGTCGCCGGTCCTTACGGAATGAAGTTACAGGTTCAGGGACCGGACGAAGCAAAAAACAAAGAGATCGAAAAGGCCTGGTCGGTTTGGTCGCATCCGGAACACGCGAGTGCCTCCGGCCGGCTTTCACTGACCGCGATCCTCCGCCGGCTTGTCACCGGTTGCGCGCGCGACGGCGAGAGCATGGTCCGCGAGATCTACACCGGCCGCTTTGGTTACTCGCTTCGCTTTGTTGACGTCGCCTGGTTAGATGAAACGTTCAACGAAACACGCGGCGCGCGGCGCGTGATTATGTCAGTCGAGATCGATGACAACGAGCGCCCGACTAATTACTACTTCACACCACCGCCCGAGCAAGCTCGCCCACCCGCCTCCGAACAAATCAGACAACGAACGCCGATTCCAGCAAACGAGATCCATCACGTCTATTTGCCGGACGATGAGAACTCGATCGACGACACGCTCACGCGCGGAATTCCGTGGGGCCACACTGCCGCACTCTCGCTTTTCAATCTCGATCAGAGTGACGAAGCCGCGCTCTATGCACTGCGCGCCGGCGCGTCGAAGATGGGATTTTTTGTTCAAGAAAAAGGCGACGGCACGATCGGCACCGACGACGATCCGGAAGATGCACCACACCCCGCGCTAATTAACCACTTCGAACCGGGAACGTTCGAAGAGCTGCCGCCTGGTTATAGGTTCGAGGCCTTTAATCCGGACACACCGACAGAAGGACACACGCCGTTCGCAAAATACCTCGTTCGCCGCGTCGCCTCCGGCCTCGACGTTTCTTACACGTCACTCGCAAGCGACCTCGAGGGAGTGAATCTGTCTTCAATTCGCGCCGGACTATTGGAAGAGCGCGAAGCCTGGAAGGCAATACAGGAATTCATAATCGACAGTTTCTTACGGCCGGTTTATCGAAACTGGCTACGCGCGGCCGTGCTGAATAAACAGATCAGACTCTCGGCCCAGGAGCTGCTCGAATACTTAGAACCAAAATTCCAGCCCAAACGCTGGCAACTCACCGAACCGCTAAAAGAAATTCAGGCCAAGAAGATCGCGATCGATATCGGCCTGGACACGATCACCGACGGCCTCGCAGAAATGGGAGAGGACCTCGACGAGACGTTCGAGAAGCGCGCGCGCGAATTGAAACTCGCCGAGAAACTCGGAATCCCGCTTTCACTCGATCCGAACGCCCAAATCATCGACGATGGAGAAGAAGACCCGCCACCGGCCAAAAAGAAGCCAACCTAAAAATAACCTCCGGAGTCTCCCCTAACATTCTCTTCGGACCCAGGACGGCCACCCGCGGCGCCTGTCAAAGCCGAGCGGCTCTCACCGCTCCCCTCAGTTTCAATGCCACTCACCACCGCACAAACCGCCGATATCCGCCAACTCGTGGGCCAAACGGTTGAACGCGCTTTCTCTGTAGAGCGCGCCAAAGTCGATCTCGATAATCGCACCGTCGAAGTCGCCTTTTCGTCCGAAACCCCGGTCGAAAACTGGTTTGGTTACGAAATCCTCGATCACGGGCCCGATGCTTGTGATCTCTCCCGCCTCAACGGACGCGGCGCCGTCCTGGTCTGTCACGATCGTTACGATCAAGTCGGAGTAACCGACACCGCCCGCGTCGATAAAGATCGCATGGGCCGCGCAATGGTTCGCTTCTCTCGCAGCGACCGCGGCGCCGAGATCATGAATGACGTTAACGACGGCATTCGCACCACGATCAGCGTTCGCTATATCCGCAACGCAATGATTCTCGAAAAGGACGGTACCGACGAAACGATGCCGACCTATCGCACAACCAAGTGGACGCCCCTGGAGATCTCGTTCGAACCGATCCCGGCAGATGAAGCCGCCGGCGTCGGCCGCACCCGCACCGACCGAACTTTTAATCACGGCGCCTTCACGCCGGAAGAACTCGACGCCCTGCGCGAGTTACTCACACCCAAAACCCCGCCGGCGCCGGATAGTGCAGACGTCCGCACCGCTCCCGATCCCGCCTCAACTACTGAAAGGAACCTCGATCCCATCATGGCTACAGAAGCCCCCACCCCCACCCCGAGCGGCAATACCGTTGCCCGCGAGATCATCGAATTAGGCGACCTGGTAGGACTGCGCGACTTCGCCGTCGACCTCAGTCTCGAGAAAGACATCACGCTCGAGTCAGCGCGCGAAAAGATCGCCGCGAAGAGAAAAGACGGACAGAAGCCCACTCCACAAAAGACCGCCGAGGAAATCTCCCGCGAACGTAGTCCGGAAGATACCGGCGTTCAGTTTCCCTATGCGTCGAAGCCGCGCTTTTTCAAAGGCGCGACCACCGCAGAGGCAGCGCGAAAAGCCTATCGCTTCGGCAAATGGCTTTTGGCTGGTCCACTCGGAAACGCAGAGGCGCGCAAATACTGCCAGGAGAACGGCATCCCCGTCGTTATCGAACGCACACAGCAGGAAGGAAACAACGTTACCGGCGGTTTCCTGGTCCCGCATGAATTCGGCAACGACATGATCGACCTCAAAGAAGAGTACGGCGATTTTCGAAAGTTCACGAACGTCGTACCAATGGCCGGCGACACCAAGAGCGAGCCGCGCCGTCAGGGAGGTTTGGTCTTCCGCTTTGTCGGTGAATCAGAAGCCGGCACCGTCGACGATCTGGCATGGGGCAATGTGTTGTTAAGCGCGAAGAAAGGAATGTGTCTCGCGCGCATCAGCTCCGAACTCAACGAAGATTCGCTCATCAATACCGCCGATCGAAACTTCTATGAAATGTCCTACGCGCAAGCAGTCAAAGAGGACGAATGCGGTTTCAACGGCGATGGCAGCGCCACACACGGCGGCATGGTCGGCGTTCGCCAGGCCTTAAAAGGTTTGAGCGGAACGATCGCCAACATTGCCGGCCTGGTCGTCGCGAGCGGCACCGGTTACGCGACCAGCTATAACTCGATCGTGCTAGGCGATCTCAGCAAAGTAAAAGGCCGACTGCCGAAGTACGCGATCAAACGTGGACCTCGCTGGTTTATGAGCCAAACACTTTGGGCCGAGAAGATCGAAGCGATTGCACTTGCCGGCGGAGGCGTGACCTCTACCGAAATCGCGAACGGAGCGCCGCCGCGACTGCTCGGTTATCCGGTCGAAATCTGTCAGGCGATGCCGAGCGTTTCGGACGTGAGCCAAGTCGCTATTCTGTTCGGCGCCCTCGATCTTGGATCGATGCTTGGCGATCGTCGTCAAATGGCCTTCGCACTCTCAGAACATTCCCGATTCGCGAACGACGAGATCGAACTCCGCGGAACCGCGCGCTTCGACGTTGTCGTTCACGACGTAGGCAATGCTTCCGCGACCGCTTCGCTACGTGTACCAGGTCCGATCGTCGGATTGATTACCGCTGCGTCGTAAGCCTCCGGAGAAACGGGAGCGGAACTTCACGCGCTCCCATTCTCTGCCCCGCTCAACTTCAAACGAAGGAACCTCAGAACAATGATTCACGCACAAGACGCAAAATATTTCGCGGTCTTACCTCCAATCTCCGTCGCCGGCGGCGCCACCGCAACCACTATCGAACTCGACACCCTCGGCTATGACTACGTCGAGCTCCTGGTGCAATCCGGTCTAGTCGGCGCGAACGGCGTCGCCACGATCAAGGTACAGGAGAGCGATGTTTCCGGATCCGGACAAGTGGACGTAACCGGCCTCAGTTTCACCGCCCTGGTCGACGCGGACGACGGCAAAATCCTCGGCGCGTTTATTGATGTGAAAAAGCGAAAGCGTTACCTCACGCTCGTTATAACCAACGGCGCGACCAATGCTTCCGTAATGTCTGCGATCGCGCGCCTCAGTCGAGCCGCACAGTCACCGACCACAGCAACCGAGCGCGGCCTCCAGGAACAGAAGATCGTCTAAACCAACCTTGTCCCGTCGCTGCCTATAGCGCGGCGTAACCCGCCGCCGCCGTTTCGCTCCTTAACGGCTGCATCGACGGGACAAACCCCAAAGATCGAACACCATGCCACACGACAAAAACGGCCAACAAATCAGCGTCGGCGACGACGTCTTAATCCGCGCCACAGTTACCAGCGTTTCACCCGGCGAAGAGTATTGCAACGTCAACCTCGAGACGGTCGAACCGATGTTCCCCGGCGAACACAAAACGCCGATCGTGCTCAACGCTCGCCAGGTCGAGAAGTATTTCGCGCAGGAAGTAACGCTCGAACTGAAACGGTAACGAATGGCCTTCGACAACAACCCCGCGCAGTTCTTTGACACTAAAAACGGCTTCGCCAAAGAGGCAACATTCAAGAATGCCGCCGGCGATGTAATCCGCGTCGCTAATGTGATCTTCAACGACGCGATCAACTTTGTGCCGGTCTTCGACCAATCGATCCAGAAACCGCTTCCCTTTATTCACTGTGTAAGCGCCGACCTTGAAGACGTCGACAGCACCTGCACGGTAGAGATCGCCGGCGTCAGTTATCGAATGCAGCCCGCCGAACACTTCGGCGCCACCGGGACCGCCCTGGTTCAACTAAACAAATGATTCTCCGCCGCGAACTAGTCGACGAACAAAAAACCCGCTTCGCTACCATCACCACAGCGAACGGCTACAACTTCACCGTAAAGACCGTCGCGGAGTTTCAGACCACGCCAGTCGAAGACGCCCAACTGCCGGCGATCTTCATTTTCGATTACGACGACACAAAGCGACCCGACGATCCGAACTCCGGAACGAACACATGGGACCTCAACATGACGGTCGACTTTTTGCTCAACGAAGCCGCGCAGACTTCCGAGAATGCCGATAAGGCAATCGAGGATTTTATTAGAGCCGTTCGCGTGGATCCCCGATGGGGCCAACGCGCGCGGCGAACTGAAGAAGTGAGCTATTCGAAAAGACTCGATCCCTCCGGCGCCCGCGTCGCAGGAGTGCAAATTAAATACAAGATCGTGACTAGCCGAAGGCCCTTCACAAACTAACTCACACCCACCAAAAGCAAAGGAACCCCGCTCATGGGCCTGATCATCACCAATCAAACCGACAACTGGTACTCCGGCGCCGGCAACGTATTGCTCGCAGAGAAAAACACGACGAACAGCTTGCCGAAATCGTTCTTTGACCTCGGGAACCTCCCGAAAGTGGAAGTCGCGCTCAACATCGAACGACGGAAACACAAGGACTCCCGCGGAGCGAACCGCCTGATCGACAAGGTTCAGTCGGTTACGAAGGGCGGAGAATTCCGCGCGACGCTCGAGGACATAGGGATTAAAAACTTCGGCCTCTATCTTTCCGCCACACAGCAAACGATCGCGGCCGGTTCCTTCACGAGCGGCGCGCCCGATATCTGTCCCGACTCCGCGATGACCATAAACGGGATCTGGAAACTCCGAAAGCCGAATGTTAGCTCGCTAGTGATCAAGGATTCCGCCGGATCGCCGGCGACACTCACGCCCGGAACGCACTACCGAATCGTCGACGCCGATCACGGCCTAGTCCAAATTCTCAGCTTAGGAAGTTTCACGCAGCCCTTTAAGGCCGAGTATTCCTACGCGCAGACGATCGTCGTTCCCGCATTCAGCGCGGACGATAACAAAGAGTGGTATGTGTACTGTGCGATCGAAAACACGGAGCCGACCACAGATCAGAAGATCGGTTTTCACGTCTACCGCGTCGTCTTCGATCCGGCACAACTGCTCAGCCTCATAAACGCCGATCAGGGATCGTTTGACCTCCGCGGCGAAATTCTCCGCGATCCGATCCTCTTCGCCGATGCCGAATACGGCGAATTCTGCCGCTGGGATTACATCGACGCTAACGTCTAATCCCCTTCACCCCACAAACCAACAAGGAGCTAGAACTTAACCATGCCAGCCACAGAAGCCGCGAAACTCGCGAGCTCGCTCGGACACTCCGACGATCCTTACTCGCTCACAGTTACGCCAAAGAACGGCGAAGCCACGAAGATAAAGATCGAACCGCTCACGCTCGATCAAATCTCAAACATAATGCTTCTGCTCGATAAACTCGCCGACAAAGGAATCGAAGTCGACGCCCTCGATCAGAAAACATTTAGCAACGTGAAAATGATTACTCGCGGAGGCGAAGACTTCCGCCAGGTCCTCGCGACGGCCGCGGACCAGGAGCCCGAATTTGTCGGACGCCTCAACTTTGTCGACGTGGCGAAGGTCGCCGGAAAAGTCTGGAAAGTGAATAAGGATTTTTTCGACGAGAACCAGATCGAAATACTCGCCGCGTTCGGTCTGGAGGAAAAGGATCTCGAAACAATCAAAAATCTATTACGCTCGATCAAGTCGTTATTGAACTCTACGCCGCCGGCATCCCCAACGTCGGCGGACTCACCCTCGGACAAGCCGAGCGAATCTACGATCGACTCCAACGAAACAAGCGAGACGAAATTAAACGAATAAACCTCGCGATTTCCCTCGCCCTACCGAGCGACGTCGAACAAGCAAACAAGATCCGGCGCGAGCTGGACCAGGACGATTAACGAAACGGAGCCGCGCTTCTGCGCGGCTTCGCCATAAAGAGCCAAAATGCCGCCAGCCCTCCAGCAAGACATCCGCGTGGTGATCGAGACGGTCCTAAAGGGAAACCCGCAGTTTGCCGTCTTCACGCAGAACGTCGAAAAAGTTAAACAACTCGACGGGAAAAAGGTCGAACTCGGGAACGCGACCAACGCGCAGCAATTAGCGGCGTCGATCGATAAGCTAGCGACCGCCGTCGACAAACTCGACGACGCAAAAGTGGGCCGCCTCGGGAAGGCATTTCAATTCCTCGGAACAGCCTCAACAATTTTGGGCCATCTGAAAGGAGCCCAGGAAGGGATCGGCGTAATAAAAGACGTCGTAAACAGTTCGCCCAACCTTGCCAATTTCACCAACAAGATAAACGGCGCCGCAACCTCAGTCGGTTCTTTCTTCTCTGCCCTCAAAGACAAAGCCGCGACTGGAATCGCCGCGGCCAAAACCAAAGTAACCGAACTCGCCGGATCGATCCCGAAACTCACTAGCGGACTTGGATCCGCTGCAAGCGCCGCTCTCGGAGTCGGAGCCGCCGGAGCCGCTGCAGCTGCAGGCCTGCTTTTAGTCATCGGCGCCGTCGCCGCCGTGGTTGCCGTCCTGGTCGCCATCCCGATCGTCGCGGTCAAACTATTCGAACTCGCCGCGGCTGCCGCTGAAACCGGATCCAAATTCCATGACCTCGCACAAGAAACGGGAGCCTCCGTCGAATTCATATCCGGGCTCGCACCGGCCGCGGAAGATTCGAGCTCGTCGGTCGAGGAACTCGCAAAGAGTCTCGGAAAATTTAACAAGCTGGTCGGAGACGCGAATCGCGGAGGAAAAGAAGCCACTGAAACTTTACTTCAGTTTGGAATCAAACCTCGCGAAGCCATCAAAGACCAGGAGGCCGCACTCGAAAAGGTTTTCAAACGGATCCTCGAGCTGCCGCCTGGAATTCAGCGTGTGATAGCCGCTCAAGAAGTATTCGGCGCAAAGACCGGCGCAAAGATGGTCCCGATCATTGAAACCGTAAATGGAAAAGTTAAAGAGACGATCCAAAGAACGCGCGAACTCGGCCTCTTATGGACCACCGAATCAGCCAACGCCGCTGATGAGTTTGGAGATAAACTCGCCGAAATAAATCGCATCGTCGAAGGTTTCAAGCAATCGATCGCTGTACAACTGATACCGGCAATCCTTGCCCTGCTCCGGATCTTCACCAGCGAAGCCCCGATCGCTGGCGGAATCTTTCAAAACGTACTGAAGGCAATTGCGCTCGCTGCGCAGAGTGCCACGATTCAACTCGTTCTACTGATCGCGGCGGCAAAAACCCTGAAAGATCTACCGGCCATCATCGGCGCGACCGCCGGAGGAGGAATCGCCGCCGGCGCCGGCGTCGCCGCCGAATCATTCAAGAAAAACGCGGCCGAACTCTTCGCGATTGCCTTCGCGCCGGCGCCAGCTGCACCGCCAAGCACAAGAGACTTACCCGAAGGTGGAGGCGGAGGTAGCCGAAAGAAATCGAATCCTGCCGACACGTTCGATTCTACTTTCAGTTTCAACCAGCGCGCCGCCGACTCTGCGCTCACACTGCTAAAGGACACCCTCGAGCGGCAACGGAAAGCCGTCAAAGAGAGTTTCGATAAGCGGAAGATCTCAATCAGTGATTACTACGACGAGGAATACCGTCTACAAAAACGAAGCCTCGACTTTGAAATCGAAAGTACGAAGCGGCAGATCGCCGCCCAAAAGGAACGACTCGCGCATAAGGTCGAGCGCATAAACAAAGATGAGAGTTTAGACCAGGCCGAGAAGAACGCACAGATCGAGATCGCGACCAAAGACACGGAAGCGGAGATCGTCGGTCTGAATGAAAAACTGATCCTGCTACTCCGCGATCGCCAGGAACTCGGCGAGAAGATTTCCAAGGCCGAAACCGAAGCTCAGCGCGCGCTACAAGACAGCCTCCAGCCGATTATCGATCAAATAGACCGCGCCAACGGAAAAGGCGCTCTCGTCGAATCGCGTGAACAAATCGCGAAGCTCAACGAAAAGATCGAAGAGCTGCGAAACAACGGTCAGACCGCGGCCGCCGACCTGGTCGAAGAGTTTACCGAGTTTCTCAACGTGTTGGCCCAGGTGAACGCGCGAGTCGAACTGTTTGAGCGTAGTCAAGCTGAGAACGAGGCCCGGCTCCAAACCCTACGCGAACAGGGTCAGAGAAATGTTATCGAGAAGTTTCTTGCGGAGCGTGAGATTAACGAAATCCTGCGAAGACAAATCGAAGCGCGGGAAAAGCTAATTCTGGAACTCGAGCGCACCGCGGCTAAACAGACCGATCCCGCCATCCTGGTCGAAATTGAAAAACAGCGCGAAGCCGTCGCCCGCCTTAAAAACGAGTACAAGACCCTCGGCGGAGAAATTAAAGACACGTTCTTTAATTCCGTGACGGCGGCATTCGAGGACTTCATTCTCTCGATCAATGATGTAATCGCCGGCACGAAGAGCCTCGGCGACGCATTCCGGAGTTTCGCGCTATCTGTTATCCAGGAACTCGAGCGCCTGATCGCGAAAATGATCGCCGTTAAAATTCTCGCCGCGATAATCGGATTGATCGGAGGAGGAAGCGAAAGCGAGGGCGGAATCGGAGGCGCGATCGGCGACGTGCTCGGAGGCGGAGCTGCTCTCGGCGGAGAATTCGCAGCCCAACCCGGCGGCCGGATTATCCAGGTCGCGGAGGGCGGACACGACGAGCTCGTCGTAACTACGGATCCACGCCACGCAAAACGGACCGCATCACTACTCGGTCGCTTCATTCGCCGAACTGGAATCCTGCCCGACTTCGCCGGCGGAAATCCGTCGCGCGGACTTCTCTCGAACGTTGCCAACAGAATTTCCAGTTTCGCCGCCGGAGATTTTGTCAGCGCCGCCCCGTCACTCGCCGGCGCCGGCGCCGGAGGTTTCGGACCTATCAGCCTCACCGTTCAAAACGTGTTTCCAAACGTGAGCGATTCGCGCGGATTCAATCTCAACCAACAGGCGATCGTCCGCGAAGCCGGCCGCGCGATCGAGAAGGGACTCCGGAGAGCCGGCCGGACTGACTAAAAACCCATCCGCCAGCCCCTAAACTGGCTAACAGGTGCGAGAACGTCTGCACCGCCCGCCAAAACCGCAGGAAACAGCCACGTCGCGCGAATCCTGCCTATTAAAACCCCTCATGGCCTACGACAACGTACCCTATCCCCTCTCGATCGACCGCTGCATAAGTCAAACAGCCTTCGACACCACCTTAATCGAACTCGGCAACGGCCAGGAACGCCGGATCGCAAATTGGGACGACGGACTCCTGTTCTTCAACGCCATGCACGGAATTCGAAGCCTGGAGGACCTACGCGAACTCGACGTCTTTCACAAACTCCGCCGCGGCAAAGCCCGAAGCTTTCCAGTGCGCGACGTGCTCGATCATCTTGCGACCTATGACGGTTCGCTAATGGCGTTCGCCATCGGCACCGGAACGGCCGGGCCTTTTCAACTTACAAAGACCTACTCCGACGCCGCGAACTCATGGATCCGTGAAATAACCAAACCGGAACAAGGAACGATCAAGATTTTCGTCGGCGTGACTGAGAAAACCGAGGGAACGCATTACACGATCAACTATCTAACCGGGAAAGTAACTTTCACGTCCGGGAACTTCCCTTCGATCGGCGCCGTGATTTCCTGGACCGGTCGCTTTTTTGTGCCGGTTCGATTCGACAGCGATCGTCTGCCGATCCAGGACATTTTTCTCACGATGAAAGCCGACGTCGACGGTCAATATGTGATTCCCGAAACAGCGACCGCGAGTCTTCCGGAGATCGTCATGGTTGAGGACCGCGGCGCATGAAGACCGTTATAAACTTTGAAAGTCCTTACACCGAACAGAGCCTCCACGATTTTCTCGCGGATCCGGTCACGCTTGCCTATTGTTGGAAACTCACGCCGCGCGCCGGTTCGATCATAACCACCGCGATCGGCGCGACGTCGCACACGCGCGACCTCACTCTGCCAGGTCACGGATCGTTAGTCTTTCGACGCGCCGGCGGAATTAAACCGACTGCCGTCGATACTGAGGCCGGCCAGGAATCCGCCGGATTAAATTTTCTCGCTGTGTTCGACGACGACGCTATCACGCCCATACAACTCGACGAGGGAGATTGGGACGGCGCACTCCTGGAGATCTTCAAGATCAATTATGCCGCTCTAAAAATGGGCCAGATGATCGAGTTTAGCGGTCACATCGGCGGATTCACCGAGGAAGGAATAGTTTTCACTGCCGACGCCCGACCACTGACTGCCCTCGCGCGAATAAAAGTCGGCCGGCGCGCCTCCGCTAATTGCGACGTCCGCGAGTTTGGAGATCCCGTTCGCTGTCAACGATCGTTAGTGGACCTCACGCACTCCGGAACAGTTACCACCGGAGACACGACCGGCGCCTCGCTGCGCGCTTCAGCTCTACCGGCCGCCGTGCTCTTCACGATGCTGGATGGAAAAGTAACCTTCACGTCTGGACAAAACGCCGGCCGAACGCGCGTCGTGCGCGACTGGAATAATTCAAACGGCGAGATCATCTTTCAGAAAGCATTTCCATTCCCGATCGCTATCTCCGACAACTTCACCGCCGTCGAAGGATGCAACCGCACAGAGGCCGCCTGTCTCGAGCGCGACAACATCATCAATTATCAAGGCCTTAACTTTATGACCAATATCGAAAAGTTTAATCGGATCCGCCGCGCACAATGACCGACGACACGAAACAACTAACACGCGAACAAATCGCCGCGGCCGCGCTCCAACTCGTCGACGTACCGTACCAACATCACGGACGCGATGAAGTACTCGGCCTCGATTGTGCCGGCGTCCTGGTCGCGGCGTTTCGTCGATGCGGGATAGAGCTGCGCGAGAAGTTACCGATCAACTACCGCCGCTTGCCTCCGGAGAGCCACATTCGCGAATGCCTCACCATGAACTTTGAGGAAAGAAAAACCACGTCGGCCGAGATTACACTCGAGCCAGGCGCGATCGTTCACTTTCGTTTCAACCGCGACAGCGAAGCCCGCCATTTAGGAATAGCAATTCTCAACCGCGACGGAGAAAACTTCGACGTCGTTCACGCCCTCCGCGCCAATGCGCGCGTAATCCTGGAACCTCTCGCCGGCGTTCTCGCTCACGCCACTATCGCCGGCATACACGTATGGCCCAACTTGCGATCTTAGCTGCCATTCAAATCGGACTCGCCGTCGCCGGATCGTTTCTCACTCCCAAACCAAAACAGGAGAAGATCGATCGCGGGAAACAAGACGATCTCCGTTTCACCATCGTCGAAGAGGGAGCGTTCATTCCGCGCGTCTACGGTCGCGGACCGGTACGCCTCGCCGGCAATCTGTTTTGGGGAACCGAAACAAGAGAACGAGTAAACCACACGAACGGATCATCCGGAGGGAAGAAAGGCCGCGGCGCCACACCGCCGACAGATACCTTTTCATACGACAAAAGTTTTGCCGCCCTGATTTGCGAAGGACCGGTCCGCGCCTTTGTAAAAATCAAAGAAGGCGAACAGGATATCTTCAATCAGATCACGACCGGCGGCAGCGCATACTACGAAGCCGAATCCGCGTCGAACACCCGCGCCGGCGGCGCGACGATCGTCACCGACGCGACGCTACTCTCAGGAAGAAAAGTAACTCTGCCGCCCGGCGGAAGTGTTCAGTTCAACGGCGTGCGTTCAAACGTCGCGAGCGTGAACGAATGCGGAATCTACTACCAGGCCAACGCCGCGATCCCCGTCACCGTCCGAATAAACGGAACCACCGATCACACTCCCACACTTCCGGACACAGACAACGACCTCGATTCCGTCGACGTTGCAATAACTCTCAACGTAAGCGGTTCGAACACGATCAAGATCACGAACAACCACGCAACCGAATCAATCCACATCGATCGAATCTTTGTCTTTCCGTTTTTCAGTGAGCCGCCCGATCCATTTGACCCGCGGCCCATCACCGGCGTCGTCGACGAGTTCAACCCGTACCCGAGCGACCCTAACGACCCCTCGAGCTTCTACAACCGGCCGCTACGAATGGCCGCCAACAACCAGGCAACGGGAACCGTCGCGGCCGGCGGCCAAGCCGGGCTCGAGCTCTATCTCGGAACTTCGGATCAACCGGTTTCGCCGACGATCGTCGCGGAAGAGGGCGCCGATCGCACACCCGCACACCGCGGCCTCGCCAACGTTGTCTTTAACACCTACCTACTAAAGACCGGCCAACTCGAAAACCTAACTTTTTACGTTGAACCTCTGCTCGAAGATCTCGCCGATATTCTCGCCGCTGAATTCAAACTCCGCGGCGCGACTGATTCGATGCTCGACTTTGAATACGTGCGCGGAACGATCGTCGAAGGGCTTTATATCGATCGACTCGCGTCGCTAACCGAAACATTAAAGGCAATGGAGTTTTTCTATGGCTTCGACGTTGTTCCGGAGGACGGAAAGATCAAAGCCGTACCTCGAGGCGGAGCGTCGAAGCGAACGATTCCATTTAACGAGCTGCTCGCGCATGAGGGAGGATCCCAACGTCCCGCCGGCGTGAGAATCGAACACGTCGAGGCCGGCGATCTGCCGAACGGAATTTATATTGCTTTTGTAGATCCGAACTCCGAACAAAAAGACTTTCACACCGGATCACAATTTATTCCGCTCGGCTTTGGACCAGCGATCGAAACCGAAAGCATTAACTTGCCGATCGTGGTTTCGAATCCCGACGAAGTTATCGCCGCCGGTAAACGTTACCTCTTCGGCCGGCAGCTCGAGAAAGACGGACTCGAATTCGCACTCGATCCAAAACACAGCGACCTAAGCCCGACCGACGTCGTCACGCTCGAGCTCGAGCAAAAAACGATCGACGCGCGAATCATCAGTATGCAAACCGCTTTGCCGGGAGTTTCCCGCTGCAAGGCACTTCCGGAGAAAGCCGGCCATTACAACCAAATCGGAATCGGACAACTCGGCACCGGTAGCGAGACGGGAACAGTCGCGCATCCTGCGAACAGTTTTCTTTACATTGCGGATCTGCCAACCCTAACCGACGCCGATCGCGGCCGCCTGGTCTACTACGCCGCCATCTGCCCGCGCGGAATTGGAGATTTTCAAGGAGGGTTTCTTTACGAAGAAACCGTCGAAGATTCCGGACAGTTTGATCGGCGCCTGATATTCCCACACGCCGCCACGATCGGCGAGCTAGTTTCTTCCCTGCCGGCCGTCACAGATCCAAGCGTCGTCGATGCCACAAACAGCCTAGTCCTGGATCTCTACTTCGACGAGGACCTTTTCGAATCGCGGCCGCTCGCCGACGTGCAAGCGAACGACGTGAACATGGTCGCGATCGGATCCGGAGACACGGCCGAGGTTATCAAGTTTGCAGACGCAAGCTATTCGGCCGGGACGTTCCCTTTTGTTCGACGAGTCACACTTACGAATTTGATTCGCGGCCATCGCGGAACACAACGCGGCGCCACGATCGGCGTGCACGCCGCCGGGACCGCGGCCGTTTTATACAGCGACGCCGTTCAATCACACGACGATAAATTCGATCGCCTCGGACTCTCGCGAAAATTCAAAGCCGTCACCGTCGCCCAGGCCCTGATAGATGCACCGGTTACCAACTTTACAAATCACGGTCTTTCACTCGCGCCGGCACAAGTAACCGACGTGCTAATAACGAAAGATGCCCTGAGCGACTGGCGAATCGCGTTTTCAATGGAAGATGCGCCACCGAATACAGCCTCCGTCGAGATATGGACCAGCACCGATCGGACAAACCCCGCCAACAAAAAGCGCACCTTGATCGCTACACCAGGAACGACACAAGCCGCCCTGCTCGCGGGAACTACCGGAGACTACGACCCGATCGAGGCCACCGTAACGAGCACGAATCACGCATTCAAAAACAACTTTGCGAATCTCGGGGACCTAACGGGATTTGCCGGGACCTCGATCACCGCCATCACCGAACCGTGGCAACGCTTCGATTTCGAAATGGCCTTCGACAATATCCTCGACCCTAGTTTTATTAGCGATCTAAACGCCGGAGGATTTTTCGTCGCACTACACGAACGACCAACAGCCGAAGGGCCATACTCTTCGATTCCCTTTTCAGAATGCCCGCTATCCGTCGAATGGACACTCCCGACGGATTATTGGGACACCTATCCGGAGGGAACGATTCGCGAAACTTTCCGAAGTTACGAAACCGTTCTTTTGACTCGCGACGGAGTCGACGCCGGCGGCCATCCCTTTTCGATCGTTAGTGGCGAAGTAACCGATTCGACAACCCACAGACGACCAGGACCGCGTTACACCTTTTCACTCAACGGCGGAGAACTCGCCATCTATAAAAACTTTGTTCCTGCAGGAGGAAACAAGCACCTGGTAAAAATCACGCCGGCCTCGCTCAACTTTCCGCTACGCCTTAGCGCGATGCTCTTCGGAACCAGCCACTTTTTTGTTCGAAATGTAATGTTCGGCGGAGCCCTCGAAACGTCGACGATTTACTCAGCGCGAGAACAGCGCGCCGACTTTGCCAACACGCTACAAACAAAACTCTTTCTCCGGATCTACAAAGACGGCCCATTCCCAGGAATTCCCGGCGTCCCGCTAGATATTGAAACGCCGACCATCCCCTAACCAAAGGACACGCCTCTACCATGTCGCATAACTGGCCGGAACTCATCCCCGGCGACTACACCCAGATCGTTCCCCAGGTACAAAGGGCACTCGCCCTGGTCGAATCGGAAATCGAGGACGTCGCCGCGGCCGGAAGTTTTGAACGCATTGCCATCGATCCCGTTTCCATGCTGGTCGCGATCGATCCGGTTTCTATGTGCGTGGTGGTCAATGAAAGCTAAAAAACCATGAGCCTCAGTAATCACGCCACCTTTACCGCTGCACACCGTCCCTTTGCTGCCGTCTATGCTGATTCCGCGGCCCGACTCGCTGCTACCGGATTCCCTCGAGGTGAAGGGGGAACCATAATCGCCTTTGCAGCCGACGACCTCTACAAAGAAGCCCTCCAACTAACCGACGCGAGCCGCTGGATCCTAACGAACCACAGCCCGATCACCTGGACACAAACAAGCGGAACGGGAAGCGTCGGCGTTGACAACTCGACGATCGAGATCTCCGGTGGAAATCTGCGCGTGAAAGACGCCGGGATTAGTAACGCGAAGCTCGCCAACATGGCGGCGCACACTTTCAAAGGAAACAACACCGGAAGTTCTGCGACGCCAATTGATCTAACCGCCACACAACTCACAGCAGAACTAAATGCAATGGTGGGTGATTCAGGTGCTGGAGGTACAAAAGGGTTAGTACCAGCCCCAGGAGTAGGAGATGCGGCCGCAGGAAAGTTTCTAAAGGCAAGTGGCAGTTTTGAGTTTCCCACGCAAGCGATAGACATACCTTTTCTCATAGATGGCGGCGGATCAGTCATTTCAACGGGCATCCGTGGAGACATTGGACCATTCGATTACGCGGCGACCATTCAAAAGGTTACGTTGCTGGCCGATCAAAGTGGTTCCATTGTGATCGATATTTGGAAAGATACTTATGCCAACTTTCCGCCCACGGGAGCCGATTCAATCACAGCCTCGGCTAAGCCCACGATTTCGAGTGCCACGAAGTCGCAGGACGGAACTCTAACGGGATGGACCACGAGCATTGCTGCGGGAGACATCCTCCGAATAAACGTTGATTCCGTCTCAACAATTCAACGTGTCACCATGATGCTGAAAGTGCTGCGTACTTCATAAAAGGAAAAAATCAATGTCGTTTATAGGCCATGAAAACTTTAAGGTCTCCGTCAACACGACGGACGCTACCACCTTTGACAATTCCACTAATCCCGTGTTCACAGTGTCAAACCAGCCACAGCCGTACACGGGCGCCACGTGGCTGGCCGACATTAACGACGCTAACGAGGGCTGCTATTGGAGTCTAGCCAACAAGCAAACGGTCATCCAGGGGGCGCGCATTGCTCACGACACGAACACTACTTCTCTCCTATTCTCACTGAGGGACGGAACCACGCACCAGGTAACGCTTTACTGCGACTTCACCAACAAGGTTGTTAAGGTTTACAGGGGTAACAGCAGCGGTACGCTACTCGGAACCAGCAGCGTGATTCCCAGCCTCAACGCGCTCACTGGGGTCATGTCTACAACCAGCTCGACATACATCGAATGGAAAGTGGTGATCGACAACTCCGTCGGCTCAATTGAAGTGCGCGCAAACGGATCTTCGACTCCTGTGTTGTCATTGACGGGGATTGATACTCAGAACACTGGCAATGCTTTCGCCACTAAGGGAAACTTCTACGCTGCAGGAAATCGGGTAACTGATATCTATCTGCTCGACGGCGACGGTGCTTCACCCTGGAATAGTTTCTTAGGTGAGTATCGAGTTATTACGCTGTTTCCGTCCGGCGACAACAGCGTCCAATTCACGCGCAACACCGGAGCCACGAACGCGGCGGCAGTCGACGACCAATACTCGACCGGTCAGGATGACGACACCACATACGTTGAAGACAACACAGCGGGCCACATCGACTGGTACGACCTCGACAACCTGCCCGCGGGCCTTACTCCTTCGGTCGTGCAGATCCGCGGCATCGCAAGGAAGACCGATGCAGGCGTGCGCGAGTGGCGCATGAAGATCGATTCTGGAGGTTCTATACAGAATGGGACCACGCAAGCATTAGGAAGCAGTTACACGCTGTACAAAGAAACGTACCTCACTGATCCGACTGACTCGAACGCGTGGACTGAGACAAAGGTAAACGCGCTCAAGTTGGGCCATGAAGTTGTGACTTAACCGAAGGAAAGAAACCGTATGGCCGAAAGAGTAACCACCGAATACGCCACGGTCGGTATTAAAGGATCCGACAGCGTTAGGAAAGCCCGCGTCACCACCGAGTACGCGACCGTGGGGATTAAAGGATCCGACAGTGTTAGGAAAGGTCGCGTCACCACTGCTTACATTACCGTCGGAGTCCGAACTTCTACTGGACCGGGTACAAAGTCTCAGATTCTTATGATGTAGATTTAATAGACCTCTGCGGGGGCGTTCTTTCTCCTGTGAAGGTGCGAACGTCCGCACTCTCGAAAAAATCCGCCCCAATCCAGTTTATGATCCGGGAATGAACCAAGATCAGCGAACAATAACGCTCGAAAAGCTAAGACTAACAGTGCTGCATCGTGTCGAAGAGACGCTCGTCGACGCTTGCGTCGAATGCAGCGATTACGAAGGATTCATTTACGACGCGATCGAATTCAAAGTAACCGGAGCGATCTACAGCGAACGAGGCGAACCGTTGATCATCGAATATCCGGAGAACTGGATCCAGGCATTCAAAGCCCGATGGTTTCCGGCCTGGTTAAAACGATTCTTTCCGGTCCGCCTGGTTAGCCACTGCATTACAACCAAAACCCTCTACCCAAATTTCCGCGTTAGTATGCCGTCGATACATAGCCATCTTTTGAAATGGAACCATAGAAAAACGCTCTTGACTGATCCGCTCGACGAGGACACTTTGTTCCAATGAACCGCCGATCATTTATCACCACCGCACTCGCCGGCCTCGGCGCCGTCGCATTACTGCCACAGGTAGCGACTGCGTCCGAGCCGGAAACCTTAACCGTAAAAGAGTGGGCCGAAAAACACCGGATCGAAAAGTGGGATCCGCTCGAACTCTCCTATCTGCCGATTGTGCCGACGATGCCCGCCGGTTGGGTTTACCTTCGATTCCACGATTCCAAGCCGCCGCGGATCGCGGACCGTCCCGCCCGATTTCTTGTTCTGTCCGACGAGCCCGATCCATTCACATGAAAAAAGGAGCCGCCCGATATGCGCGTCGCAGTTCTGAGAATCACGCCCGAACTGTTCGTCGAATTCTGCAAAGCCTGTCAGGATGGACCTCTGCGGTCTTTTGTCGTGACCGCTAATGCCCTGCCGGCCGACGCCACCGTCATAAACCTTCGAGGGGATCCAAACCTTGAACTTATTGAGTTGCTAATCCAGTCGGAAACCTTCGACGAGTTACCGGAAGGCCAAGCGCCGCCGACGCTGGATCCTGTAGTCTTTCGGACAGACTTTCGAAACCCGGTCATACAATGAATCGCCGATCATTTATCGCCAGCGCGGTCGCGGGCGCCCTCGGCGCTTCCGGACTACTCAGAACCGCGCGCGGTAGCGCCGGATCGCAACCGCGAGCCTTGACCGTCAAAGAGTGGGCCGAAAAATACCGCGAGCCCGGCGGTTTCCTGGTCCCGCAAGAATTCGCCGACGATATGATCGAGCTCCGAAAGATTTACGCGAGCTTCGACGGAGGACCATTCCAGTTTCTAGGACTCGCGCCGGCGCCTCCGCCATTATCGGCGAGGCCGTTTCGACGATTTTTCGTAAGCGACGACAATGCTGAACCACTGCCTATCCTTGCTCGCCGGCGCCGCGATCGTTTGGGCCGGAATCTTGATCGCTGATTTTCGCGAAGCCAAGAGGTATCGGTCAAAATGAATAAGTTATGAGAATGCGTATTCTAGTGACATTGAAACGCTTGCTCGAGCGAGCGTTAAAACCATTGCGCCGGCGCCGTGGTGTTCCCTGGACGCATCCGGCCTTGCTCGAGCTGCACGAACTCGCCGAGCGAGCGCGCTTGCTCTTCAATAATCCGGACGCCTACAGCCCCGGCCAGCTCGCGCAATTTGTAGCCTGGTCCCACGTTATGAGCGAAACAAATCCTCCCGGAATGACGGACGAACAAAAACGCGCGTTCGCGCGCCTGGTGCAAGCGCACTCCGGAACGCCCATGCAGGAACAATGCTTCAGGCACACCGATCGACAGCCGACGTTTGTCCTAAATGAAACAACCCTCTACCTCTGCGATGATTGCGCGGAAGAACAACGCGAACTCGGAAACACAGTTCGACCTCTGCTCGGAACGTTGTGGGGATTCCCGGTCTTGAATGCCGACGACGACGGCATTCTCGATGCTCGCATCATCAGCGACGAGTAACGGATCGTCATTCGAACCATTACCTACAAGCCGCCCCGGAACCGACGCTCAATAGTAAGGTGGAACCGGATAGCGCCGGGATAACAACCCAAGAGCGCCGAGAGAATCCGCGCGGCTATAATCCGCACATGAGTAACCAACTCGAGGTTTTAGAAATCGCGCTTGAGGAATCAGTAAAACTCCAGAGCCACTACGCCGCTCTGCTAAACATGCACGACGGCGGAAAGCGCCTCCAGTTCACAACCTCCGAAGAATGGATCGATCGCTTGGTCGAAATCGGCCAAATGAAAAGAAACGAAAACACGAACGTTCAGATCCATATCACCGGCCGCCCTCGCTGCCCACATTGCGGAGAATCGATCTAACGAAATCGGCCAAAATTGGTGACGAGTTTTTGACGGGATGATTGAGATCTCAAGCGTGTTCGCGCGTGTTCTAGGGGAATGGAAAGCTCGCAAAAACGTCCTTTGCGCCCATTTGTACGGTCAAATCAATCCAGCATCATCACTACCATGACCACGCCACGAAGCCAATCAATCGCCTCTATTCGCAAAGATTTATGAGAAGCGCCAGAACTCACGCGCGCTTGCCCTTGTCGACTTTTTGACGAGGTAGGACTAAATCTGCCACCGCTGCACGACGACTTTCCCTCGTCGAGTGGGCATAGCGGAGGCTCATAACTTTGTCCGAATGTCCCACTACATCCTGCACCGTTTTCAGGTCGTGTCCGCGCCGCAACATCTCTGTGGTCGCCGTGTGCCTGGTCGAGTGCGGCGTGAAACCATCAGGAAGATTCGTCCCGTAGCGTAGCCCGAGCTGAAGTGCGACCGGCCGGATCACGCGCGAGATTTCTTTGCGCGGACCATCACCTCGCTCGTTTGGAAAAACATAGCGACTGTTGAAGTGTTTCGGCGCGCCGCTGAGACTGCCCTTCTGGCCTCGCAGTTTCTGCCGCCGGCCAAAGATCTTGACCGCGCGATCGTTGAGCAGAACCACCCGCGGTTCGCGCGTCTTCGTTTTGTGAGCCGGTAAATGAATCTCTGCCTGGTCCAACTCTATTTCGCTCCATTCAAGAGAGCGCACCTCGCCACCACGCATACCGGTTAACAACGCGATCTCAAAACAGTCCGCGACATCGCGACGTGACACAACATCCTTCGCCGCCAGCTTGCCCCCGTCGGCACGACCGCTCGAGAACCTCAGTTCTTGCAGGAGCGCGCGGGTCTCCTCGGCCGAGATCACGCGCTCGCGGCCGCGCCGACTTTCCTTTTGCCACGGGATTCGCGGCGGCCGCCAGTCCTCGTCCAATTCCGAGAACATCGAGGGCGCCGCCCGCAGCATCACAGACACTTCCGCTAGATAACGATTGCAGCCCGGCGGCCCGCATGAGCGTCGCCCCAATCCTTTAACCTTTAATCTCTTCACCCATTCTCGAAGATGTGCCGATCGAAGTTCATCGAGATACAGGCCGGGAGGTAACGAAGCGAGAAACGATTCCACGATCTTTTTCAACTGCCGCCCTCGCGGTCGTGACTGATCGATCTCGCTACCGTGCTGCCGAACGAGTTCCCCGACCGTGACACGCGGACGCTCCAGCTCGAGCCCAAATTTGCCGCGCTTCGCTTGGACCTTCAATTCGGCGACAAACTCGTCAGCGCGCTTTTTCGAAGTGAAGCCATGTTCCCGTATCCGACGACCCTTTATCGTTACGTCGACATTCCAGTTACCCTTTGAGATTTCCCTAATCTTCAAAACGTACCTGTGCTCATTGTTCAGCCGCCGCCTTCACCTGGACCAATAAATCGTCGAGCCAACTGCGCCAGTTTTTGTCCTTGTTCAAATCAACGCGATTCACATTACCCAAAGCCATCCGCACCTGTAGCGACAGATCCACCTGTATTCGCGTTTTCTTTTCAAACTCTGAAACTGTGAAAGCGACCGTATGCATTGGCGAACTGCTGGAAGAGTTCCCCATCACCGCCTGCGTAAGAGTTCCTCGAACGCCTTTCATCTCTCTTTGGAATAGGAGGAGGTGATTGGATTCCTGAACTAAAGTGAAGTTCCAATTTGACGTGAGAGTTTGAATTACAAGACTACGAACACGATCCGACGAAGAGCCGATCTCGATTTCCGCGCGTCTTTTCCATCGTTCCTTTTGTTCCTTTTCTCGCTGTTTGCGGGCTTCCCTCTCAATACGGTCCGCCGTCTTTTGATCCTGCGTCGAAGTTGTCTGACCAACGATTGTCGGAACGAATAATGCTAGGAAGATGAGAACTAAAGTTCGAATGTACACGAGTTCACCTTTGTTAACGGGATTACCCGAGAAGCGTGAGGACCTGATCGAAGTGTTGAAGAAGCCCGGAACCCAGGACAAACAACATCACCAACCTCGATTTATTTCTGTAAACAACTAAGTCAAGCCAACGCGCGCCGGCCGCTTTTTTTCCGCGGCCGGCTGCCGCTGTGCTCCCTTTTCTCCAAGGAAGCCACCACTAGCGCAGCGATTTCCTCGGCGAGACTCTCACGGTCCGTTAAGACCTTACCGTGAGAAGGTGAGCCCTGTACTTGAGTTCGTCTCGGGAGCTCAACCAAAAGCCCATCCTGCCGAAAGCCCTCGATCCCACGCCTAATCAAGAGCTCGATTGTGTTGCTAAGCGACCGGTGCTGCGAGTCAGCTATGTCCTTGACCTGATCTTTCAGGTCTGGAGGAAGCCGAAGACTCGCATAAGAATCCCGCGCCATAATATCGGGGTAAGAATCGACCTAATTCATTTGTGCGTCAATGTATATCTTTGCTTGACAAGGTATATTTTTGAGGTACACTTCAGCCCATTATGGAAGAAGAAAATTTCACTGCCTCGATCAGTACTCGATGCACTGTAGGGCTGCGCCAATCGCTCGAACGCCTTGCGGCCAGGGAGAAACGCCCGCTAGCGAATTACATTCGGATCGTGCTTGAGAAGCACGTCGAGGGCGAGGAAAGCAACCTGCACGAGTTAGAAGCCGAACCTACCGCCGCATAGTTGCCGACGTTTGCCGGAGGGGATTCTAGCCGAATTGATCGGAGTCCCCTCAAAGTCTTTTTCAACGAAACGCGGCCGACCCAGAGCCGCGCGGCCGCCGAGTCGATCGGTTAGGTGGGTAACTGATCGACTCGGTGAGGGAAAAAGCGACGAAGTGGGGGAATCCTTATTCAACGAGATTCGCGACGAACTGCGTGAGATCCGCGCACTACTCGCCGACCATGTAGTCATCGGACCCGACGACTTGGTTGATGCCAAATACATCTCGCGCCGAACCGGTCTCGCTGAAAGGACAATCCTCGAGGGGAAAGCCGGCACACGAACTTTACAGCCGCGAGTCGAGTTACGTGATCACCCAAGCGCCAGGCCGCTGATCCGGTGGAAACGATCCACGGTCGATCGTTGGATCGCCGAGCGCGTCGACGAAGCCACAAAAAAAGACCCACAACGGCGCGCGCTGAAACTGTTACAGCCGAAGAAACGGACACGAGCATGAAAACAAGATCGCGGAAGTCCGATGCGTTCCCTCGCCCAACGGGAAGCGCGTCGGTCGGCGAAGAGAGTCGGCCGGAAATAATGCGCTTTGGCGCGTGGGGGGCCGGCCGACTCTCTGAGGGGAAAATCAAAGGGACGGAATCATGAGCGCGCCAACCAGGAGCAAAAAGCGCCGCTCCCTCCGCCGAAAAATTTCGGAGTCGATCGAGCGCACAAAAACTGCCTTAGCAAGAAAACGCGAGGCCAGTACAAAAGCCGAAGAAAAAGACGCCGCCGCAAAAAAATCTAAGCCGAAATCCGGCGAACAAAGTTTCGAAAAAGTAAAGAGCCGCAAGGAACTCAAATATCAGCCCCACCGGTCGAAGGGGACAAAGTTTCTCGATCCAAAACGTCGCGCCTATGAGGTAAGCGAAGCCGGCGAACTGCGAGCGTTAGACAAACCACGCTCGCGAGAAAAACGACGCAGAGAAGAAAGGAACCAGGAAAAAACGAAGTCGGATTGAGTGAGCGCCCCGATCAGCTAAAACGTGGACTCACTCAATCCGACCAATTCCCTACCCGAAAGGCAGATCGAAACAATGCTCGCAGAAATCCTTTTCACTAGCAACCACCTTTTAGACCAAAGACTAAACACCGATCCGCTCACTATCGAAAACGACATCGAAATGGCCGACGTCCACGAATGGATCGTCAGAAACAAACAAGACGATCTATTCGCGGTTTACGTCGACGCCGACCCAAAGGACACGGAAAGTTTGATGCTCGCTTGCTCGTGTACTGAGGGAACCAGGGACGTCGCGTGTAGTCACGGCCTCCGGGTGATTCGACGAATACGCGCCGACGCGGAAATTCTCGCGCGAGTGCTCCGAAAGTCCGTCGCGACTCCGGACACTGCCGAATCGGAAACCGAACTCGTTAGCTAACGCAAATGGTCCAACGCCGAAAGCAAACGACTTCGCGCCGCCTGATTCGTGCGCGTCGCTGATTGCTCCCGCGCTCGGTAGCCCCGACGCGGCTGATGATTGGCAAGCTCGACCACCAAACACAGCTCCACGAAAGGAATGCCTCCAATAAAGAGAACTCTTCGCCGGTAACGCCGAGACCGCAATACCCTTTCTCTTCTTTGGAGCCTTAAACCAAATTTGAACGCTTCCGCCCCGGTTGTAGAAACCGAACCACAAACCGATCCACAAACCGAACCTAAACTCTCAGAACTGCTCCGAATGCCCGACGATCTCCGGACCGCCGGCTGGAGAATGTACACCGCCGGAGGACTCGAAGGATCGCCGCGGACATTCAGAGCGAAAAACAAACTCATACAACTTTCGTCGCCGCTCACGGATTCGCCGGAGCTCGCGATCGACGCAGCTCGCCGACTGCTCGCCGGTGAGACGCCGATCGTCAGTGCGGAGGGAGTTGTAACCTGGAAACCGACAAGCCGAGCCGATGAAACCGCGCGCCTGATAGCGCGGAAACAAATAGACGGACCAGCGCGAAACTCGCGAACTGTTTTTGACCAGGTAAAACTACAAGAACTCGCCGACTCAATCAGAGAACACGGAATCCTCGAGCCGCTTTTAGTGCGGCCGAAGGGAGATCGATTCGAAGTAGTTTTCGGCGAGCGCCGACTCCGCGCCGGCGATATGGCAGGCCTCGAAGAGTTACCTTGCCGCGTTCGCGAACTCACTGACCAAAAAGTCGACGAGTTGCAAACGATTGAGAACGACCAACGCGAGGACCTAAACCCGATCGAGCGCGGGAACGGATACATTCATTTACAAGAGGCGCACGGCCACACAACCGAATCGCTCGCAAAAGTGGTCGGAAAATCTCAAACGTATGTATGTGACCAAATCAAACTCGCGAAGCTGCCGCCGATTGCGCGCGAGGCCTTACTCGCTGGAAGTCTGCCGATCTCAACTGCGATCTTGATCGCGCGCGTACCGAACGACAAGAAACGCCAGCGCGCCGCGGAGCGAATCATCAATCCAGGATACGGATCCACACTGCTAAGTTTTCGCGACGCAAAATATGTAATCGAACGCGAATTCTCGACGCAGTTAAAGGGCGCTCCGTTCGATCGCGATGATGCAACTCTATTGCCGGCTGCCGGACCGTGTACCACTTGCCCCAAACTAACTGGAAACAATCGCGTCGAATTTCCAGACGGCCGCGCCGATATCTGTACGGATCCGCCGTGCTTTAACGCGAAGATCGCGGCGCACAATGCACGAACGCGAAATAAGGCAAAGGAAAACGGGCTCAAGGTCCTGCCGACGTCGCAATGCAAGAGACTCTTTTCGCGCTTCTCCGGAGACAACGACGAACTCACGCGCGACGCGCCATACATCGACCTCTCCGAACAATGCCAGCTCGACACGAAGAAAAACAAACGGAGTTACAAACAACTACTCGAGGGAGAGATCGAACCGGTCCTCGCGATCAATCCACGAACACACCGCGGCCGACTCCTGGTAGAGAAAACCGTCGCGGCTAAGGTCCTGAAAGAAAAACACAAAATAATCATTCAGGCCGAGAAACCCCGAACACCGACTAAACCGAACGCCGCGGCCGCTGCGAAACAAGAACTCGAGCGCGCCGTATTCGAACGCGCAACACAACTCGCCGCCGCGGAGATCGCGCGCCAGGCCGAGATCGAAACTGGACCACCAACGCGAAAGCGCGCTCTAAACCAATTCGCGCGCTTAATGTTCCGAACCTCGCTTGAATTCTCCGGAGGCGAACCGGCCGAGGTAATCGCAACACAACTAAACTTAGTTCCCCGCTCCGACAAAGAGCCGTCATTCCAATTCGCGTTAAAGGCCACGGAGAAATTCGCAGAACGCGCAACGGCGCCGCAGCTCTTCGGCTTGATTCTCGAAATGCAGTTTCTTGAGGGGAACTACCGCGCGACCAAACTCAGCGAACAACAAACCGAAATCCTGCAACTCTTCCCGCGTGTTGGCCCATTCAAAAAGTATTTAGACCTAGCGCGGGAAGAGTTAAGCCCAAATCCATCAACAACAACGAGAGGGAAAACTAAGGAAAAACGATAACTCAACGCCAGCCGATTAGAGCGACAAGGAAACCATGCCCCCTTTTCACTCCAAACGACGGGAGCCGAAACGTTGACCAAACCGAAACGAGCGAGACACCTTGCGGAAGTACAGCCAAATCAAGCGCATAACTTAGGAGCCCAGGCGCCCATAATTGGGACCCCAGGTGCCCAAACTCCAGCGATGGACGAATCGCGATTCCGATCGCGAATCGAGCGTCGGCCGAAAAAAGTCAGACTGCCAGAGCAAAAGCTAACCCTTTGGGAAAACTGGTGTTTGGTTTACAAAATGGACTTTCAAGACCTAGTCGAAACATCGATCGATTTCTTCATGGCGCAGTTTGAAGCGAGCGCCTCGTCGGGTGCCCAGGTGCCCACATTTAATATTAATGATCGATCAAATGATGACGAGGTTTTAAATCTAGATCTCCCGTTATTGGATCAGAATAGTGGGAGCCCAGGTGCCCAAAACATTCCCATTGAAGAATTAAAGGCGCGCCGCGCGCTTGAGTTTTACTCAGCCAAAACTGGAAACCCGATTCGCCCTCGCGACCGACAGGCCTTCGAAACCGGACACGACGAATTCCCCGGAGTGATGAACATGCCGCCGCATGTAATTCGCTACGGGATCATGGCCTCGATCCTGATCTGCAAATCAAAGGTGAACTCGTTTTCGTATTGCCTCGGACAAATTCACGCCGCCGCTGAAGCCGGAATCTCCCCGCAGATCTGCGCGTTCTTCGAACAGACGTTCGACGTTCGCCTAGCCGGAAAGAAAATTCAATTTGTCGATCCGGATACAAAAGCCTTGACGCCCGAAGGCGCCGAATACCTCGCACGAATGAGAGCCGCCGGAAGCAAACAACCAACACTCCCAGGAACCGGAGCCGATCTTGTGGAAGGAGAATTCAAGAAGTGAGCCAACCGAGTGAATTTAACAAGGGAGTGCTTTGGTCCGCCGCACGGATCGTTGAGATGTTCGATGAACCGACGATCGCCGCCACTGTGCTACGCGAGAGCCAGATCCCGCTCGATCTGAACCTCGTCGACGAAGCCGATCGGCCGTATTTGAAAGAAATCTTTGATCGCCCTTACTTCTACAACCACAAAAGGATCACGAAATGAGAAAAAAAATATTTCCGGTCGCGCTAATTCTCACGGCCGCCCTTGCTACCGGCACCGCAGTCGCGTCCGCCCTCGAGCTGAGAGAAGTAAACCGGCGCCTCGCTGTAAGCGAAGCAATAAACGAGAAACAAACTCGCGCTCTGTTTGTGATAGCCGGCGGCCTCGACGATCTAAATCAACAAGAACAGCGCGAACAACGGCGTCGCGAACTCGACGAAAAAATGAAAGAACTTTTCCAAAAAGGACCAGCTCTCTAATTTGAAATTCCATCCGGAACAATGCCCGCCGCCGCTGTCCTCAAACTTGAAACGCCCACGACGCCGCTCGCAGTCCGTGATCCGGTCGAAATGTATCTAGCCAGCCTGCCGAGTAGATCGAGTCGGCGCACGATGCGATCAAAACTCGGAACGGTCCAACGACTTCTCGAGAAAAAGATCGAAGCGAACGACCTAATTTTCTTTGCCCTTGCCGCGCGCGCTTCACTGCAGGACGCCGGCGCCGCACCTAAGACGATCAACGTCACACTCTCGGCTTTGAAGGGAGTCGCGCGTGCGGCCTGGTTGCTAGAACAAATAAGCGCCGAACAGTTCGAACGAGTTAAAGATATTCGCTCAGTGCGTGGGTCACGATTGCCCGCCGGCCGCGCCCATTATCCGCACGAGCTCGCGGCCATCCTGGAGGGCTGCGCTAAAGATCGTTCACCCGGCGGCGCGCGTGATGCCGCGATGTTCGCACTTGCCTACAACCTCGGACTACGTCGAGCGGAATGCGCTGGTCTGGACCTCAGTGATTACTCGCCAGCGACCGGAACGATGCGAGTGCGCGGAAAAGGAAACAAAGAACGCCGCGCCTACCTTGTCGATGAGGGCGCCATAGAAGCCCTCAACGCCTGGTTACGAGTGCGGACGTTCGCACCTGGTCCGCTACTCTGCCCTGTAACACGTCACGGCCGAATAATCATCCGGAGACTCAGTGATAATTCAGTCTATCTAGCCTTGAGGAAGCGCGCGCGTGCCGTGGGAATAACCGATCTGACGCCCCACAATTTGCGCCGCACCTTTGGAACTGTGTTGTTAGACAGCGACGTCGATATAAAGATCGTGCGCGATTTACTCGGACATTCGAGCCTAAATACGACTACACTCTATGATCGGCGTACTGAGGCCGCCCACCGCGAGGCCGCCAGTCTGCTCCGTTTGCCGTACCACGATCAACGACAACCGGAACTCCCGTTCGACAAAGAGTTAGAAAGAAAAGGCCCGCGTGAAATCTCCGGAGCCCGGAAACGAATTTCACGCGAGCCAGCCACCCGTATGCTCGCATAACGCGCGTCGAAGTCTACGGCCCGAGATAGAAAAAAGTCAAAAAGGAGAAACGACACTAATCCATGAGCACAACCAAAGACGAAACACTCAATCTCAATCTCGCGAATCGTGGCGAAGAACCACCAACCAAAGGGACAAGCACAACGAACGCACAGAGCGACGGAGTAAAGAACTTTCGCGCGTGGCTAAATAAAAAAATCGAACAGCGTGGCGCCACGGTCACGATTAAAGACGATCATTGTCTCGTAACTGAATTGACGCCGGACTATCAGCTCCGCGTGAAGTTCGGAGACGGTTTCAGCCTTATTCCGTTCGATAGCGAAACGATCTCCACAGTGATCGACCAGGTACAACGCTAAATGCGTCAAACGATCCTCCGCTGTCATTTTTGCGGCCACGCGCTCGAATGGAAACGTCGTTATTCGACTCTGCGCGAACCGACAGAAATCTGCTTTTGTCTGCCGCTACGAGGACAGCCCGAATTCCAAGAAGTTACACAACCGCGGACGTTGACAGCGCCCGCTTTCAACATCGTGCAAAGAGAGTAAAGCCAAAAGGCGCGAACGTATTAACCGAGCCGGAGGCCTCGACTCTGCGGCCGAGGCCTCCGGAAAAAAACCTTTTCCAAATCAAAAAGGAGAGACGTGGAACAAACCACGGTCCATTTAGGATTCGAAGTCGGAACGGGAAACCCCGTTATTGTGCCTTTGGCCCATACCTTTGTGACCGGTCAAACACAGCTTAGCGGAAAGACAACCACACTCCGCGCGATCGTTGAGCGCGCCGGGAAACGAGCGATCGCCTTTGTTACAAAACGAGGCGAACACTTCGAAGGCCAACGGATTCCGCCTTACCTACCGCGCGAAGGAAAAGAACAAATTCCGTGGCGCCTGGTCGAGACGATCATGGCCGCCGCTTTAGGACAGCGAAACATGAAATGGGAGCGAGGCGCGATCGTCACGGCCGCCAAAGGCGCAACCACGCTCGAAGAGGTACGCCGGAATGTTCAGAAACTCCACGACAAAACCAAGAACGTGAAAACGATCGAGCTCTACATGCTACTCGGCGAATACCTCGATCTAGTTTTGCCGGAAATGCGAGGCCTCAACGCATCACACGACCTAACACTGAGGCCCGGCCTTAACGTGATGGATCTTTCCGAGACTGGACCACAAACGCAAGCGATGGTTATTCGCGCCGTGCTCGAGCAAATCAATCGCCATGAATCCGAAGTGCTAACCGTGTTTCCGGAAGCGTGGGAGTTTGCGCCTCGATCGCGCGGCGCGCCGGCGAAAGATGAAGCGATCGCAATGGCGCGCAAAGGAGCCGGGATCGGAAACTTCCTTTTGTGCGACAGCCAGGACATAGCCGGCGTCGACACCGTAGTACGCCAGGCCGCGAGTGTTTGGATCCTCGGAGTGCAGCGCGAACTAAACGAACTCAAACGAACGATCCAAATGATTCCGGCAGGGATTAAGCGACCGAAGCCCGAAGAGGTTTCAACGCTCGAGCTAGGTCAGTTTATTGCGTGTTGGGGAAAGCACACAGTTAAAACCTATGTGCAACCAATATGGTTAAGTGACGACGAAGCGCGCGCCGTCGCGCTTGGCGGTCCCGTACCGAAACCGCCGCCGGCGCCACAAAAAGCCGACGCCGAAATCTCAAATGAAAAACTTGATCTGATTCTCGACACGATACGCTCGCAAGGAAAACGAATTAGTGACCTGGAAAACCGTTTCGACGAAATGCGCGGCGACGTCTATGTGAGACTGTCCACGATCGAGAAACGCCCATCGTTAGACCACACAACTCTAAACCCTACTTCCCCGCGAACCACTAACAACGATCAGGAGTACGACATGGCTGACTTTGAAGAGTTTTACCGGCTAACACTTGAGAGACTACGGAAAGAAGCGCCGGCCCTCGTCGCGACGCTCGCCGTTGAGCCCGAGCTAATTGTGACCGTCGAAAAGAAACGCTATGAGTACGACGCTAAAACTCCGATCGGAGGATTCGCGAAATTGATCGCGGAAGGATTCTTTGACAACACGCGATCGCCCAATTCTGCGTTTGAGGAACTGAAACGACGTGGCTACAGCCTTGCGAAGCCGAGCGCCTACGGCTTCGCCAAGCAATTCGCGACGCTCGGATTCCTTACAATCGAAAAGGACGGATACAAAGCCGTCGACAATTTGAAACGGAGCATTGTTGAGAAATGAAAGACAAGGACGAAACGAACAACGACCACCAATCGCGAGTCGGACGTGAAAGGTTAATGGTTCGAATAGACGCGGAGATATTGAAAAGAGTTAGAGCGAAGTGCGTTAGCCAGTCTCCGCCGCTATCTATGGCCGCCGCCGTCGAGGATGCTTTGGGCCAATGGGTGAAAGGCGAACGCAAATGAAGGATCCGCAGAGCGATGAGGAATGGAAAGAGGCCGCAAACGCGGCGCAGTTTCTTTTGCTGCTCGACTCCGCGCGAATGTACGGATTAGTCAAAACCGATATCCAAGTGGACAGCGATCGCTGTGCATTGATCCTAGAGGAAGCCAAACGTAAAGGAATCATGCCCGATTCCGACGAAGCCCTCTGCCAACAATTCATAAAAAGCTAGAAACGGAGTCTTGATCGTGAGTAAAGTATCTAACGCCCCGCTGTGCGAGTGCGGTTGCCCTAAAGACCGCCACGTAAGACGGCGCCTCAACTGTTTGCAGTGTCGTTTGTGTAGACGTTACGTCGCTTCGAAGCGAAACAGCCAACTGCGCCTCCGGATACAAAAGCCATGAAACAATCAGATCCGCTTGTAGTCTTTTTCTATATCTTGCTTCGCGACCATCTGCCGGCCGGAACGGTCGAGCTGATAATGCGCGACCACGTCGAGCTTCCACTCCCGCGAGCGCCGAGCATTGCAGAGAAACCCACACAACCAGCCTTTTCAAATCGCCACGTGGAGGCCTACGCCAAAGAGATAGCGAAGCGATTATCAAAACGCCGCAAACTTATAGAAAGGGAGTACGGTCTAAGTGAGTGACGATCTAATCGACGAAATAGTAAGACGCGAAATCGAGCGCATCAACGTGATCATTAACCAACAGCTCCTACACGCCACGTTCGACGGCCTTGTGTTGATGCCGCTTACGTTTGGCCCACCTGATAACGAACCGAATGGACGCGATCGCGCCGTTGCCTATCGCGACGCGCTCGATATGGGAAGCGACGAGGACCTGATCGAAGACGTGCTCGACTCCGACGTTCTAGTTCTAATGAAACCGCGGCCGGA
>Ga0134127_10000408_pt1 | contig 42269 bp, 33 predicted proteins | sample KB31753_FD_96459 | JGI IMG/M metagenome (GOLD analysis project Ga0134127, IMG submission 96459) | Terrestrial soil microbial communities with excess Nitrogen fertilizer from Kellogg Biological Station, Michigan, USA - KB3-175-3 | ecosystem: Environmental > Terrestrial > Soil > Unclassified ...
CGCACAAACTGCATCAACATTCGCCTTCCCACTTATGGCGGCCTATTTCCGTGGGACCGCGAGCAGGATGGACGCGAAGTTCGAGTGCGCGTTGAAGGGCAGTTGATCTTCAATAGTGTGGGGACTCCGCCTTGCCTCCGCATTGCAAGGGTCGGGACTGGCCTACATGCCTGAAGACCAGGTACTGCCGCACATAGCTACCGGTCAGTTGATTCGTGTTCTGGAAGATTGGCGCATTTGCTCTTCTCGTAGATGCGCTGCGCTTCAGAGGATGAAAGCACTCGATCGCTAGCAAGGTCGAAGAGAGATCATTCTACCGATCACATTGAGTGCCCTCGGCGCCAACCCAGACTCGCTATCCGCTGGCACTGAGGTCCAATTGCTTCCGCTCGGCCGGCGGCGAACACTTCAGCCGCAGAGTGGGCGGGTCGAATGCGTGCTGCACGCTCCCGTTGTCCTTCCGGACCGAAGCACCATAGGGAATATGCCATGAAGACCTGCACGCCCCGCGACATTTTTCTGCAAATCGAACCGCTGCCCGACTACAGCCCACTGGCGCCGATCTTGTGCGCGCGGCGCTACGGGCGCGATTGCATGTTCAACGAGGGTCACGAGCTCGGCCGTATTCCCGCGGATGAGATTCTGGCGAAGCGCTTGAATGCGGTTGTCTATCGCGAGTATCTCGATCCGGACTACACACAGCCCAACACGGCGCCCCTGGTTCCCTCGGATGCGATGGAACCGCCCTGGAATCGCCGTGTTCCAGGCGCACTGATCTGGGCAAGGCCCGGCGAGCATCTGCGCATTCACGTGCGCAACGCCGATCCGAGTGACTGTCACAGCTTCCACCTGCACGGCTTGCGCTACGGCATCGAATCGGATGGAGCCTGGCCGCTCGGCGTGGCATCGCGCGACGGTCGACGCAGCGACGAGATCCTGCCCGGCGAAAGCTGGACCTACGTGTTCGATATCACGGAGGAGATGATCGGCGCGTGGCCGTTTCACGATCATGTTCGTCACGTTTCGCACAACGTCAATCGAGGCCTGCTCGGCGGGCTGATCGTGCGCGACCCAAAGGCACCACGCGTCGATCACGAAGTGCCTCTGTTCATGCATGCGATGGCCGATGCCATGACGCATTGCGAGTTCGAAAGCCCGACGCTCAATACCGGCGGGACGTTTCAGCTCAACTTCCCCGATGCCAACGAGATCTGCGACTACATCTGCCGCATTCACGGCGGCAGCATGGCGGGCCGCATTCGTGTCGTGGGCGGCACGCCGAATCCGTCGCCGGTCGACATTCGCATCGAAGACAACAAGTTCGTGCCTGCCGATGTCACGATCACAGCCGGCACCGCGATCAAATGGACTAATTTCGGCAGCAATCAGCACATCGTGTTCGCGGGGGGCGGCGGCAATCTCACGTTCTGCTTGAACGGCCGAGCGTTCATCGGCAACACCCCGACGATCGTCGGCCGGCCGGGCGAGAAGATTCGCTGGTACCTGTTCAATCTCGACGTAGGAACGATGTGGCACAACTTCCATCCACATTCGGCGCGCTGGCAGATACCGACACCGCCAGGCGGTGCGAGCGATGTGCATGCGTTGAGTCCGGTGGAGACTTTCGTTCTCGATACCGAAGTGCCGCCAGCGATTCGCTTGCCCTGCGAGCTGGAGGAACTGCAATGCTGTCCGCCCCGTGATGCGTGCTTGGTTAAGGTATGCGCGGACTTTCTGTTTCACTGCCACATCGAAGAGCACATGATGGCGGGCCTCGCGGGCCTGGTACGCGTTGAGCAGCGCGTCTGGGTGACCGACGCTGCGCTCGAGCAGTCGGAACTGCTGTTGCCGATGAATTGCTGTGGCAATGAGTGCAGTTGGGTCGATCTTAAGCGGTGCCTCGCGGCACATCGCCATGAGCCGACGCCCACCGGCGAGCAGCCACCGCCGCACGGTCACGACGCCGAGCACGAGCATGAGCACACTCACGTCGCACCCCACCACGCAGCGACGCCGGTCTTTGCGCCGGGAGCGCATGTACTTGCGCAGGCCCAAGAGGTGCGAGCGACGCTCAGTGTGGTTCCGGAAACGATCGTCATGGTGCGAGAGCACTCGCACGGCGAAGTGGGTGCTGCACATGAACCCGCTGTGCAAGAACTCAAGGTACCGGCACAACCGCTGATCGATCCGATCGAAGCAGCGAACAAGGGGTACTGGGAACTTCTGCCATGCGAGACGCCGCTTCTCACTGTGCATGCCGCGCTCATGCATACGGGGAAGATCCTGTTCTTTGCAGGTTCGGGCAACGACGAGCTGTACACCACCGGCTTTCGCAGTGCCGTATACGACTACGAAAACGGCGGCTTCAGCGTGCCGCCGACACCGGTCGACGTGTTCTGCGCGGGGCAAACCATTCTGCCGGACGGCCGCGTTCTGGTCGCGGGCGGCACTGAGCGCTACGACCCATTCGTCGGGCTCAAGACTGCATTGTTGTTCGACCCTATCAGCGAGCAATGGACGTTCGTTCACCCGATGAAGAACGGCCGCTGGTATCCAACGCTCCTGACGTTGGGGGATGGACGAGGATTCGTCGCTTCGGGCGGCGGTGCGCCGGAGGATGAGATCTACGCCAATCCCACCGGCTGGAGCGTTGCCGGCCCCGGCATTGGTTGGCCCCTGTATCCGCATCTGCACCTCCTGAAAGACGGCCGCGTGTTTCATTCAGGCATGCGTCTGGGTGGCTCCGGCATGCAACCAGGCTTCCTGAATCCAACGACCGGCGTATACACAGCGCTGCCCGCGGCAGCGATTCCGGCGAGCTTCAACTTCGGCGCGCGCGATCAAGGCGCGACGGTTCTGTTGCCGCCCGCTCAGGATCAGAAGGTAATGGTGATGGGCGGCGGCAGTCCCAGCATCGCCGCTGTACACGTGATCGATACGGACGCGGCGTCACCGAAGTACGTGGCGGCGCCCTCGATGTTGCGCAATCGCGTACACGTCAACTCAGTGATCCTGCCCGACCGCACCGTCGTCGCCACGGGCGGCAGCGGTATCGCGGAAGATGCGTTGACGGCGTCGACCGAAGCTGAGATTTACGATCCGGCGACGAACAGCTGGACAACGGGTGCCAAAGCTCGCGTGCCGCGCATGTACCACTCCATCGCCATTCTGTTGCCGGATGCGCGCGTACTGACCGCAGGTTCCAATCCCAGCCGCCGCAACGATGAGATGCGAATGGAGGTCTACCATCCGCCGTACCTGTTCCGCGGTCCGCGGCCTTGCATCGAAAGCGCACCGAAGAAGGTCACTCTGGGCGCCTCGTTCAATGTCCACATAGCGGGGGCGACCGACATCAAATGGCTGAGCCTCATTCGGCCTATGGCCACCACGCACTCGTACGACAGCGATCAGCGCCTGGTCGATGTTCCATTCCGTCGCAGCGGTGCGTGCCGCCTCAACGCGCAGATGCCCGCGAATCCGAATCTGGTGCCGCCGTGCTACTACATGCTGTTCGCGGTGAATCGACGCGGTGTGCCGTCGATCGCCAAGTGGGTTCAGGTGGTCGCACCTGTCAAACCGCCGCGGCCGGGACTAGTCAGAGGCGACATCGTCGTGGGCACTGGCAATCGGCTGGTGCGCGTAGACCCGGCAAGTGGAGCGACGAGCGTCATTGCCGAAGACGGTGACATACAGAATGCGCTAGGCCTGGCGTTCGATTCGCATCCGCATGTCGCCGTCGTCACGGACAGCGGCAGGTTGCTGCACGTCGTACCGGCGAGCGGCGCGCAGACCGTGATCGTCAACGACGGACGCCTGTATCAGGACGTCGCAGTACGATCCGACGGCAAGTTCGCAGCGATCAATCTGCCATCGGCCGGGCCTAGTGGCGTGTTTCTGATCGATCACGACGGCACGACTACGAAGTTCAACACCGGGACGCACTTCGGCGACGGACCGACCGGCCTGGTGATCGGCAAGGACGGCCATTTTTACGTAAGCCACTTGGGCACGCCCATGGTCATTAGGGTGGACAAAAACAGCGGAGCGGAGACGGTCGTTGCCGAAGGCGGACTGTTGCAAAGCCCAAGCGGTATCGCCGTCTCGAAGGACGGTCACTTGCTGGTATCGGACTTCGGCACGGATGCCATCGTGCATATTGATCCGGGTACTGGGCACCAATCGTTCGTCACTCAGGGCGGGCTCCTCAAATCACCTTTCGATATCGCGGTCGAGCCCGATGGCAACATTCTGGTCGTGGACCTGGTAGGCGACAAACTCATCCGCGTCGATCGCACCACTCACGCGCAGACGGTGCTTGCACAAGGCGGGTTGCTCGCCGGCATTCGCAGCGTAGAGGTGTTTGGCGGTGGTTGATCGGGTCACGCTTGTCGTCGGAGTCGAAGCGCATTCGCATCACAGATACAGAGGACAGACTCATCGCGAGCGCGGCAACAAGGGGGCTCAACAGCCAACCGGTCAGCGGGTAGAACAACCGGCAGCGATCGGAATCCCGAGCGCGTTGTAGCCGAACGCGAAGAACAAGTTCTGTCGGATGTTGCGCACCGTGGCTTGACTCACGCAGATCATCGAGAGGCATACGAAAGTGTCCAAAACAGTGTCCACAGCCCACACGAAATGCCGCAGAAAAATAGATAGGTGGCCGTGCCGACTACCTGATAGAGCATCAAAGCGGGACGACTCATAGTGTCGCCCTTTGCCGGCGAACGTGTGATCAACCACAGCAAGGGTGTTCTCGAAGAGAACTACGACCTTTGGGACTACTTCGATGAGAAGCGCGATGCGCTGGAGCGATTTGAGAACTATCTCTTGCGGCTGCAAGACAACGAAGGAGCGGCCGCCGCCGAAAGCGCGACCGCAAAGCACGCGCCTCCGACTAGTCGCCGTGCGCAGACCCGTGCGGCGAGGTCTCAGAACGCATGACGCCACACCGGCGGCCATCAGTGCCGCGTCGGCGCCTTTGCATTGGCGACTACATCGAACGAGCGCGACCTTCGTACATGAACGTCATCGGCTTGGGACCTTTCATGTAGCCCGTCTCGAGTTGCAGGATGGAGAACCCGGCGCTCTCAATCAGCTCTTGGATGGGCCGATTCAAGTGGCAGCCCCCGCCGACATACTTCCAAGCGGGAGTCAGCCGATCCTGCCACTTGCGGACAGCCTGATCCGGCGACCTTCCGTGCTCTACAAATAGAAGCTGACCGTCCAACTTCATTACGCGGCGCATCTCCCGGAGTGCAGCGATTGCATGCGGAATAGTGCACAGCGTCCAGGTCGTGACGACGGTATCGATGCTGTGGGCGTCGAGCGGGATCGATTCAGCTGATCCCTCTATGAGTGTCACAGGCACTGTGCAGCGGCTGGCTGTTCGCTGCGCCATCGCCAACAACCGGGGCGCGGGTTCAAGTCCGACGATCTCGGAAACTCGCGCCTGGTAGAGGGGCAGATTGAGACCAGATCCAATACCGACCTCGAGCACCCGCCCTAGCGCCGCCGAGGTCACTCGGCGTCGATACCGCAACAACTGGCGATTGCGCATCGCGAGGTTGATGACGTGGGGCAGGAGATGGTTCTCATAGAAGCCCATATTCGAATCGAGATTGCCCGCTACGTTCCGCAGAATGTCCGAAGCACCCGCTCCGACGGCTGCGGTGGCTGTTCATAGTCAGCGACGTCGGGCTGGTCATCGTAGGGTCGCTGCAGAATTCCATGCAGTTGATGAAAAGGATCGAAGTCACCGTGCTCGGCCGCAGTCAGCGCCGCCTCAACGCGGTGATTGCGCGGAATGAACGCGGGATTCACGCGGCGCATGCTCATCACCCGTTCAGTGACGCCTTGCGGATCGCTGGCCAGACGCTCGCGCCAATCCCGCAACCAGCCATCGATCTGCGAGGACCGCGCAAAGAGCTCACGCAAGGCGCTTTCGCTGCCGGGACTCTCTACAACACGAGCAAGCCTACGGAACGTCAGCGTGAAATCTGCACTCGCTTCTTGCATGGCTGCGAATAGACGGTTGACCAGATCAGAGTCACGTTCACTGCCGTTGATGAGCCCGATCTTGCGGCACAGCTGGTCAAGGTACCGTGCATTGAACTCCGCAGTGAACGACTCGAGGACTTCCGTTGCGAGTCCAACCGCTTTGTCAGTGTCAACATCAATCAGTGGTAACAGCGTCTCGGCGAATCGTGCGAGGTTCCATTGCGCGATCGCGGACTGGTTCGCGTAGGAGTAGCGCCCAACCCGATCGATGGAGCTGAATACGGTGTTCGGATGATAGTGATCCATGAACGCGCATGGACCATAGTCGATCGTTTCGCCCGAGATCGCCATGTTGTCGGTGTTCATGACGCCATGGATGAAGCCGACTCGTATCCAGTCCGCAATGAGCGCAGCCTGTCGCAGTACGACCGCCTTCAATACATCGAGTGCAGGAACGGCCGCATCGCGCGCGTCGGGGTAGTGACGCGCGATGACGTAGTCCAGCAACTCGTGCACAGCATCCAGATCACCGCGCGCAGCAAAGAACTGAAACGTTCCCACGCGAACATGACTTGCAGCCACCCGAGCCAGCACAGCACCCGGGACTGACGTTGCGCGAAAAACCTGCTCGCCGGTGGCGACCACTGCGAGCGATCGCGTGGTCGGAATGCCAAGAGCATGCATCGCTTCGCTGATGAGGTACTCGCGCAGCATGGGCCCGAGCGCGGCGCGGCCATCGCCGTCGCGCGAGAACCGCGTCAAGCCCGCGCCTTTGAGCTGCACGTCACGTAGCACTCCGGTGTGCCCCTTCAGTTCTCCCAGCAGGATCGCGCGCCCATCGCCTAGCTGCGGTACGAAACTGCCAAACTGATGCCCGGCATAGGCCATCGCGATCGGGTTTGAATCCTCTGGCACTTGATTTCCTGAGAACAAAGTCGCGGCTTCGCGCTCGACGTCCGGCTTCAGTCCTAACTCATCGGCCAAGGTTCGATTGAAGATGACGAGCTTCGGGTCCTTGACGGGCGTCGGCAGGACGCGCTGATACAGCTCGGGCGACAACGAAGCGTAGCTGTGTTCGAAACCTAGCCTCATCAAATGACCTGTATGCGCTTTCGCTGAAAGCCTGAATTGCTCCGATTGCACGGAAGTGTGGTTGGCGGTGAATGAGCCATCTACCGGAGACTTTGGATCGAGACCGATGATCTCAAGTCTTCCGGTGTTCGGTATTCTTTCGAGATGAGGAAGTCCTACATGCTGGTGGGCTTTTGCGCTGCCCTGACATTGGCGGCGTACCTGCTATTGCGCGGCGATCCGATCGAGAAGTTCCCGCCCGAAGCTACTGCTAGCGAGGCAACTGCTGCAGCGAAGAGTTCTGCCGAGTCCTCTGTGGGGGCGGTCAGCGCAGCGCAGCTGCCCGCAGAGTCCGCGGCAGCGCGGCCGGCCGTAGCCACCCCGACCGTATCCGCCCCTGCTCGCTTCCGCTCCCTGCGACAGTGCTTCCACGCCGCTGCTGATCTCGGCAACGCGAAAAGCGTGGGGGACTGCAAAGTGTACGAAGGACGACAGGAGTTCGAGCGGGCCTATGCCGAATGCCTGAATGGCTGGAGGGATTGGCGGAACCGCACCGCCGCTGCCGAAAAAACCTTGTCCGAATGCGGCGATGTCACTGACATCGAGAAGCAATACTACGAAGCCACCAGGGCGGCAGCCAAGGCGGGTGATCCTGATGCTCAACTTTGCTATCTGGCGTTCGACTTCAGTTTCCACGGTCACCTTACACCCATTGCGGGGGCTGAGCTTGCAGAGTACACGGAGGTTTCTCCGACGTACGTCGATGCCGCCATCAAACGGGGAGACTGGCGCATCGCGTACCTGCTGACGCAACGTAGCGGCCCGTCCACGCGGCTCAATCAGGGAGGTCGGCCCGAAATCGTTTACCGGATGAGCAAGTTACTGAGGCACGGTGCCAGCGGCGACTTCGCAAAGTTTCTGGACTACAAGCTCAACTCTCTGGCGCATCCCGATCTCAAGCCAGAAGCGGCGCTGCCCCCGAAGGTGATGAAGGAGGGCGATGCCTGGGCGGAAGAAACCTACAACACTTACTATTCGGGCGTTCCCGTGATCACTGAGCCGCCAACCATCTGCGATCACTAGGGACGCTGCGGGATCTGCGCAGGGAGCATCATTCATGATCGTGAGCTTCGCGGGCAGCACGTCATGAGCTTGGAAGATTACCATCGCCGCTTGGGCATCGTTGCAGCGATGATGGGAAAATCGACTGAATACTGCGGCTACCCCATTGCTTGTCTGACGGGATGGATCGAACCTGCGATTCTGCTCGAGCAGATCCATTTCTTTCATGACCTCGGCGGCAGTGATCGCCGAGATTTCTCGCGCACGGCATCGATGCTTTCGTGCCCCATGACCCGAAACGGGCCGGCGCTATCGCACCCTCCCGTTCAGAGCTTCATTGCGAGCCTGCTCAGCGCGCGATCCACTGGCCCGATTAAACGCTCAGCAGGGCGCAAGAGTGTCCACAAAGGTGTCCACAGACACCAACTGGGCAACCATCGCAGCCAGCAAAATTCAGCGGTTGGATCGTCTGGAGTCTTGTTGACTACCTGTTGAAACGAAAAGGGGTCGCGGCGCAGCGGCGATTTTCAGCTCACTACACCCTCGTGAGACATAGAATTTCTCGACTACACGAGCACTTGGGATTGGTGCCGGCTCACGGACTCGAACCGTGGACCCCCTGATTACAAATCAGGTGCTCTACCAACTGAGCTAAGCCGGCGCGGCCGCCTCTCATATATATGGAGTACGAATGAGGAGGCGCGGCGAATTATGACCATCATCGGCCAGTAGCCGCAAATCAGCAGGAGATTTTACGGCCCGAGCACCCGAGAATCACCACGCTTGTTCCGGTCGCGCGAGGACGGCGCCAAGGCCGCGAGCACTGCGCTCCAATGAACAGCCCTGACATAGCCGATTGCAATGAGCAGTCCGACGGAGATTCCCGTCCAGAGTCCGAATAGCACGCCGAGTATCGTGCCGCCCAGCAACCAGGTCGCAACGAAGCGCACGCACACCCACAGCGGTGCGTCCTGGTATCTGGATTCGGGGGTCTGGTCTGCTTGCAACATGCGCACGGCGCAGCTGCCTCGACTGATCGGCAGCGGCGCCCGTGCTGAATATAGTGATGGGATGTTGCAGCTTGATGCAGCTTACGTTGCTGTCATGCGTGCACGTCGCGAAACAGATAGTCCGACACGAGCTTTTCAGCGCTAGCCGGCTTGAACCTGCCGTCCGCGTTGTCCGCGCAGTGCGTGATCTCGCCGACACACACGCTGTTGTCATCGCTATAGAGATCGACTCGAACGAACCCGAAGTTCCTGCTGAGCTGCGCCGCAACGCTGAGCATTTCGTCCAAGTTCCTCGGCCGCGCAATAGTCTCGTCGGTCCGGCGATACTTGATCGAAAACGGTTGCTCGTTCCACGCTGCATCGAAGTACTTGCGCTTGTGCTCGATGTAACGGTCGACGTCGACTTGGATGAGCTTCGGCGTTCCGTTCACGCAAAAAATCTTGTAGTCCTTGAGGTTCCAGCTGCCGAACAGTATCGGCTCGACAATCACCTTCGGCTTGAGGGACTTGTAGTTCGCCTCGCGCCCCATCCGGTAGTAGTTGATGTCAAACCAGCTCTTGATCAGCGCACGATCGACCGGTTCGCCCTGTTTGCGCAAGATCACGCAGCCGCTGGTGTGCGTGGCTTTGATGCAGCACTGAGCCGGAAACTCGTATGCGTCGATGGCAGCTTTGCTCTTGATCACATCGAGCGTCGGAACGACGTACGCGTCTCCAACTACTGCTCTCACATATAGTTTGAGGAACTCTTTGTCCGTGACGAAGACGCGCAGCGGATCGAGAATATCGTCGCTCGTCTTGATCCTATGCAATACATCGTTGTAGGACATGCTCTTGTTTGGCAGGCGCTTGTGGAATCTGACGAACTGAATGAGCGAGACCATTCGATCGCCCGCGCGGCTTTCCGGAAGCGATCGCAGGAACGACCGATAGACACCACGGCGCACGCGCCTGAACAACGATTCCTCGTCTTGCTTGCTCCAGCTCATGGCAAACCTCGGAACGGCTCCTGTGCGAGCTCTTCTATGAGCGTCGCGTACCCCGCAACCATGCAGCTCTGCGAGAACTCGCGCAACACACGCTTGCGCGCGGCTCGCCCAATGCTTTGACGCAGCTCCGCCTTCTCGTGCAGCTCGGCAAGCAGCGGCGCCAGCCTCGAATCGAGCTCCGTCCGGTCCAGTGTGAAACCATCGACGCCGTTGCTCACCATTTCTGCGGCGCCGCCGATTTCGCTCAAAACGACCGCTCTACCCATCGCCATCGCCTCGAGCGCTGCGTTCGAGAACGTCTCGACCTGGATGGAGGGCAACACGAAGACATCCATCGCGCAGAGCGCCGGCCGCACGTCCCGCATCTGGCCCGCGAAAATGACTTGCTGCCCGATGCCCAGCGCCGCTGCCCGGCGCTCCAATTCGCCTCGCAAGTAGCCCTCGCCGATGATCAGCGCAAATGCATTGATGCGGCGGCGTCTCAATTCCGCGACCGCGTCGATCAGCACGGCCTGATTCTTTTCTCGGAACAGCCGTCCCACTGTGCCCACGACGAAGCCGTCTGGCGGCACGCCGAGCCGGCGCCGCTCGTCGTGGCGCCGGACTTCCGTCTCGTCGGGCATGAAGTGCTCCGGGTCCACTCCGTTGTAGAGCACCATGGATCGTTCGCTTGGATAACGCAGCACCGAGTGCCAATACGCTCGCTGCGCTTCGCAGCCGTAGACCGTACGGTCAAAGCGCCGCAGTAGCGGCCGGTAGAACGAAGCCTGCCACCCACCGCCACTGCGAAACTCGGACGTATTGATCAGGCCGACCGTGCGCGGGCGGTTCGTCATGCCGAGGACGGCCAGCGTGATGTACAGCGCGGGGTAGAGGTTCACCGCCAACAGGACACTCGGCTTGTAACTGTCAACGATGGAGCGCAGCGCGCCGATGGCGGCGAGGGAAACTTTGCCGCGGCGCCCGAGATGCCAGAGAGGTACGGCTGGATCCAACTCGGCGCGCAGATCTTCTGGTGCATTCAGATACGCGATCCCTGTCGACACGCCGCGCGCACGCAGCGAGTTGACGAGGCGCACGATCTTGGTTTCGGATCCGCCGCGCCCCAGGTTCGAGAGCACGAACAAGGCGCGCATACCTGCATCGCACGCCTGCGTCGCTGACAGCGGAGAAGCCGCCATATCTGTGCTTGCGATAGCCATTGCCGATCCGTTCTAGAGCTCGCGAACGGCACCGACCGAGCGATCGTCGAGCTTCGATTCGAGCGGCGACGCCCTGCGCCGCTCGAGCAGCTCGAGATACTTGAGGGCAATGTGTCGCGCGGAGTATTGATGGCTTACGAAAGCCCGCGCGCGTGCGCCGATTGCAGCGCTCGCGGCAGGATCGCGCAGCAACTGACCGATTGCAGCACACATGTCGTCCAAATCGACGCAGCGCCGGCCCAGGTTCCGCCGCTCGATCAATCCGTCCGGATCGAAGAACGACACGACGGGGACGGAGCGGATCCAGGCCTGTAGAAAGGTATTCGGAAACCCTTCCGAGTCCGAAGTGTTCACATGGATGCGCGAGCGCTCGAACCACTCGCCGACCGCGTCGTAGGAGACGGCACCGGTCATGACGACATTGGGCAGAGACTTCGCCTCTTCCGCAATGCGCTCGAAATAGCCTTTGCCGCTGGGCACGCTGCCGCCGACGATGGCGAATCGGTAGCCCGGAAGGCGGCGCGCCAGCTCGAGGACGAGATCCGGCCGCTTCACGTGACGCAGATTACCCACCCACAACACATCGATGTCCTTGCTTCGCGCCGCGGCTGGGTTGGCAGCATCGACCGCGATGTCCAGGATTTCGCTATTCACTCCATAGTTGTGGACGAGCAGCGCGCGCTGTTTCTCGGTCTGCGCCGCCAGCAGGGATGCGTTGCGGACGGCGTAGTCGAACAGCCACCGATCGCGTCGATGCCGCATCGGCTGCTGGCCCCGGCGACAGTCATTGTCCCCTGCGATGCGCACGATCGAGCGCTTGCCGACCTGCTTCGCGAACCAGACCGCTACTCCCGACCAGGAACCGGCCGGCGATTGATAATAGACGTCCGCACCGACCTGCCGCATGGCACGAAGTACGCTGCTCAACCGCGGATGGAAGAATCGAACCATCCGGATCCCCTCGTCCATGCGATACGCCGCGACGGCGCGAATGCCATCCACGGTGGTCACGCGCGGTTGACCGTGATCGTGCACGACGATCGAAACATCCAGACCCAGATCGCGCCAGGCCCGCGCGAGCAGTACGTGCTGCACCGATTCGCCGCCGATGTAGCCGTACGAGCTGTCGCCCGTCAGCATGGCGTAGTCCTCGAGCCCGATGATGCAGATCTTCGTTATCGCCATACGTCCGGTGAGTGCCTGGAGTCGTCAACGTCTTTCCCAGGCAGCAATATGCATGCCACTTATAGCTCGCGTTAATCGCTGCTGCTCGTCAGGGCAAAAGCGCTTGTAAGTATTACGCTGGCGCCTCCCCGGCTGATGAGCGCTGCAAATACTGCACGCGAGTTGTAAGGATGGCCCCTGGCCTACTTCCAGCCGACCATCCAGATGCCCAACACACTGCGCGCGAGCCGGTTCCGGCACAGGCGCTTGCGCAGCGACGGGGACAGAGCGCCGAGACCTCTCTCGAGCACATACGTCACCCACGCAGGAATTCGGAAATACCCCGAGCGCAGCCGCGCGTACTGCACGGTCCGCCGGAAGCCCGCATTACGAAAGATGCGGCGCAACTCCGTGTTCGTGTATTCCTTCAGATGAAAGCCGGTCGCAGTGTCGTCGAAGGAGCGCGAAACGTCGTGCGGTCCAGTGAGCAGGTTCGGCGTGACGCAGACGTAGACGCCGCCGGTTGCGATCCCGTTGACGATATTGGCGAGCTGCTCGGCCGCATCCTCGGGATGCAGGTGCTCCATGAGTTGGTTGCTGTAAGCCACTGTGACGCTGCCCGGCGGAACCGGCACGCTGACGCCGTCCGAGAGAATCAAGCGAAAGTTGGCCGGAACGCGGCTCTCCCTGCTGATCGTTTCGGAAACGTCGAGCGCATACACCTGGTGAACGCGCTCTGCCAGATGCAGCGAGAGGGCGCAGTCACCTGCACCGATTTCGAGGAAGCAGCTATCGGGCGTGAGGAAGCGCCGTAGCAGGCCCAGTTGCTCCTGCACGTTCCTGGCCCGTTCGGCCGACGACACTTTGCGTGCGAGCTGTGGATGATGGGGTACACGACGGAACAATTCGTCGTACGCCTCGCTGTACAACTTGCGACGTTCGGTCCTGGAGGCGTTACGCAGCTGCGCGGCGAGCTGCTTTTCGATCTGGTAATGCTCCCACAGCTGGTCGGCAGTACGGTTCGGCGGCGAAGCTGCACGCAGCGCGGGCATGATCACGCTCTCTGGATTCGACACGTTCACCGCCTCCCTCAGGACCGTTTCTTGCAGATTGTCCGGGACGCTGCAAACCCTATGCCGTCCTCGTCCAGCGAGGCTTTGTAGCATTTGCTCAGTCGACGACCCATGCGCGTGGAGAGATTTCCCTATGGACTTAGGCTTCGAGACCTTCGGCAACGCGACGATACTTGCATACGACAGCGGCTCACCCGTTGTCGTCACGGACCCATGGATTCGGGGCGCTCAATACTTCGGCTCGTGGACACTGCCCTACACGGTCAGTGCACGGCAGATGGAAAGCCTGCGCCAGGTACGCTACGTATGGCTCTCGCATGGCCACCCGGATCACTTGAATCTTCCGTCCCTGGAACTGTTCCGCGACAAGATCCTGCTGGTCCCTAGACATCGTGGCGACCGCATCGCATCGGACCTGCGGCAGGCCGGGTTCAAGGTGCAGGATCTGCCGAGCGGCGAATGGGTGCAGTTGTCCGCGCGCGTCCGAGTGATTTCCTACGCTGACTGGAACCAGGACGCGGCCCTGCTGATCGCGCTCGGCGACAAGTGCGGCGTGCTGAACCTGAACGACGGCGGCGCGCTCGGCACGAGAGCTCGGTTGCGGCGTCAACTGAGGGAGTTCCACACGCGCTTCGTGCTGCGGCTCATCAACTATGGTGACGCGGACATGATGAACTTTTTCGCCGAGAGCGGCGAGCGTATCAAGCCGACCGCCGCTCATCCGAAGACGCTCGGCTACGACTACAACCATTTGTTGAAGCGCTGGGACGGTACGCACACGGCGCCGTTCTCCTGCACTCACGCCTATGCGCGAACCGACTCCCAATGGGCGTCTGCATACGAGACACCTCAAGAGGCGCACGCTCAGGGCTTCAACCCGGCGCTCGGCACTTTCATTCCCGGCTATTTCATGTACGACGCGCTGAAGGACGAAATCACCCTCACGCCGATGGAGCGCGCCGAACATGTCTTCCGCCGGCCGGAAGAATTCGGCGATCACTGGGAAGAGCCGCTGGAGGCCGGCGAGCGTGCCGAGGTTGCGGCTTACTTCCGCAAGTTCGAGCATTTGCGCGACAAGTTCGCCTTCATCAATTTTCGCGTCGGCAGTCGCGACAACGTCATCGATCTGGCCGGGCCGAAAGGTGTCGGCATCACGTTCGAGGCGCCGCGCAAGTCGTTGCTGGAGGCCGTGCGGTGGGAGATCTTCGACGATCTGTTGATCGGAAATTTCACCAAGACGACCTTGCATGGCGGGCTGCGCTCGCTCTATCCGGACTTCACGCCGTACGTCTGCAAGTATGGAGATAACGGGCGAGCCTTCAGCAGCCTGGAGTTGCGCGACTACTTCGGCGCCTACCGCAGTGCTGCCGGCTTGCAGGGCTGGCTGGATCAGATACGGGTGGAGGGCACGCGCAAGGTCCGCACGCTGCTGTCGGCAAACCGCGGCGTGTACCTATTCGCGCGCCGCATGTACGGACACCTGAAATCCTAGATCGGGCGTTCGCCGGGTCGAGGGAGGTCGAAATATGCCGGGCATAGTTGTGGCGCTCGGGGGATTCTCCACCGATCGTCTGCGCGCAGCCGTGCAGAAGCTGGTGTACGTTCTCTCGCATCGCTCGGAGGCCGTCAGCCTCTCTGCGGAGCTCGCGATCGGCTGGGCGGGTCCGCGAGAGCGCATCGACAGTCAGACGTGGGCGGACGAACCCGGTCACGAAGTACATGTCTGGCGCTACGGACACACGTTCAAGGACGCAGCCACGCCGCAGCCGATCGACGCTGCGCAGATTCTTCGAGACTACATGTCCGAAGGCATCAAAGCCTGCTACGAGTACGAAGGCTGCTTCGTCATCGTCGTAGCCGATCTGCGACTGCAGCGGCTGTACGTCGTGCCGGATCGATTGAGCACGCAGCCGCTGTACTACACACGCGCTGGCGACGACATCGTCATTGGTCCCGAAGTCAAGGCGTTGAGCACGGTGATCGCAAGGGCGCCGACCTTGTCGCGGGACGGCCTCATCGGCTTTCTCTCGATAGGCTATGACATCGCCGCACGAACCGCGTTCAACGATATCCAGCGGGTGGAAATGGGCAAGATGCTGGAGATCACTCTTGACCGGCCGAGGCGTTGCACCGCGCGGCGCTTCTGGAAGATGGACTTCAGCTCGACGCACAAGCTCACCGATCGGCGAGATGCCGAGGACGCGCTACTACAGTCGATCAAGCATGCGCATCGCCTTCTGCTGAGCGACCAGCCCACTTTTCAGATCCTGCTCTCGGGCGGGGCGGATTCGCGCGGCATACTCGCCACTTGCTGCTTGCTCGGCGTGCTGCCGGCCAAGGCCATCAGCTGGGGACTCCTGCAGGATGCGCCTCGTTCCGACGCAGCGATCGCAAAATCGCTCGCCGAGCGCTGCGGGGTGCCGCTGGACTTCATCGCTACTCGCGCCGAGACCTTCATCGAGAATTGCGAGCAGTGGGCGTATGTCTCGGAGCTGTCGAATGACAACTTCGGCTGGTACGGCGAAGGATTTGGCACGTTGCGCTACCTTGACCAGGTTGGCTACCCGTGCTCCTTGATCGGCGATGAGGCCTGGGGTTGGCAGGGCTTTGCCTATGACGAGCCGCATGCGTACTCGAAGGTGCTGGCGCCCAGCGTCCCTGCGTCGTTGCTGGGACTGATGCACGAGAATTGTCGCGAGGCTGCGGCGTCCTCCTATCTGGCCAACCTCAGAGAGGTCATGCGAGATTGCCATGATACGGACTGGACCGATCGCAAAGACTTCTTTTATCTGCATGCGCGTGTGGCGCGGTTCATCATGGCGCTCGGCTACCACCGAGGACAGGCGCTGGAACAGCGCAGACCTTTTCTCACCCGGGGCGTGCTGGATGTCGTGCAGCGCCTGCCAGCGCAGTTTCGCGTTTACAAGAACCTCTACCTCACGATGCTGCAGCGGTACTGGCCGAAAGCGGCGCGCGCGCCCTATCCGAGCGTGAATAGCCTGATCGACTGGAACTACGAGCTGCGCATGAACGCATCGCTCAGGGATTGTTTCCTGCAGATCCTTCACGATCCGCTCATCGAGTCCGGCTCGTTGGGCGATTTGATCGACCCTGGTCGATTCCGCGCGCTGCGCGATGCATTCTTCGCGCAGCGCCCCGCGCCGCTTTCCAGACGCAGTCGCGCGTCCGGAATCATCAAGTCTCACGTCAAGCAGCTGTTTCGGCGGCAGCCGATCTACAAGCATGTCGATCGCTGGGCAAATTCGCGTCCTGACGACCGGCCTGCGCCAACTCTCCCGCCGCTCGACATCCTGCGCAGAGTCGCAATCGTGGTGCTGCTCGAACGGCAGCTAGAGCGTTTATGCAAATGAAACGAGCACAAGCGCCATTCGTACTGTCCTTCACGAAGAAGGAGGGCATCCCATCTCTCGCGTGGTGCCTGGAGGCAACCTCGGCAACAGAGCGAGTGACGGTCTGCCACGGTTCACGGGTCGAAACGTCGACGGACGCTTTCGTGGAGGGTGCGTGGGATGGAACCTATGTCGACATGGCAATGGACCAGGGTGTGTGTATGGGATCGGGGGGACGTATCAGAAACGGTGAGTTAGTTCTGAGTTCTCCAAGCCATACGCTCGAAGCCCTGTATTCCGTACGAGTGGCTGACCGGCTTGTCGTTTCTAATAGCCTGCCATTTGCGCTGGTTCGGGCAGGTCTGGATTTGGATCCCGGCTATCGAAGCTATTTGATCGACATGCGGTCGATCAAGCGAGGCCTGCAGCGATACGTGAAGATCATCCCCACGCTGCAAGGGGTTCCGGTCCAGAGGCATTTTTTCAGTAACCTGGTTGTCGACCGGGATTTGCAAGTGCGGCAGGAACGCAAACCGCCGGCGCCGCGCTTCGCAGCCTTTGCGGACTACCGGGAGTATCTGAAGAGCACGCTCGAGCGAATTACCCTGAATGCAAACGACAGCAGCCGTTCATTTGTCTACCGGCTTCTGACTACGGTTTCGCGGGGGTACGACTCTCCGGCATGCGCCGTGTTGGCGAAGGAATGCGGGTGCGAGCGAGCGATGACCGTCAGCGATTCATCTTGGGGCAATCCCATCGATAGCGGCCGGGAAATCGGGGAATTGCTCTTCGACGAAGTCATTGAACGAAAGCGGCAAGCTTACTTTCACAACGCAGGCATGCCAGAGGCTGAATTCGCAGCTTTAGGAGACGCGGGAGACGTCCAATTCAGCGGCTTTGAGGACGTGCTGGCAGGATGCATTTTGACTACGGGGTTCCCCAATGCGTGGGATCCTCAGTGGGACATGGGACCTGACATTCGCCGTCACGACGCAAGCGGTTCGAGTCTCGGAGAGTTTCGCCTCCGTGTGGGATTTATTCATGTGCCTGTTCCCTTCATCGGCTGTGAAAACCATTCCGATATCAGTGTCATTGGCCGCTCTGCCGAGTTGGACCCATGGAGAGTGGGCGGACTCTACGACAGGCCTATCGCGCGAAGGATTGCTGAAATTGGCGGAATACCTCGACACATGTTCGGCCAAAGAAAGTCAGCTGCGGCCACATGGTGGACGCTGCAGCCAAAATCCGAATCAAAAGAGAACTACGAAAAGTTTCGTAGCGCACATCGAAGACCCGAAGATAAGACTACAGAACTCGTTCATTCGCTGCTGTACTGGTTATCGCGGCGGTGGCTCTATTTTGGCTGGCTGTTCGCGCGCGTCCTCGGAAAACTAGGTATCCATGTGCAGATTCCACAGGTAGTCCCGCTGCGATTTACTGAACCAGCTGTTGAGGCACAGCTCGTCCAATGGGGCATTTCGATCGTTCGCCAACGCTATCAGTTTGAACCTGATAGATGATTGTCGGCGCGTTCGAACGCGAACAACTTGCGTCCGCTTGCGGAGACAGTCTCGCTGGCCACGATGCGCGCTCGTTCCTGCAGGCAGCTCACGAAGTGCTCTTCGTCGTAGTGCGGAAAGATGTCCTCGCGCATCCTCAGCAATTCGACCACCATCGGATCCGTCTTCGGAACGAACTCGATGACGCCGCGCGGCGCCATGCCCGTGAGCCACGACACCACGCCGTCGAGCGGCACGTTCTTCGAGATCGCGACGTGGTGAATCAAGGCGAGCGCGAGAACTGCGTCGGCTCTCGCTCGGCCTTGCAATCCGCGCCGTTCGGCCTGTCCCCAGCCCTGGTCGGGCGCGGGGTTCGTCACATCCAGGAACAGCGGTGTGAAGGCCAGGTTCTCGGAGCGCGCGCGATCGAATGCCAGGTCGAGTGCGCCTTGATCGAAATCGAAGCCGATCACCGCGCGCGCGCCGGCCTGCAATGCCGCCACCGAATAGTCGCCGGTGTTGCAACCGATGTCCCAGACGGTGCGCGCCCTGCTGTCGCTCACGAAGCGCGCCACGAAATTGCGCTTGGCTTCGGCTTCCGTGCCGCGATACGAATTCTGCCGCGCGTACTCCTGCCACGTCGTCGGCTGGCGATCCGCCGGATGGAGCGCTGCGATCCACGTGCGCAGACCGGTCAGCAAGCGCACGAATGCGGGCTTTGGAAAGCGCAGTTTTCCCGCAACGGCTTTTTGCGCGTCCGACGATCGAGTCTTCTGCAACGACCCTTGCATGACCACGTTGGTGAGCACGCGCCACGAAAGCTTGCGCCGCAACGGCAACAGCGCACTCAGCTCCGCCGCACCTATTCCCTCCGGGCTGCCGCGATACCATGCGTTGTGTGGAATGCCGAACATCGAGCGCAGCAGCAGCGGGTTGAGGAACTGCTCGCAGAATTGTCGATGGCCCAGCCAGAACTGCCCGTCGACGTACCGCCGGAACGAGAGGCGATCGATGAACACCGGTCGCGCGCCGTCGAACTGGATGTTGTACGCAGTGGCATCCGAGAGCGTGACGCCGTGCTGCAAGCCTTCGAGATACAGGTCCAGTTGTAGCAGCGCTGCCGACTGCAGCGCGCGGAATGACCACTCGTAGGGGTACGAAATGAAATCCAGCTTGGGATGCTCGAGCACGTAGGCCGCGCCGGCGGCAGCTTCCCCGATCAATGACGCGGGACGGCGCGCCTGATCGATGAGCATTCCTTTCTTGATGAGCGCGGTGACGATCCCAGTGGATTCGACGTAGTCGAAATCTGCGACAGCCTGCGGCATCACGGTCCGCAGCACGCGCTCGCCAAGCCAGAAGATGCGACCGCTCGGGTCGCGAAACGAACCCGGCTCAGCGCGAACCTCCGCTGCCGCCAGAAATTCGGCGGGCACTGCCGCCGCCTCAGGCGTCGTTGTCAGGGGACGTTGCACTGGAGCGAGCGTCGTGCGAGTCCTTGCGCCTGTTCGTCAAGAAGGTTTTGAGCCGCTGCCAATACAGACTCACGACCGCTGCCGCGCCCGCGATGCCGGCGAGCAGGCTCTGCACCAGAATGCTGCCGGTGCCCGGGTCAAGGTAAGCATGTGCTGCAGCGGAGAAGCCGGCGAGTTGCACTGCCAGCCATATCAAAATGACGCGCTTTCTGGGCATCAGGTCGCTCCTCGTCGCGGGTTGCAGACGTCAGTCGAATCCGTACTCGCGGTGAGTGAAGCAGCCGGCTCAGTCGTGGTCGCCCTCGGATGCTGCGTTCTCTTCACGTGCACAAAACCTCGGCTCTACCTTGGTGAGGACACTGCGAGCGTCCCCGGAAATCAGGAACACCCTACAACTATTCTGCTCGCTCAAGGGTTCCCCGCCGAGATAGTGATCGAGAAGACTGACGAGCGGCGCTGGCCGCTGCACGTATCCGGGCTGGACGCCCGGAGCCTTGATGGCATACAGCGTGGAGAACGTATCCCGGTAGTCCGTGTCGGTGAGCACGCCGCCACGCAGATTGATGCCGTTGGGAAAATGCGCAGCAATTCTCGAGCCGTGATCGCCGTTCACGACGACTGTGGCTCCCTCCAGCAAGCCGCGGCTCTCGAGTGTGTCCAGCAAGTCATCGAGCATGCTGAGCACGCAACGCACCTGATCCGTGTAGAGCTCATACCTCTGCGCGCGGCTCTCTGCAGTGTTGTAGACGAACGAGTCGCTGGGCGTGAGGTGATTGGTCAGCCAGTCCGCCGCCCGCGGCCGCATCGCGCAACGGTCGTCGAACACATAGGGATAGTGTGGCACCATCAGGTGCGCGAAGAATGCATGGCCGCGCGGATGCGCGACGATATCCGCGGTCAGCTGTTCGAGCACGGCGGGAACCGGCAGCGACCCGAAGCTCGGCGGCTCCAACCGTCGGCTCGGCACGTCCACGCCGCGGCGCGCCAGCGGCTGGCGCACCAGGCGCTCGTATGCCCTGTTCAGCACCAGCAGGCTACGCGAGCGCGACAGCAGCGCCACGACGATGAAGCGGGCTTTCTCACGCGCCTGCAGCGGCAGATCCTGAAGCGACTCGAGGCTTGCCACCGGATAGGTCAGGCAATTTCGCAGTCGCACGCCATTCGCGTGGCACAAATCGATGTATGTCGACTGATACAGATGCAGCTGATAGCCACGTTGCTGCAGCATGCTGAAATAGGCGGAGTCGCTCAGTTCCCACTCGCGCCCCCCAGTGCCTCGCCTGACAAACGAATGATTGAAGCCGCGCTCCGCGAAGTTCAGCAGGTTGGCGATGGCGTTCTCCGTGTTCGCGTACTGGCTGTACGCGCCGCCGAACAGACGAAAGCCGCGCGAGGTATAGAACTCGAGCAGCTCGCCGCGCAGCCGGCGGGCAGCGTCGATCTCCGGCGGCAGTCCTTCGACCCCGATGTGCTCATCGAGAACGAGATGAATGAGGAGCGGCGCATTGCTGGCGTGCGCGGCCGCCGTCCCCGCCCGGTTCGTGATGCGCTGGAAGCTGGGGTCGGTGGTCAGCATCGTGAACGCGATGAGCGTGACGAAAATGACGCTGACGATCGCGGAAGCATGCTCGCGCAGCAGCCAGAGCAAGGCACCCAGCGCAGCGGCTACACCGAGATACAGCACCACCACTAGGATTGAGGACAGGCTAGGAGGCAGCGTTACGTGCAGGTCGATGAACAACGTAAGCAACAGGGCGAACAGCACCGTGCGACCGAGGGCGCCCATGAGCCCGGACGCGAGCGCGAGAATTACCGCAATTGCGACCGCTGCCATAGCGACCAATAGCACCTCGGGCGCTAACAGGGTGTAGCCGTGGTAGCCGAGCAGCACGAACCACGGCGCGATCAGGACCAGAGCGAACGCCAGCAGGTCGAGCAGGAACTTTCGCATCGACAGCCGTTGCGTGATGCTGCGCGCAATCGGCAAATCAGAAGCCTCTGCAGTCATCGGCTCAGCCCGCTGCGGCTCGGCAGGCGCGCATCTCCAGGCGCGTGATCTTGCGGGGATCGGATTGAAAAATACTGCTATCGAGGACCTGGCCAGGCTCCTGCAGGTCCACGTCGATCCAGTACACGGAGCCCGCGCGCTTGCGGTCGTCGATGCGCGCCGTCAGGCCCAGCGCATGCACTTCGTCGACCCGTCGCTGCGCGCGCTGGTAGTCCGAGAACACGCCGAGCGACAGCACGTTCGGCGGATCGGAGCCAGGCATCAAGTAGACGTCGCTGATGCCGCTGCTGCTCAACATCCTCAGCGCGGACTCGGCCGCCTCGCGCGTCGCGAGCCCCTGCACGCTCACCCAGTATCCCGCCCACAGCTCGCCCTGCTCCATGCGCTGCCGCGGCTGAAATCCTGCAGCACGCAACCCAGCTTGCGCTTGTGCAGCCTGCGGTAGATCCGCGAACGGCCCGATGCTCATGCACGACAGCGCGTCGTCTTGCGCACCCGCGACGGATTGCGTCGGCGCAGTCTCCTTGGCTAGCGGTTCGACGGCGGGTGGTTGCACATCGCGGATCTGCTCGACGCCGGGCTGCGGCGGGTTCGCTTCCAGCATCTCCCGCGCGAGCACGATGCGCAGCGGCGGCTCGACAGGCTGCGCTCCCTTGCGCTCGAGACTACCGACCTGCACGTCGATCATCTGTGACCACGTCAAGTACAGCACATTGGCCAATATCAGCAGCAGACAGAACGTGCGCATGTCGAAACGGTCGACCCTCTATTTGCGGCCGGCGCCCCAGTATGCAGCGATGTCGGCGATCTCGGCCGCGCCGAGCTCGAGCTTGCGCTTGTGCTTCACCTTGCCCGCGACTATGTCGCGGATCAGGCTCTCCAGCGACGCGGCATCCTCGCCCTCCCAGTCGTCGGCGTCGTGACACTCGGCGCACTTACTCTGCGCCACGCTGCGGCCAGCCTGTGCATCAGCGGCCAGCGCGGCTCCGCCGGCGCCGAACGAGGCGATGATCATCACAAATCTACCAAGTACTTTTGACATCCATGCGCCTTAAGCAGTGAGCCAGGCTCACGCGTGCATGATACATGAGGCGTGCGCCAGCGGCGGAAGGCGTGCCCGTGCAAGGCAGGACTAACGCGCGGCGCGCAGACTCACCTCGCCCGAGGCGAAGCGCCGCAGGTGTCCGTCCACATCGACGAGCAGCGTCCCGTCCAGATCGACACCGCGGGAACGGCCGAAGGTCGTTTCGGTTCCGCTGATCACCCGGACAGGTGCGTCGGCGAGCGTATCCAGCCGTCGCCATTCCTCGGCGAAGGGCTCGAAGCCGCGTTCGCCGAAGGTCTGCAGCATCTTGATGTTCTCCTCCGCCAGCACCGCGATCAGCGCGTTGCGCGTGGGAGTGCGCTCACGCATGATCTCGTGCACATCGGAGATGAGCGCGGCCTGCTGCTCCGCCAGCATCACTCGCACGGCCGCCGGCATCCGCACGTTGATACCCAGACCGATCACGACCTGCGCCGGGCCCGCGGACTCACCGCGCATCTCGATCAGGATTCCGCCGAGCTTGCGCTGCTGCCACATCAAGTCGTTCGGCCATTTCAACCCGACACCGTCGATGCCGAGGCGCCGCAAGGCGCGCACCGCCGCGACGCCGACCGCGAGACTGAGAGCTGAGAACGTCGGCGGCGCCTCGCCGAACTGCCAGCCCAGCGACATGCAGATGGCGCAGCCGAAAGGCGCGACCCAGCTGCGGCCGCGCCGGCCGCGTCCCGCATTCTGGATTTCGGCGACGCAGACGTGCGCAGTGCCCGGAGGGTTGAGCGCATGCTCGGCGACGTAGCGGTTGGTCGAGTCGACGGTCAGCAGCACTTCCAACGGCGCCAGCAGCTCGCGAACACCCGGCGCGAGCTCGGCGAGCATCGCATCCCGGTCGAGCAGATCCACGGCGCGGGGGAGCCGATAGCCCTGGCGCGGCACGGCCGTGACTTCGATGCCCATGGCCTGCAGCGAGCGGATGAGCTTCCAGACTCCGCCCCGCGAGATCCGCAGGCGCTTGGCCAGTCGTTCGCCGGAGTAGAACTCACCGCTCGCCAGCATGGCGAGCAGCCGGTTCCTGCGCGCCAGCGTGCGCTCCTTGGCGTTGCGGTTCTTCGCCATCGTCACCGCCGGCGCAACAGCCACAGGCGCTGGGCACGATTCTCGCTTCCGGCGCGCATGCGCTCGATGTTGGCGCGATGCGTGTAACACACGAACAGCAGCATCACGCAACCGAACGTCAGCAGCGGCCCGGCGGGCTCGATGCCCGCGACGGCGACGTAGGCAGGAAAAGTGGCCGTCGCGATCATCGTCGCGAGCCCGACGAATCCCGTGAGCATCACGACGATGAGCCAGACGACCAGCAGGGGAATCAGTGCAGCCGGTTTCAGGCCGAGCACGACCCCGACGAGCGTAGCGGCGCCTTTGCCGCCACGGAAGCCGTACCACACGGGATACACGTGGCCGACCACGACCGCGGTCGCACACGCGACGGCCAGCCACACGCGATCGACGCCCGAGTCGATGCTGATGAAGGGCAGCTCGAGGCCAGGCAACAATCCGGCAGCGATCCAGCCCTTGCCGATGTCGATGACCATGACCCAGATCGCGAACGCCAGCCCCTGGGTCCTGAGGGCGTTGGTGCCGCCGGCGTTGCCGCTGCCCATCTTGCGGATGTCGACGCCGCCGCGCAGCTGACCGACTATGAGGCTGCCGATGATCGAGCCAAGCAGGTACGCGAGCAGGATTTTGCAGCCGAGTTCGAGCATGCGCGAAATTGTAGTCGGGCTAAAGCCCGACCTACAGGGGTTTATCTTCCCTTCTTTGGCAAATGAATCTCGGCCAGCATGCAGCGCACGCTGCCGCCGCCGAGCGTCTCGATCGTGGGGATCGCGGCCGCAATGAGCGTCCCGCTCCTGCCGAGCGTCGAGCGCTGCTGCGGTGACAGCGAGTCGAGGGCACGCTGCGACATTGCAATCAGCGTCTCGCCACGCGCAGAGCGCAACTCCAGCATGTTGCCCGCGAATTCCGCCAGCTGCTCCAGGCTCAGCTCCACGATCTCGTGGCCCGTCGTACGCAGCGCGCCGACGACTGCAGCGCGCTCATCCTCGCGAATGCAGGCGGAACAGACCGCCGCGAAACCTGTGCCGACGCACATCAGCACGTTCGTGTGGTAGATCGCCGTGCCGCCGCGATCTTGCGCCTCGAACGCGACGACGTCGTAGTCGAGCTGCTGCGCGAAGTCGCCGAGCACGTCGACATCGGTGCGCGGCGAGATGCACGCGTACGCGATCCGGTTGACGCGATCGAGAACCAGACTGCCGGTGCCTTCAAGGAACTTGCCGTCGCGCTCGTGCGCCGTCATGTCGAGGATGCGGGTGATGCGGAAGCCAAGCTCGACGCTCAGCCGCTCGAGCAAGTCGTTGCGCCGCTCCTGGCGGCGGTTCTCGGCGAGCATCGGATAGAGCACGACCGTGCCGTCGGCGTGGAAGCTGACCCAATTGTTCGGGAAGATCGAATCAGGCGTGTGCGGCTCCGGCGTGTCTGCGCACGTATGCACATTCACGCCGGCCCCGCTCAGGGCCTCGGCCAGGCCATCGAACTCGCGCGCAGCCGCCGCCTGCGGCGCGACGTGCGGCGCCTCGCTCTGGAAGCGGTTCGATGCGCGGGTCTGGGGATTCCCGGCGAAGTTGACCGGGCGGATCATCAAGACGTCGCTCGCGCCCTGCAGCTCGCGGATGCTCATGCCGCCGCATGGTAGCGGATGCCTGGGGAACTTGGTGCGGCGATGAAGCATATCTCGTAGGTCGCCGCGGACATGGCGTCGGAGCGTCTACATCGGCATGAAACTGGTCAGCCAGCACTACAAATCGGGCGCGATTGGCCTGCAGGAAGTCGCGCCCCCGGCACTGAAAGCCGGCGGCGTGCTCGTCCGGACCCACTTCAGCGTGGTTTCGAGCGGCACCGAAGGCATGAAAGTACGCGAGGGCCGCCTTTCATACATCGGCAAGGCCCGTGCGCGTCCGGATCAGGTGAAAAAGGTCCTCGCGACCGTTCGACAGCAAGGCCTGGTGGCCGCCTACCAAAAGGCCATGAACAAGCTCGATTCCCTGACGCCGCTCGGCTATTCGCTCGCGGGAGAGGTGGTTGCGGTCGGTGAAGCAGCAACCGAATTTCATGTGGGTCAGCGCGTCGCGTGCGCCGGTGCCGGCTACGCGAATCATGCCGAGGTCAATTTCGTTCCGACCAATCTTGCGGTGCCCGTCCCGCAGGGCGTGGCCACCAGGCATGCGGCGTTCGCGACTGTCGGTGCGATCGCATTACAGGGATACCGCCAGGCACAAATGCAGCTGGGCGAGAGCGCATGTGTCATCGGCCTCGGGCTGCTGGGACAGTTGCTGGTCCAGATTCTGCGCGCGAGCGGCGTACACGCGATCGGCATCGACATCGTGCCGTCACGTTGCGAGCTCGCCGTGCGGGTCGGGGCCAAGGCCGCGCTGACGCCGGACGATCCGGGTTTACCTGCCCTCATCAAGCGCATGACGGATGGGCATGGCGTGGATTGCGTATTCATTGCAGCCGGCGGAGCGAGCAATGCGCCAGTCGAGCTGGCAGCGACCATCGCCCGTGATCGTGCCCGCGTCGTGGACATCGGCAAGACGCGACTCGATCTGCCTTGGAACGATTACTACCTGAAGGAGCTGGACGTGCGCTTCTCGCGGTCCTACGGCCCCGGCCGCTACGACCCGCTGTACGAAGAGCATGGCATCGACTACCCGATCGGGTACGTCCGTTGGACCGAACGGCGCAATCTGGCCGCCTTCCTCGATCTGCTTGCCGAGGGAAAGATCGACCTCGATGCGCTTGCCTGCCCGGTGCGTCCGTTCACGCAAGCCGAGCAGGTGTATCAGGAGCTCGCTGCCAGTGCGGCCGCGCTCGCCACGGTCTTCGATTACACGGCAGAGCTCGCAACGCCGGTCAGCCGGCTGCTTCCGACGTCGCGCGCGCAACCTGCGAGCGCACGCACTGACGGGCGGATCAATCTGGGTTTGATCGGCGCCGGCAACTACGCCAGCAGCATGCTGCTGCCGCACTTCAAGGGCAGCAGTGCGGTCAAGTTGGCGGCCGTTGCGACGACCAGCAGCCTGTCTGCGGAGAATGCGCGGCAGAAGTTCGGCTTTGGCCGTGCGACGACCGACTTCAACGACGTGCTGGCCGATCCGACGATCGACGCTGTCATCATCGCGACGCGCCATTCCTCGCATGCCAGGCTCGTATGCGCGGCGCTGCGCGCAGGCAAAGCAACCTACGTGGAGAAGCCGCTTGCCCTGACGTTGGAGGAGTTGCGGGACATCCGGCTGGCGATCGAGGAATCGGGAAATGCTCGCCTCATGGTCGGGTTCAATCGGCGCTTTGCCCCGCTGATCGGGACGATCGCAGAGCGCTTCAAGCATGAGCAGACGCCGCTGGTGCTGCAGTATCGCGTGCACGCCGGACAGCTGACAGGCGGTTCCTGGTATCTCGAGACGAGCGAGGGCTCGCGTTTTGCGGGTGAGGCCGGTCACTTCTTCGACGTGCTGGCGTACCTCACGCGATCGCGGCCGGTGAGCGTGTCCGCTGCGTGCCTGCGCCCCGGCCGCGCGACACCGGACGACATCGACAACGTGATTGCAACCGTCACCTATGAGAACGGCTCGCTCGGCAGCGTGTCGTATCTCACGCAGGGAGGTTCGCGCTTGCCGAAGGAGCAGCTGGAGGTCTTCGGTGGCGGATGTGCCGCACGGTTGGAGAACTTCGAGACTGTCGGCTTCTACGGCGACACCGATTCTCGACGCGTGAAATCATCCCGCCTCGACAAGGGACAGGGCGCGCAGCTGAATGCTTTCATCGCAGCGGTGCAAGGACGAGCTCCGATGCCCATTCCGCTCGAATGCCTGTTCGACACAACCCTCACGACTCTTGGTGTCGCACAGGCGCTCGGTAACTCGGGATTCGCCGACATCCGCGCGCTCTGGTCGGGCGTGGAACCCTAGCGAGGGAACGAACTGCGGGCGCCGGACGTACCCCTGAGATCGAGCGCGGCGCTGACTACAGGGCAAGCCCCCGTGGCTCTGGCAAAACATACAAGCCGGATGTTGTTCTCGTTGGCTTTCGCTTTCCTGATCGCCGGCTGCGGTGGCGACGGCGGCAGCACTCCGAAGGAACCACCGCAAGCCCCGGCAGTTCCGCCGCCGCCACCACCACCGCCCCTGCCCCCGCCACCAGGCCCAACCGTTGGACTGGACGCGCGGCCCAGCAACGCAACCTGCATCGCACCCGAGCGCGACACGGGCAGCGTCAAGATCGGCATACAGCCGGCGTTTCCCAAGCTCAAGTTCGTGGACCCGGTTACCAAAAATACGCACAGCCCGCTGGCGCTGCTGCAAGCACCGCGCGATGCGAGCCGCTGGTTCGTGCTGGAGCGGCACGGCATCGTGCGCGTGTTCGACAACAACGAAGGTGTGGCAACTTCCTCAGTTGTTCTCGACATCGACGCGCGCGTCGAGTCCACGTGTGCCGAGTGCGGTCTGCTCGGGATGGCGTTTCACCCTGATTTTCCCGCGACACCGCGCGTGTACGTGACCTACACCAGCACGCAACGCACGGGCAGTGGCCCGGATACGCACCTATCGGAATTCACCTCGCCAGACGGTGGGCTCACGCTGAATCCCGATTCCGAGCGCGTCCTCATCACGATCAAAAAGCCCGGAATCAATCATCACGGCGGCACCGTCGCGTTCGGCCCCGACGGTTTTCTCTATTTCGCCACGGGTGACGGCAACAGCGGCCCGAACGACTTTTCGCAGCACCTGAACTCGCTGCTCGGCAAGTTCCTCCGCATCGACATCAGGGGCACCACGGGCACGGCGCTCTATCGCATCCCACCCGACAATCCGTTTGCCGCCAGCACGACGCTGTGCAACGTGAACGGCACCGGTTCGCAGAACTGTCCCGAGATCTACGCCTGGGGCTTGCGCAATCCCTCGCGCTGGAGCTTCGATCGTCAGACCGGCGAGATCTGGGCCGGCGACGTCGGAGAAGCAACGCGCGAAGAGGTTGACCGCATCGTGCGCGGCGGCAACTACGGCTGGCGTTGCTTGGAGGGCACGGTGCGGACACCGGCAAACCGAAGCTGCGACGAGCCCGAGAATCCGCGGCCGCCGATCGCCGAGTACGACCACACTGTCGGGCGAGCTGTCACGGGAGGCTACGTCTATCGCGGAACGGCAATTCCAGCTCTGGTCGGCCGCTATGTCTTCGGCGACTTCGCGTCCGGGCGCATCTGGGACATTTCGAATGGCACGCAGCCCACGATGACCATGACCACGGGGCTCGAAACCGGTTTCTTCATCCCCTCGTTCGGCGAAGGCAACGATGGCGAGCTTTATGTCGTGAACTACGGCGGCACTCTGCATCGCATCACCGCCGCAGGCAGCAGGGGCGAGGGCGTGGCCACGCAACTCTCCGCCACCGGCTGCGTGAACCCCTCGAATCCGACGCAGCCCGCGAGCGGCCTCATTGCGTACGCGCCGAACGCGCCGTTCTGGTCCGACGGCGCAGTGAAAGAGCGCTGGCTCGGCTTGCCGGACGGCAAGAACATCAACGTCCGCAGCGACGGCGACTGGGATTTTCCGAACGGCACGGTGCTGATGAAGAACTTCCATCTCGATGATCGTCTGATCGAGACGCGGCTCTTCATGCGCCACCCCGACGGCGTGTGGGCAGGCTACACCTACGAGTGGAATGCGCAGGGGAGCGATGCGACGCTGGTGCGCGGCGGCAAGCGGACGACGATCGGCGGGCAGACGTGGATCTACCCGAGCGAAGCACAATGTCTGTCGTGTCACACACAGGCGGCGGGCGACTCCCTCGGTCTGGAGACGCGGCAACTCGCGTTCAACATCACGTATCCGCAGACCGGTCGCGATGCACATCAGCTCGTGACGCTCAACGCGATCAACATGCTGACACCGCCGATCGCCGATCCGGCGAACCAGACGCCTTATCCCAATCCGACCGGAACGGCGGGCACGCTTGCGGAGCGTGCCCGTGCGTACCTGCACACGAACTGCTCGCAATGTCATCGCCCGGCCGGCCCCACGCCCTCGGAAATGGATCTGCGCTACTCGACTGCGCTAGCGGATACCCACGCCTGCGACGCAATGCCCGCAGACGGCGATCTCGGCATCGCCGATGCGCGGCTCATCGCGCCGGGAGCGTCAGAACGCTCAGTGATGCCGGCGCGCATGAGCCTGCGGGACAACGTCAACGCCATGCCGCCGGTGGGGCTCGGTGCGCGAGTCGACGCAGGCGGCGTGCAGCTGATCCGCGATTGGATCGATTCGCTCGCGGGCTGCAACTGAACGTCTCAGCTCCGCGGCTCGGTAGCGATGACGGCAAGTCCCTGCAGGACCAGATCGGCAACCACGCGATAGGGCAAGCCGATCGACTTCTCCAGACGGCTGCTCGCGCCCCCGGTCAGCAACAGTTGCGGAGTCTGACTGAGCTCTCGTCGCATGGCCTCGACAGCCCGCTCGACCAGCGCACCCAGCGCCTGTTCCGCTCCTTGCCGGATTGCACCGAGCGTGTTGTCCGCGAACAGGCCGTCGCGAGTGCCGCCCTGTTGCGCGCGCTGAGCGATGTCGCTGGTACCGTGCAACAGGCTCGAAATCATGAGATCCGGGCCGGGAACGATGAGCCCGCCGAGATGACGACCGCCGGCATCGATGCCGTCGATGGTCAGGGCTGTGCCGACACTGACCACGCAAACAGCACCGCGCTCGAGCGCGTGTGCGCCGATGACCGCGAGCCAGCGGTCTACGCCGAGTTGCGCGGGCTGCGAGTATGCGTTGCGCACGCCACCGGCGGCGGCGCTCGCAGTTACGAACTCAGGCTCGATCTTCCATTCCCGGGAAGTTGCCGTGCGCACGACATCGGCCATGCGTGGACCGCTGACGTTGCTGACCAATACTCGGTCGGCGAGTCCGCCGGTCTCGAGAATGGTTTCGAGGAGCGTCTGCGCCGTCCACGCTGCGTGCACGGCGGCGGACTGCGGCTGCAAGGCGCCCCGCTCGAAGCGCGCCCACTTGATACGCGTGTTACCGATATCGATGAGAAGAATCACCGGGCGGCATCGTAGCGCCTCATGCCCTCACCGCGCGAGCCGCCTCGCGTCAGGCGGTGACGCCGCCGTCCGCGGTTCGGCGCGGACGCACGCGGCGATAGAGTGCACGAGTCTTCATGTACAGCCCGGGATGGGCTGCCAACCAGTGACGGAGCCGGGGAACGACGCGCAGCCGATAGCGAATGCGTCCCGCCAGCGGCACGCGTTCGCCGAGCCCCTCGTCGATTGTGTAGATGCAGGGGTTGCAGGTCCCGCACGGCTGCCCACGGCGCGGGCGGTGGCAGAACCAGGTCAGGCTCATGATTTCATCGAAGCCTGCTTCACGGGCCTGCGCGCGCATTTCGCGCTTGGTGGTATCGAACAGCGGCAAGCGAAAGCAGCGGAACAGCTCGTAGCGGCTATCGCCCCGATATGCGGGGTCCAGACGCACCCGCGAACCGTCGATGAGCCCGGCGAGCTGCTCGCGCGCTTTGTCGTCGCGATGAATGGCGAGCTCCATGCCATCGATGCCGTGAGCGGCACAGTATCGAGCCAGCCACTCGTACTGCCCGCCGATGAAGCCCTTCGCGAGACATCCCTCGTAGTGAGCGGTCAGCACCGCATTTGCAGGGACCGCTGCGACGGCGCAGTCGATGGTCGGCAACAGGCGCGGCGCAGCTTCCGGATGCCGACGGGCGATGAGCTCGCGAATGCGACGCATCGCCTGCTGCTCTTCCGGCACGCCGGGCCGGTGGCGCAAACCATCGACTATGTAATAGGGCTGAACGGCGCGCCGCTCGATCAGCAGCGCCGCCAGCAGTCGAAAAGTGGAATCCCAGCCGCCCGTCCACAGCAGCGGGACCGGAGCCAGATCGAGTTGCTGGTTCTGCATGACCGACCGTAACGCAGTCGACTCCAGCTGCGTTCCAAAAACCGGCGGGCCGGTCGATCCCAAGTCGCTCCAGGGATCGCCGGCCCGCCGTAGCTGTAGCAGCTCCTATCAGCGATCGTTCAGGTCTCTGAACCCGACCGGCGGCACGGTCGGATACTTGTAGCTCGTCTGGTTGGACACGTGCGTCACGCCCTTAACATTGGCCCAGTCGCGCGCTTCCTGCGTAGTGCGCGCAATCACCATCACGCGGCGGTGACCGAGATTGCTGAACGCATGCCCGGCCTGACCGCGATGATAGGCCGTTATGTACAGCGCCGGATGCTCCATGGCGATGCCGTCGACATACTTCTCGCCGGCCAGGGGGGTCGCGTTAGGAACAGTAATGCCCCACACGTTATTGCTCACGATAATGAAGTTCGGATCGATGGCGCGGCGCTTGGCATCCAGCCGGCGCACGAGGTCGACGTTACCGTCGGCCCAGAGCTTCTTCTCGGTCGCAGACCAGCTCGTCCACTGGCTCTGACCCCACGGGCGCGCGCCGATACCGTCGAGGTACACGCCGTCCACCTTGCGTTCGCGCATCAGCTTCTCGACGTAGCTGACGACATAGAGGATCCACTTCGAGCCCGGGCGCATATCGGTCAACTTCGTGCCGGGCCACGCGTAGCGCTGGCCATAGCTCGGGTACGGCCACAGCGGCACTGCGCCGTAATTGTTCATGTAGAGGTCTTCATCCATGGAACAGATGAAGTTGTCGGGCCGTTCGAATGCATTGATGTACGCGTACACCTCGGCCCCTTTCGATCGAGCCGACGCAAAAGCGCTGGAATAGCGGTTGCAGCGCCCGGCGAGGAGCACGCCGGTAGGCTTGGCATAGAGGGACACGTTGGTCGTCGAGCTGTAGGCTATCCCCAGTGGATTGGCCGCTTGGGCGACCCCGGCGAATACAGTGAACAGCAGGGACGCGCCCAGGCAGGCTAACGCTCTCAGTTTCATAATCGACTCTCCCCAGATGGAGGGTGGCACCGGCCCTCGGTGCGGGACCAGTTATGGTTGGCAAACTGAACTACTCGACGAGTGGCTGTTTCCGCCGCTTTCAAGTTTTCCAGGTCATCTATGGCCGAAGCCGGGCGCGAATTTAACGAGCGAGTTCACCCGCAACAATTGTCTCTGATCGATCACAGGGAGAGTGATTACAGCGATGCGCTCGAAACGGCGCTTTTTCGTGACGCGGCACACACCGCGAGCACATCCCATAAGAGAATCCCTGAATCGATCATCGCCTCATGCAGCAACGAAATCGGCGTCGCGCGCAAACATCGCGCGGACCGCGCTCCGTTGCCATTGCAATGAGCGGTGAATGTCGGCGCTCGCGCGGCGATGCACGCCGATTCTCTCGCGGCTCGTGGCGCAGACACGTCAACCAGGATTGAGGATGCGCCCGGCAGTTCGCGCTTTACGGGCTAATTGGCGGGCTTTTCCAATATGTAGGTCACCCGGTGCAGAAATACCTCCTGCAATCCCGGCAGCGCGGTGAGGGGCACGAACAGCCGCGACATCAACCGATAGGAAAGCTTGCGCGAGGCGTTGCGACCGATGCTGCCGATGGGCGCCCGTGAGTTCATCACGACTTTCCAGCCGCCTTCCCGGATCAGCTTGCCGAAGCCGCGGTACGTCGTGCCGTTGATGGTATTGCCCTTCTCCCATGCTTCGAGCTCGGGCGCGTCGCGCCAGTACCATTGGGCGTCGCTGCCACGCTCGCGCAGAATCTCGTAGTACGCGCGCGTGAGCGTGGCGCCGCTGAACAGGTATTGCAGTCCCGGGATGCGCGTGGCCAGGGCCAGGTGATGCTCGACCGGCTGGTAGTAGCTCGGGAACACGACCATCAGGCGTCCTCCCGGGCGCAGCACCCGCCGGCACTCGCTCAGCGTCTGGCGCAGGTTCTGCACGTGCTCGAACACATCGAACGATATGATCGCGTCGACCGACTCCGACTCCAGCGGCAGCGTCTCGCCGTGCGCCACCTCGAAGCGCGCGTCGACCCGCTTGGACTGCGCGAACTGCGTGGCGGCCTCGATGAATTCGGGAGCGACATCGATGCCGAGCAGCCGCTTGAACCGGTAGCGCTCGCACCAGGCGACACTGCGGCCCGCGGTAAAGCAGCCGAGATCGAGCACCTCGCGCTCGGTCAGATACGGCATCAGATCGACCCCGAAGTAGTTGTCCAACGGGTACGTCTGCTCTTCGGCGTAGCGCTTCTGCGATGACGCCAGCATGATCGCGCGGCGGTCGGCTTCGGCAGCGCGCACGAAGCGCTCGTGGCGGAACACCTCCTGGCAGGCACCGATTTCCTTCAGGGGCGACGCCGGGCGCACTTCGCCGAGCTTCATGATCGCTTTGGCGAGACCAACGGTATTCATTGCATCCTTCATGTTCGCCGCGGGACTGCGGTGTCTGACATACGTGCCAGGATAGGCAATATGCATGCCTGCTCCGGGCCGGAAAAACTGCCCTTGGCGCGCGCCAACCGGGGTAACTGTTACAACGACAGGGGAATTAGTTGCACGAATCCGGCGGTTCCGACTGTCGCCCGCTGAAGCGGCCGGACCGTTTCGTTGGACATCGCTGTGATGCGCTTCACATTTGGCAAAGCGTGAGTTGCGGCATGCTCCGCAGGCCGTGTGCGTGAGCTTGCCGATGGCAGCATCGTGGTCGGCCGCATGTCACGATGAGCTGATCGTCGCTACTTCGCGAGCGGTGCGGCTGTTAAGTTAACAGTCGTTCACAAATGTGATTTTCTCTTGGCAAACCCGTCGAAAGACGGGGACGCAAAGCTTCCGGTCTAACGGCTCCACACGAGCCTACGACAGCGGGGTTGCCGGCCAGCCGCGGTGCTTGATGGAGCGGCGCGAGGTCGTGACTAACTGCTAACGAGCGAGCGTTTGCGCCCCGCCACCGACGACGATTTCCCGGTGCAATGCGCGTAGGCGCTCGATTAGCAGGACCACAGTCATGATTCAGATTCGATCCCTCGTTGTGAGTTGCGCAGCGTTGCTGCTGGCCAGCGGCGCGCTCGCTGCGGACAAACCGCCGTTTCCGCGGCTCGCCGGTGTGAACATCAGCGGACCGCACAACTACGACGATCCGGCCTATCAAGCACAACTCGCCAAGCTCAGTTTCGCGGTGATCAACTATTGGCCCGGCTGGGACGGCTCGCACACCATGACCATGGAACAGGTAGTGCGCAACATCAAGGCGCGCAATCCCGACACGAAGATCTTCCTCTATCAGATCAGCATGGAGGGCGACGACTACAGCGGGGCGTTCGCGCCGGTCAAGGCCAAGATCGATCAGATGCGCTGGTGGGCCTACCCCGCCGGCGCGACCGGCGACCGCATCCTGTCGCAATATGGCGCGCAAACGGACAAGCCGGTCCACGTCATCAACACGACGCTGTTCACGCCGCGCGACAGCAGCGGCTATCAGTACTGGGAATGGCACACGCGCTGGATCGTGCAGAACTATGTGAAGCCGATTCCCTCGATCGCGGGCCTGTTCGAGGACGCCGTCTTCTGGAAGCCGCGAACGGATGCCGATTGGAATCGCGACGGCGTGATCGACTCCCAGAACAGCGCCAATGCGGCCAAGTGGCTGCGCGAAGGCTATCGCGCGCGCTTCGCGCTGATGCACCAGCTGATGCCGGGCAAGATCATCATCGGCAACATCGCCGACTGGGGCCACAAGGACGCGGTGCTCACCGAGCTGAACCAGACTCTGCAGGGCGGCGTCATGGAAGGAATTCTCGGCACGAGGTACGCGCCCGAGAAGTGGGGTTCGTGGTCGGAGATGATGCGCTGGTACCGCAAGACCATGGCCGCCATCGCCGAGCCGAAGCTGGTGACCTTCAATCAGCGCGGCGTCAAGACCGACTACCAGGCGCTGCGCTATGGCCTGGCGTCATGCCTGCTGGACGACGCCTATTTCTCGTTCACGGACAGCGCGCAGATGTACAAGGGCCTGGTGTGGTTCGACGAGTACGACGCGAAACTCGGCCAGGCGGTCCAGGCACCCGCGACCACGGCGTGGCAGAACGGCGTGTACCGGCGCGACTTCGAGAACGGGATCGCGCTGGTGAATCCGCGCGGCAACGGCCCGCGCGAAGTCACGCTCGAAGAAGACTTCAAGCGCATTGCCGGCAAGCAGGCACCGGCCGTGAACAACGGTCAGGTGACGCGCAAGGTCCAGCTCAACGATCGCGACGGCATCATCCTGCTGCGACTCAAGCCCACGTCCGCGCCGAGTGCACCGAAGCTCGTGGGCGTGCACTGAGCGCATCGCGCGCTGTTGCCAAGTCGACCCGCAGCTCGGTGACGAGCGTAGTCGGACCGCGAATCGCGAGTGCGCCGAGAAGCGTCGTTGTCGGCTGCTTCGAGTCGAAAGCGCGGGAGATCCAGCCGAGCGGCGGATCCTCCTGACCGCGCACCAGCTGCCAGCGCGCCGCCGCTGGCAGCGTCATATGCAACACGGCGGGACCGTTGCGTGCGATCAATGTCCGGGCGTCGAGTCCCACTTCACAGCCCTCCGCGAAGTGCCACGGCAGCTCGAGCTGATGCTCGCTCCGACATAGCAGCTCATCGCGCACGGTCAGCGTGCCGGTCGCGCGCACGAAGCGCAGCTCGCGCCGATGCACAACGCGATCCTGCAGGCGCCCGTAACCGTCGTGCTCGGCGATCCAGCATTGCTCGTCCGGGGTGACCTCGAAGCTCACCAGCCGGGCGCGCGCGTGCGACAGCCACAGGAAATTTCCCGCGTTGATTGATTGGTCCTGGAGGTCCACGCGCACCGTGTTGTGAGCAATGGTGCCGCGGAAGTAGTCGCGCCAATGCTTGTGCGTGTGGTACGCAAACGTGCCGGGGTCGATCAGCAACTCGTGTCCGCCGGCGCTGAGCGTGAACGACAGCGCGTCGGCATGACCGTGTGCAGCGATGGAAAGGTAACCTAGCGGTCCCGCGTCGGCGACGATACGGACTTCCCGCGGGCTATCGAAATGATCGCCCAGAACGTAGTAGCCGCCGTGGTCGAAGCGCTGCTGGACCGGCGGTCGTGCGGCGTCGCCTGCGTTGCGCACGTAGCTGCCTTCCGCGGCATCGCCGAGCAGCCAGCGGCTCTTGTCGTCGAAAGCGTCAGCCTTCAGCTGGAACTCCGGGCGACCGAACAGCACGGCGCCGCGCGCGAGCAGCGAACGATAGGCGTGACCCTCATGCGGATCGAGCGGTGCGATGACCGCATCGTCAGCGTCACCGAAATTGGGCACGTTCCCGCTCACGTCCATGATGCTCGCAAGAAAGGCGAGCATCGCTTCGAGGCGCTGCCAATAGTTGCGGCCGAAGTCGCGACCGTTGGCGCGCCCGACGAGCCCGGCCACGATGAGCATGTCCGCGACTTCGTGGTGATACCAGATCGCCTGCTCGGCATTGACGCCGTCGGCTCTGTTCTGCTCGAGCGCCTCGCGCTCCAGCTCACGGTGCGCGCTGTCGCGCCAACGCTCGCTGCTCTTCCACAGCGGCCAGGTCACGCTCGCGACGAACAGACCGGTCAGCTCGCCCAGCAAATGATTGTTCGCCGACGAATGGCGCGAGAGATGCCGGCTGATGAAGCGGCAGTGCTGATAGATGCTCTTCAGCCACCGCGCGCGAAACGCTTCGCCCGCTGCGCCGTGGAACACGGCTGACTGCGCGCCGCCGAGCAAGTGCCAGGCGAACGACCAGTTCACCAGCCGCAACGCGAGCTCGAGGCTGCTGGTCCAGTGCGGTCCGACTCCGTACGGACACTGCTCGAACCACGAATCCAGCAGCAGCTGACATCCCGACGCGAACTTGCGGTCCCCGGTCAGGTGCCAGGCCTGGGCCAGCGTGACCAGCGCCGCATGACGGCTGGGCTCCCAGAGATATTTGATATCGCCGACCAGGGCCTCGTCGCGATAGTCGATCTGCGTGCTGCGGGTGAGCGGCGCGATCGTGCCGGTCTTTGGATCGCGATTCCATTGCGGCGGAAAGCCCAGGTGCGCGGGACGCAGCGCGAAGATCTGAAAATCGCCGCTGAGAATGCGCTCCGCGGCAGCGGCGTACTTTTTTGCATCGAAGCCGCGCGGCAGCGGCTTGACCCACGGCTCGCCCGTTGCCTGCCCCTCGATGATCGAAGGACTGGCAGCAGCGTCGAAGCGGTCCAGACCGTTGCGAGCGCGCTGCCCGATGCGATACGCGACCTCACGGCCGCTCATCGCGGAAAGGCGGCGAATTGCCCAGGCGAGATTCATGCAGTAGCTGGCTGCGCTCGAACGGCAGCAAGCGACTGCTTGACCGCCGGCCTGTGAATCACGAACGGCGTCTTACCCACCGCAGTGCGCTCCAATTCACCGACGCAGTCAATCGCCACCGCCATGCTGGCGGGAACCTTGAGTCGAATGTTGTGCAACAGGTGGTCGGTGTCTCGCTGCGAGTAGCCGGGCAGCTGCTGCACCAGCAGCCGCACGCTGTCCAGCTGCTCTTGGATGATCTGAACCCGCGCAATGTGCGGGACGTCGCGATAGAAGTGACTCAGGCCGGTGAGCTTCACGCCCTGCGGCGTAAGCAGAATGTCGCTGTCCCGGCCGGTGACGCCATCGAAGGAGCGAATACCGAGCGTGACCTCTTCGATCTCCGCCTTGCCCCACAGCGCCGGCAGGTGGACGAGGTCGCCCGTCCGGTAGCGCACGAGCGTCATCGCCGGATTCCACAGGCTCGTGCCGACGATTTCGTAGACCTTGCGATCCTCGCGCGCATCGACCTGCACGAGCTCCACGTGCGCGTAGCCGGGCACGAAGCGATACTGTCCCGGTTCGGTCGCGCAGGCGCGTGCGACCCGCTCTGCCTGCCCATACCGATCGAGCATGGTGCAGCCCAGAGTCTCGCGTGCGAGCGCCCACACATGCGGATGGAGCATCTCCGACGAGCACGCGACGTGCGGAATGTGCACCTGCTCCCCTGCCCTGCGTAACAACAGGCACAGCGCCTCGAGCGAAGTCGGATACGCGAACAACACCTGCGGGCGAAACTCCCGCAGGATCTGCGCGTAGGCGGCAATCGTGTCGGCGTTCAGGTGACCTGCCGAGCACACGAGCCGCCGGCCGCCGGCCGCAAAGATCCAGTACGGCGGGCGGAAATCGTTGGGATCCTTGATCTCCTCCGTATGCAGCACGGCACAACGAGCGTCGGCAGGCAGGCCGGTCGCTTCGTGGGTTACGAAGTCGATGAATGCCTGCTCGAGCGCAATCTCGCGCGCAGACCGCAACAGCAGGAGCGGCGCTCCGGAGGTGCCGCCAGTATGGGCCGCAACCGCGAGCCAGCGCGGCCCACAATAGAACGCGCGTGGATCCGCGCGCACCTGTTGCTGTGCGAGCAGTGGCCAGGTCTCCAGGCTCGCTGTGCCGCGAACCTTCCTGCCATAGCCGCTGCGACGTGCAGCCCACAACACCTTGCTCAAGCGTTCCGACGTCCACGCTCTGCGCTGCGCGAGATCGGCGTCTTTCAGCGTGCGCAAGACCCGCATGGCCTCGTCGTAGAACAGCGGATTACGTCGCAACACATCGCCGAGACGCATTCGCTTCAGGCGACTGATCAGCCCGCTCATGGCGACGTGCTCGCGGTGCCCGTGGCTTGCGCAGCCATGCGGTACAGCCTGGAGACGCGCTGCGCATACACGGCGACGTCAAGCGGCTCTACGGTCGCGCGTGCACGCCGGCCGAGTTGCCCGCGCAAATTGCCGTCCAGGACGACACGCTCGATTTTCTGCGCAAGCTCGGCGACTGCGCCCGGGCGCACCAGCAGTCCGTTCACGCCGTCCTCGATGTATTCCGGAATACTGCCGATCGGCGTGCAGATCGGCGCCAGCCCCCAGGCCATCGCTTCCAGCAGCGACATCGGCAGACCCTCGTAGTACGAGGGCAGGACGAACACATCGGAGCTGGCCAGCAACCGGTCGCGCTCATCCGCCTCGATCCAATTGCGCACTTCCAGGATCTCCTGCAAGCCCAGACGCAGCGCCGCGGCGCGCAGCTCGTCCACCGCGCCGGTGCCTGCAGCCACGACGTGGACCTGAGCCTTGATTCGTTGCGGCAGCTGGCCGAGCGCTTCGAGAAGGTCGAAGGAGCCCTTGTCGCGACTGAGCGATGCCAGGTGAACCAGACGTACCCGGCCGCTGTGCAGCCGCTCCGGCAAGCGCTGGGGCACGGCAACCGGATTCGGCAGGACTTCGATCCGCTCGCGCGGCGCGCCGATCGACGCGTAGAAATCGCGCCAGTCCGCACCGAGCACGATGATTCGCTGCGCGCGCCGCAATGTCTGCTGGATCAACCTGCGTTCGAGCGATGAAATCCGCGCCCAGTACCGCCGATAGCCGCCGCCATGGGCGTGCAGGATCACGGGAACGCCGTGGCGCATGGCCAAACGCGCAATCATCATCTTGCGCCGGCTGCTCGCGCCGCTCGCGAAGTGGATGTGCACGACATCGACGCCGCGCTGCAGTTGCGTCCGTACCGCGACGAGACCGCGGAGAAACGTGAGGAGTTTGCGGCTGTGTCCACCTTCGGCCATGGTCGCAACGTGGGTCGCGGTGATATCCCGCGGCAGTGCCGGCAGCAGCAGTCGCTGGACGGCCGATACGCCGCCGCGGACGCGCAGGTCGGGCCCGACCATCAGGATGCGCAGCGCAGGAGGTTGCGCGTGGGCAGCGGACTGCTCCACGCAATTCTCAGACATCGATGGTGACAAGCGAGCGATCGACATGGGAGCACTGCGCAAAACGGCTTGCCGAGTACGGAAGTTCCGGACATAGGCCGGACGCTGCGGGGCGCACGCGGCGATGTGCGCTCGGTCACAGTGTCACAGCGCTCGATGCGGCAGAGTGCCCGAGGATTGAAGCTGATTTGACAAGGGCAAACCCGTCGAAAGGCGGGGACGCAAAGCCTCCGGTCTAAGGGACGCAAGTCCGATGACAGCGGGGCTGCCAAACTCAAGCGTAGCGTGTCGCTCGGAAGCGACCGCTTCCGGCGCTGCCCCGCAGTGCCTTTTTTGGCCGCCGCTCACCCGAGCGGCCTTGCTCACGCCCTTGCCGCAGCAGCCGGCGCTATGGGGTGTGACATGCGTGAATATCAGGCTCGTGGATCGTTCGGTCGCGTCATCGTGGTCGCGCTGCTGGCCGTGATGCTGGCTGGTTGCGGCGATGACGACAAATCCGAATCGCAGGCGGCCGCCAACCCGAGCGGCAACCCCGGCACCGTGCCGCCGCCCATCCCTCCTCCCCCGCCGCCGAGCTCGACGGGCACGGCGACTCTGGAATGGATCCCGCCGGTGACGACTACGAACGGCGCAACGCTCACCAACCTGGCGGGCTATCGCATCTACTACGGCACCGATGTCACGAAGTTGGTGCAACGAATCGATGTAACCAATGCCGGGGTAGCGACCTATGTCATCGAAGGCTTGGCGCCGGCCACGTATTACTTCGCCGTGACAGCGGTCGACGCGCGGGGGGCGGAGAGCCCGCGCTCGAACGCCGGTCGTAAAGAGATCAGCTAGCTTTCTGCAGCCACGTCAGCGTGACGTGATGGCACCCCACCCGTGAGCATCGCGACCTCGGCTGGCGGGCGCAGCCGCTGCGGGGACGCTCGCGGGTGCGGTCACCGGTTGCTCCATTGCGTTCACCGCAATGCGCATCACAGTGCCGACATACGCCCAGACGAACAGCCAGGGCGAAAAGAGATTCACGAAGAACAAGGCCACGGCCAGGGCCGTCGTGCCAACGACGAAGCCAATCAGGTGCGGACGAATCGTCGCATTCGCGACCCGTGAGGCCGATAGCGCCACCTTGATCGGCACCACGAGCAGCAGCACGGTGCAAATGAGCCCGGGCAGTCCAAGGTTGAACCATGCCAGCAGATAGCTGTTGTGCGTGTTCCAGCGGAACGGCATCGCCGCGTAGGCATTCCAGCCGAAGCCAGTCAGCAGCGTCAGCGGATGCTCGAGCATCGTCCCCATGACGCTGACCCACATGTCCGTGCGCCCCGAAGACAGCCCGCTGAGATCCGAGGTTTTCACAGCGCTGCCGAGCATGCGGCGGCCGAGCAGGTCGCCGAAGCCGAGCGAATACGCAACCCCCACGGCCAGCACCGCCACTGCGAGTGTGCACGCGACGGCCATCATCAGCTTCGTCGGGCGCACGTAGCGCCTGAACAGATACAGGGCGAGCAGCGCCGCGAAAGC